>Ga0307515_10005732_pt1 | contig 25089 bp, 22 predicted proteins | sample 17_EM_MG_FD_194513 | JGI IMG/M metagenome (GOLD analysis project Ga0307515, IMG submission 194513) | Populus trichocarpa ectomycorrhiza microbial communities from riparian zone in the Pacific Northwest, United States - 17_EM | ecosystem: Host-associated > Plants > Roots > Unclassified | place... | reverse complement strand
GATGCTTTTAACAATGAAATTCGGCTGTTACCTCTACCATATACGCTTCTGTAGCCTCCTCTAAGGTGATTAAAGCCTGTTTCATCCACTCACTGGGACGCTTATCACGAAATTCATCTGCAAAAGTCCCAGAGCTCACAACATCATGGTGTTCGATTTCACGGACAGTGCGGACAAATGCATTTGTCGACCATGGATGTTTCCTGTGACGGGCAGCAATGAATTCGTTACGTAGGTCTCTACGGACACCCGCTGTACGTTATACGGTTAATTGACTGCCGATTGCATCAATATGGATATACTCACATCCCACCGCATGCTGCTTCATATTTCTCCTGCTGCCAGTCTTGCGGACGATTTTTAAATGTGCATCCTGGGTCATATGTTTGGTGGCTGCATCGGCAGCGTCGCGGTGAACTAACTTGTGTCTGCGCTCTTGTTGTGTGCCGAGCATTTCCGTATTTGATGTAGCACCCGCCAATCGGCCGGTATTCGATCCGCTCTCACCTGGTGGGGGTGGGTGTGTATCCATGATATGCTGGTGTGGAATAGGAGAGGAAGATGATAACGAGAGGAAGTGGGAAGCCCTGAGGACTATATAGTTAGCATCCTGTCAGAATGGAATAAGTAGCAGCCAACATGACGGTTATGCTCACGATTAATCCTGCTGAGTATGGCTGCAACTTGCAGGGGTTTCCCACCGCTCCGGAATTAGCAATAAGTCGGTCTGATGTTGTTTGTTTGGTAACATGGATAAATTGCGGTGTACGACCGCCGGAATCGCCTAATCGCGTGACATAAATAGGATGTAGTTCGAGGGAAAGAACATCTGCTGATGTTTGTCTCAAATAATCCCTGGGATATTATATGAAAATGACGCTAACAATCAGGTCATGTTGTACGGTTCGCATCACTATTCCTGATTTTTTGACAGTCAGGAGGAAGATTTTGCTTTGTTCAAGATGAGTAAACGTACCAACTTTGACATAAAAGATGCAGCTTGCCTCCATATTGTCCATAACTTGCAACATCCGACATCTCGCCTAACAACTCAGTCCACGCGAACTACAATGGTCAATGCTCAGAAAAAGAACTTTTCGCCACTTCCGGCTGACAGATATGGGAAATCGACAAAGCGCTCAACCCAATGACGTCATCAAGCGAATGAAGGCAAGAGCTGCTTCGAGGCAGAGAGAGTCCGAGCCCTTGGGGAATTGCGCCGCTTGAGATCCAAAAAAAGGCTTGCGGCGGAGAAACGACGAGAAACGCACTTCTTAAGCAATGAAGAGCAAGAGAAATGGATTGAGGATTTTGGTGAAAGAGAGACCGCTGGGGCAAGAAAGCGAGTTGAAGAGGCAGAGGCAGCGGTTCAACAAGTGCAGGACGATATGACGCACGCTGAACTCGCGGGATTGACGTCCAGAAAGCCCGAAAAGACGTTTGAGGAGATGCGGATTGCTATCGGATATAGTCTGAGTGATCTTGCAAGTTCCGACGATGGGGAAGATGGGGAAGATGAGGATGATGAAGAGACTGAGAAAGGCAAGCTGAGGGAAGATGACAAACCCGGCTGGGTGATGGGCACAATGACTAAAACGGTACAGCAGCACATGGAGAGGTTTCAGCAGAAGCAGATGAAGTTCGACGAATTTGATCAACTGAGATGGGAGCATGCAGCCAACTACTTCCGGGAACGAGATAAGAAGTACGGCACATCCGAATTGATGGTTCCAGCAGTCATTCAGCAGCGAACGAATAACGACGCTCCGCCACATCCACCGACAACATTTGCAGAGCTTATGGAGAGTCTTGACATTGTCCCCGGAATATCGGAAAGGACCTCTCGACCAGGAAGTCATCATATCAGGCTAGGTTCGGTGAAGCCGCAGTCAAAATCGAGCATACCTAGTGGTGAGCCAGCTGCGGAGCCCGATTTGTCACCGTTGCTGAAAGCGAAGCCTGTTGAACCAGTAAGTTTTTACCCCTGCATATGGCCTCCTGGTAATTGCCATATAGATATCGGATTCTGACAAAGAGATGGTGACGGCTCCTGCGTCTGCGGAAGAATGGATATGCAAAATGTAATTCTTGACGTCTGATCGCGGGGAAATGCAAGTTGTTTACCAATTTTGCTACGTGTCAGCTTTTTCTTGATTTCAGTGACCAAATTGTGAGACTTGATAATTCGTCTGTGTATGTGCAAGGGTCGAACGCACCATGTGAAAGTTCTGGAATCCGAATCGCGCTGTAAGGTGGCCAAAACGTTCAGTTTCTTTCTGCAAGTGACTGTTAAGTGACAAAGTAATAGCAATATTAGTGACGAAATGAGCTAACAAAATTTAAGTGACTGATGACATACGTGTCATTGAAAGAGCAATCAGTGCGCCTGACGAATCAATCTGAATGACAACCGTCATGCTGCATTCATCCATGTATCCAACTGCATAACTCTCCGCACAGACCTGGTGCACATGATTGAGATATTTGAAATTGCTTGTGGTATGTCATGGAAATCGAGGAGAAGGAGCTGGATCAGGAATGGTGAGGAAGTCGAGCTATATTTACTAAAAACTAGTGAAATGATGTACATGCCGTCAATTGCCGGCCGAAAGCGCGGGAATGTCATAGGGCCACGTCATTTCACACTCAGATAGCATAGATAGCAGTTGATCAGAAAGTGAGAGGTAACAAAACTCCTGGATGCAAACGATAATACATACAAACGCAATACTGGATGTCAAAATTGTGTATATGATTCGTTGCATACAATTAGTGAGTGTACAAAGGCTGTTTTGATGTGATTTATGTGTGCGTCAACAGAGTGTCAACAATTTTAAATCTTACACATTCAGCAATCAATGGGCTGCATTATCCCATCCTTCCAAAGTGAATGTATAGGTCGGCGTTACAGCGAAAACAGCGAATGACTCGGTCGTTGCCACATCCTGAAAATGAGCGTCAACGGAGCGTCAACGAGTTTTGGCATTGCGTCATGAAATATCAAGTAGGCTGTGCGGTTACAGTACATCATAATCAGACTATCGGCCGCCTTTCTATTGAACAATGGTGGTGGCAACATTTCTACTATGTCCTAAAAATGAGTGTTAACAGAGCATCAACGAATTGTGGCCTTGCATCTTCGAAATTGCATTGGCTGTGCGGCGACATTACGCCATAATCGTGCTATCGGCCACCTTTCTAGGCAAAACTTCTTGCAACAACATCGCTACTATGTCCTAAAAATGAGCGTCAACGGAGCGTCAACGACTTTGGGCCTTGTATCATGGAAAATCCTAGTGTTGTGCGGCGACTATAGGCCATAATCAGATTATCGGCTGCCTTTCTAGGCAAAAACAGTAGCGATGACATGGCTACTATGTCCTAAAAGTGAGCGTCATCGGAGCGTCAACAACATTGGGCCTTGTATCTTCGAAAATCCTAGGGCTGTGCGGCGACAGTAGGCTATAATCAGATTATCGGCCGCCTTTCTAGGCAAAAATGGTTGCGACCATATCACTACTATGTCCTAAAAATGAGCATCAACGGAGCGTCAACAACTTGGGGCCCTGTATCACGGAAAAACCTATGGCTGTGCGGCGACATTAAGTCATAATCAGATTATCGGCTGCTGTCTAGGCAAAAGCGGTTGCAACGACATCGCTACAATGTCCTAATAATGAGCGTCAACGAAGCGTCAACGACTTTTCGCCATGCATCTTGGAAAATCCGGTGGCAGTGCAGCGACATTGACACATAATCATACTATCGGCCGTCTTTCTAGGCAAAAATGCTTTGTATGACATTGTTACTATGCCCTGAAAATGAGCGTCAACGGGGCGTCAACGATTTGAGGCCTTCTATCTTGTACAATCAATCGGCCATGCAGCCACGATGATCTACAATGGTACTCTCGGCCGCCTTTCTAGGCAAATATGCTAAAGACAAGATCGTAACCATGTCCCAAAATGAGCCTCAACGGAGCGTCAACGATTTGTGCGCTAGCATCTTGGATAATCTAACCGGAATGGAGCAGAGATAAACCACAATGTATCTATCGGCAGCCTTTGTGGGCAAAAATGCTACTGACAATATTGGGTCCGCCTCCTACAATTGAGCGCCCACGGGGCGTCACGGCTCTGAATGTTACACAGCAATAAACTGCATTATGCTGTTCCTAAATGGAGTTTTACGCGGTCAGTCGTTGAAATCTGTCCTTGTATTCAACTGCACAAATATGCATGCAATGTATTACTGATCTGATTATTTTCCTTGTAGCAGTAGAGTCAATATTTAAGGACCCGCATTCTGCGTTACTGTATTGTTATTTTCGGCAGTCTCTCAAGTCGAAATACCTAGCTTTCCAATTTCTACCACCATGTCGGATACACAATCTTTGAACACCTCATTGCTCGAGGTAATGATCTCTTTCAAGAATGAACGTGTCTTTATTCATGATTTAAGTGACCTTACCTTGCAAATCATCTTCGATGCTTGGTGGGCTTCAATGAATGTAGGCTCGAAGCGGTCTATGGCATAGAAAAATTCTAGACATGCGCCATCGTGGCTATTCTATTTGCACTGCGGAATTGAGGAGACTGGCAGCTCTCGCATCATATGTATCGTTGATCATCAAGTTCTTCGCCATCCATCAGAACATGGGACCAGCTCAAAGGGGAAACACTTGCTGGCATAAGTTCACATCACAAAGTTAAACGAATTAACAGAGTCAGAGGTCACTGAATTGACCAGTTCGATGGTGGATGAAACAGCTTTGGCCATTCTGAAGAAACAAGGAAGTTGCGGAATCACAATAGTAAGTGTGCCGAGAAATATGATACTTGATATCAAATTAAATCCATACTGACCGAAATGACAGACAAAACGTTCCAAACTGGCAGGTAAGGACTTTGAAACTTCCGAATTTCACCAAGACACGTGGAATCGCTACCTCAGGTTAGGATTTGTTTCGGCACATATTCCATGGAACGCGATATCAAATCTCGAGCTACGACAGTCATATAAGTCATTATGCGACGACCTAGTTCTACCGTCCACTACGACCCTTAGTAACATTTGCCGGAGGGAATATGCACTGACTGTGGATGCAATTCAGAAGCAATTGCCGATACGAAATAAAGTTAGTTTAGCTTTGGACGGATGGACATCAACGACCAAACTAGCCATAAAGTCGGTCATTGCGTACTATATGGATCAAAATTGGGCATTGCGTGAAGTTCAACTCGCTTTCGATGAGGTTGATCGCATGTTCGGTTCCCGTTTCGAAAGCTAAATAATGATGATATGTCAAGGGCCAACATACTGGAGCAAGGTTAACCATACATTTGAAGGACGTGCTTGATCGTGTTGAGCTTACCGACGGCCGCTTGCTTGGTATTACTACTTATAATGCTTCGTCAAACTACTCGATGACAGGCGAGCTGGAATCAACACTTGAGGCCTCTGGAATCGAGTGGCCTGCATTGAGGAACCACATACCATGCATAGTGCACGTCATACAGCTGGCTTTAGGTGCATTCATGAGCAGTCTCGGTGTAAAAGGCCGCACCAAGTCCTGGGATGCCCATGAGCGTGATCAGCAATTTGGAAAGAATGAAAGCATAGACATTGGGAAGAGTCAAAGACTTCGAAAAGAGGGCAATGCTAGAATCAACAAGGTGTCGGCCATGAAACCAGGTTTAGCAAAGATAATTGAGAAAGTACGTATTTCATGATATTTTGAATGTCCTGAAGCTGACCTTCATATTGCAGAGAATGCTTGCTGTATTAATTACATTGACACCTGGTCGCCGAAACGAGTTCATTGATTGTCAAAAAGCCAAAGTCCACATTGCAGTACTTCCTATTATGGATGTGAAGACACGTTGGAACTCGACACTGGAGTTACTTGAGCGCGCCTACCGCTTACGAGAATTCACCCGCGAGTGGCATCACAACCCAAAATACGCTCAATATCGGCCATTATTCACAACTCGGGATGAATGGACGATTGTCAAGTATGTCAAGGAAGTGTTGAGGCCATTTCGATATTGGACCTTTGGGATGTCGAAGAGGCATACAGTCACATTGAATCACGTCATCACAGTGTACAACGACATGTTCGATCACATGGACGGCGTGATGCGGGCTTTGGCCAAGAAGAAGACTCAATGGATGGAAGACTTGTTCTTCGCTGTGAAGTTTGCTCGGCAGAAGCTTTCCAAATACTACGCTGAAGTGACACCAACGACGGGCATGCTCCTGATTTCCGCACAAATCCTGGATCCGTTCTGGAAGTTGCAATCGTTTAGAAAGTGGGACAAGGGAATGAATATTAATCCTGAGGACGAGACATCGTACACCACACAATACCAAGAGGCCTTTCTAAAGTATGTGGAAAATGAATACTGCGCTCAACTTCGACGTGCGCCGGTCAATAAACTCGAAACAGTACCGAGCAGCAATCTCGTCCCCTCCGCAACGGCATCAGGGCCCTATCAATCATCCTTTCATCCATATGATTTGTCCAGCGATGATGAGGAATACTTAACGCCTAACAATGTGCCAGAGACGACACCCGGACGAAGCGATCGCGCAGCCCGCTTATTGACCGCCACCATGCTCTATTTGAATTCGCCGCCTGAAGCACCAAAGAACTGGGGACAAATTAATCGAAATCTCAATGATTACCACTCCGACACAATGGAGATTAGCAGTACATTTTGGATACCGGACATAACTGATTGGTGGCGCCAACAGGAGGAAACGCACTCAAAGTACGCCGATCTCTCCAATCTGGCTCGCAACAGATTCTCTATCATACCACATGGTGTCGGAGTGGAGGCCAGTTTTTCCCTTGGCCGAGATGTTATTGGGTGGAGGCCGTCAAAAACCACAGGCGAGACCCTTCGCGAAAAAGTCGTTGTCACGCAGTTTGCTCAAGCCAATAACGGGATTTTGGCAGGCACTGACCGAGAATTGGATACCCCACACACAGAAAACGACTTGGAAATGAAGAAAGAGGCGGAGGAAAGGAAATTGCACAGAATGGCCAAGGTTCACGACGTTTTGGAGATGTGGCAGGGCAGCCAAAATCTATGTGCTACCCAGAAGGAATCTCGCGCTCAAAACAAGCAGATGACCGCCGTAGGATACATTTCAGACACTGAAGAGAGCGTTTAAGCATCCTGGTCGCTCTTTCAACATGATGGTGCGGCTGCATTTAAATTGTCAGAAAGATCACCGTTGCCACCAGCTATGTCTGCAAAGGACCTCCCTGGAGGACGAACTCAGATCTTAAATGTCTGCGAAATCCGGAGAATCATCCGTCATCCAGTCGAAAGTGATGACGATAGCGAACCTGAAAGCATTTCGGTCACCGATGATTGGCTGAACTGGAATGGCGACTTGGATAATCCAAATGACAGCGAAGATGATTGCGCAGCAGACGATGAATCTGATATAGGCCCCAAGAATGGCATTGAGGATCTGGAATGCCCAGAGCAGCAGGATGTGAGCGCCGCGCCAAATGTGCCCGGATTGGTTCGGCCGACATGGAAGTCAAAGAGACAGGCTGAAAAGGTGTTGGTGACGGCCAATGCAGTTGAAACGCGGAGAAACAAAGGAGGGAAGAACAAGTAGGACAGAATGCGTCAGTGGTTCACCAGCTTTATGTAGCTTGACCGAGAGTTTCAGTTAGAGATATATCATGGGCGAATGGTAAGAAGCAGATCGTGAATATCGGTTCATAAATAGATGTATAGCAGGCGGAATGAATCTTTGGGCATGATACATCATTTTTCGTCGTGTGAGAGTGAACAGTGCAAGATTATTACGCCGCTCGGCTTTGCCACAGGGCTGAGTCTCAATCAGGCAGAATAACAGCCGATCAAGTCAAATCAGGATGAAATCAATTGACGACAGCAGCAGATGTTGAATGGACAATACATTAAAATGAGCGTCAACAGAGCGTCAACAACTTTTGGCCTTGCATCTTGGAAATTGCATGGGCTGTGCGGCGACGTTACGCCATAATCGTGCTATCGGCCGCCTTTCTAGGCAAAACCTCTTGCAACAACATCGCTACTATGTCCTGAAAATGAGCAGCAACGGAGCGTCAACGATTTTTAGCTTTGCATCTTCAGTAAGTTATGTTCCGATTAGTTGTAGACATCTATTTATGGGATATTGGCAACCTTTACAGACAAAAACAACAGCGAGATGCTCCCTGCGGCATCCTGAAAATGAGCGTCAACCGAGCGTCAACAGTTTTAGGACTTGCATATTTCGTAATCAAGGCATCGCGCAAATCTTCGTGTGCGTAACTGTATTATTGACTACCTTGCTAGGCAAAAATAGCATATATCGAAGGTGAAACACAGATACGAAATCAATCGATATTACACACTCCTCAACAAGCAAAAGCACATTGTTGGTTGCTGAAAACGCGATTTTGATAAGATACTATTAACACACTGCAAATACAACAGCCTTATACGAATCTATAGATGGACCTGCTGGGCAACCCGCTGACAACCCGCCCAATTCAGACGGGATGTGAGTTTACCGTGGAACCGTACCCGAGTGGGCAGGTCGGGTTTATTGACGACCCGGACGGCCAATTTAGCAACGGATCGGTTTGGACCCCGACCCGGACCCGAAGTGACGGTCCGGAACCATTGCTAACACTATTCACAACACATGATGAATGGACCATTGTCAAGTACATCATTGAAGTTTCAATCACATTCTGATACTGGACCCTGTGGATGTCGAAAAGGCATACAGTCACTCTGCATCACGTCATCACAGAGTACAATTTCATGGTCAATCATATGGATGGCGTTATGCGAGCTTGAGATTAGATGAAGACTCAATCGACAGAAGACTGATACTTTGCTGTGGAGCTTACATGATAGAAGCTGTCCAAATGGTTTGCTGACGTTACTCCAATGACAGATATAGTTTGCATTTCAGCGCATATCCTCAATCATTTCCGGAGGTTGCGATCGTTTAGGAAGTGGCACAAGGGAATGGATATCAATCCTGAGAATGAAACTTCCTATACTACCCAATACGAGAAGGCGATTCTGAAATATGTGGGGAATGAATACTGTGCATAACAGAGACATTGGCCCATCATTAAACCCGAAAGTGTACCAAGCAACAATGTCTTCTCCTCCACAATGGCTCTAAGATCGGGTCAATCGTCTTATAATCAATATGATTTGCCCAGTGATGATGAAGAATGCTTAATGCAGAAAAATGAGGCTGAAACAACGCCAGGACAAAGCCATCACACAGCATGCTTATTGACAACCGCAAGGCGCTATTTCCATCCACTGCCAGAATCGCCACAGAACTGGGGGCAAAGTAATCAGGATCTTCATGATTACCACTCTGACCCGGTGGAGATTCGCAGTGCATAATAGATACCAGATATGACTCACTAGTGGCGTCAACAACAGGATACGCACTCAAAGTATGCCCATCTCTCTAATATGACACGCAACATACTCCCTATCATACCCTATGGTGTCTGAGTGGAGGCTAGTTTTTCCCTCGGGCAAGACCTGATCGGCTGGAGGCAGTCAAGAACCACAGGCAGGACCCTTTGCGAAAACATAGTTCTAAGGCAGTTTGCTTGAGCTTATAACAAGATATTGGTAGGCGATGACCCAGCATTGGATCGAATGAATACTGAAAGAGACTTGGAACTGAAGAGAGAGGCTGAGGAATGAAAATTGCACGGAATTGCCAAGGTCCACAACTTTTTCGAGATGTGGCAGGCCAGCCAAAACCTACATGCTACACAGAAGGAAACTTGCACTCAAAACAAGCAAATGACAGCTGTATGATACATTGTGGATACTGAAGAGATCGCCAAAACATCATGGTCAAACTTTCAGCATGATGGTGCGGCTGCATTTGAATTGTCGGAAAGTTCACTGGTGCCGCCAGCTTTGTCTGCAAATGACCTCCATGCAGGACACACTCAACTATTCAATGTCTGCCGAATTAAAAGAACCAACCGTCATCCAGCTGATTGTGATCAGGATAGTACACCTGAAACCATTTTGGACGCTGAAAATTGGCTTGACTGGATTGGGGACTTGGATACTCCAAATGATAGCGATGACGACTGCGAGACAGAAAATGGATCTGACATAGAGCCAAATACTAGCATCCAGGATCCAGAAACCCCAGAGCAGTGGGATGTGAGTGCCACACCGAAAGTTCCCGGATTGATTTGGCCAACACAGGCCAACAAAAATGGCTGACAGGGGTTGATGACGGTCAATACAATGGAAACAAGGAGGAATAAGTGGAACGAGACAAAGTATGACTGATTGCGTCAATGAATTTTCCCCAGATTCTTTATGTTGCATGACTATCAATTTCATTTAGTGAAATTTTATGTGAGAATATTGAGCAGTCTCATGAGAATATTGGTTAACAAACCGCAGTATAGCAGGCAAAATGAAACATTTTGCAAGACGTATAAATTTCAATAGAAAGAGTGCGACCAGTTCAAGAATATTACTGGGCTGATCTCTGCCAAAGGGACAATTCTCAATCAGGCAGAGTGGCAACCAATAAGTTCAAATAATTAAAAATCGAATTATCAAAGGCAGCGGATTTTGAATGGACAATGTATTTAAATGACCGTCAATGGAGCATCAACAATGTTTGGTCTTGTAAGTACAGTCATTGAAAAGTGATTTGGTCGCTGTTATTCATAACCAACATATTCGCAGCATTTATAGGCAAAACAGAAATTGACAGGGTCACTGCCCCATTCTGAAAATGAGCATCAATGGAGCGTGAATAATTTTTGGCTTTGCATCTTGGGTAACCAAAGTGGCGATTGGTTGCAAACATCCATGAATGAGGTATTGGCTGCCTTCAGAGGAAAAATAATAGCGATACGCTCCCTGCCCCATCCTGAAAATGTGCATCAACTGAGCACCAATGATTTTTGGTCTTGCATCTTGGGTAATCTAACTGGCGATTGATTGCAAACATCCATAAATGAGGTATTGGCCGCCTTGAGGGGCAAAAACAATCGCGACTCAGTCCCTGCCCCATCCTGAAAATGGGTGTCAATGGAGCGTCATCAATTATTGGTCTTGCATCTTGGGTAATCTAACTGGCTATTGGTTGCAAACATCCATAAATGATGTATTGCCCGCCTTCAGGGGCAAAAACAATAGCGACATGCTCCCTTCGCCATCCTGAAAATGAGCATCAATGCAGCGTCAATGCTGGTTGGTCATGCATCTTGGCTAATCTAACTTTCGCTGTGTGGCAATGATTCATATACGAAGTAATGGAGGCCTTTTCAACCGATCCAGTCCATGACATATACATTACCCCATCATGAAAATCAGCGCCAACGGAGCGTCAACAATTTTCAGTCTTGCGTATTGGGTAATCAAGGCATCGCATGGATATATGAGCTCATCACAGAACAATTGACCACCTTCATTGGCAAAAATACAACATATTTCAGGAAAAACAAGGTTTCCAAAATAATTGATATCGCACACTGCAAAACATCCAAAAAGACATTATTGGCTGTTGAATACCTGATTCTGATAAGATGCTATGATCAAACTGCAACAGCAAGGGTATTATCAGAATCAACAACTGGAGCTGCTGGGCGACCTGCTGACAACCATCCCAATTCGGACGGGTTGGGAGATTTTCATCGAACCGCACCCGAATCGACGGTTCAGGCGTATTGCCAATCCAGACCACCAATTTGGGAATTGTTCGGTTTCGACTAGGGCCCAGACCGGAAGGAACGGTCGGGAACGGTTGCTAACACTCGCAAGTACGCTTGTTCTGCACAGAAGTGTCCAACTGCTGGAGTGTCATGGGACTAATAGAAGATTCATCACTGCATCGCCCTTGGAATACACAACTGTCCTCTTTTCTCTCCCTTTCCTTCTTCCTCCTTCTCTGCATTGCTTTCTGCCTCCATCTCTGTCTTTCCTTCTTCGTGCTTTTCTTTTGCCCTTACAGTTATCTCCACTTCTTCCCCGTTCTTCTTCTTTGCCCTTGCATTATTCTCCACCTGTGTCTTGTCCAAATCTCCATATAACCACAGTCAGCCACTCTCTTCCAAATAGCACCATTGCGCTGACACCCATGATTTGCAATCTTTTCCGGATGCAGTGGACGGCAGGGGGCGGGGGTATGGGTTGGCCAAAGAACATGCAATTGCCCCAAACCATTCATCATCAATTATGCCTGCCTTGATGTCCTCCATTCATTCTATGGCTGCAGTAACTTCCAATGCCATTAAATTGAATCGCTCCTGCTAGAAATTTGGACAGCAAGATGATGCATCTGTAACCTGAATCGTGACACCCAGGATGTACTTGGCCTCACAGTCAACATTGTGTAGGACCATTAGGATATCCATCCGATGTATGGTGAGGTGTGGTTGTGTGAGGATCCAATGCAAGGTCGCATGGTCTGTGTGTATCAGAAATGGTTGCTCAGCTGCGTGTAGGTTGAATATCCAGTATAATATTGGGCCTTGGATGCCCAATAGTTCTCCGTCATATGCGGGGTATGGCATCTCCGCATCATCGAATTCACGGCTGAAATAACCCAGTAGCTTCTTGGTCTGCTCTTGCACCTGGCAGACAACCACGCCCGATGCATACAGGCTTGCATCGACGTGCAGGCAATTTCTGGATTTGGGCTCTGGTAAAGCCAGGACTGGAGCATTGCAGAGTGCCTTTTTGAGGGTGTCAAAAGCATGCTGGCATTCTCTGTCCCAGGCGAATGCAGTGCGCCTGACCTTCCTCGGCTCTCCACATTGCCGCCTGACATCCTGTTTCCCTTCTTGAGGGTTGCCAATGGCGTACAATGGGATTGCAATTTGAGCATACTGTTCAAAGAATTCTCTATAGTAACTGGTGAGCTCCAGGAAGCCTCCGACGTCTTGATCATTCTCAGGTTGAGGCTAATCTATTACTGCGTGGGTCTTATGTTCCCAGGCATGCATGCTGTCCATGCCAATGTCAAAGCTGCAAAAGTCAACTTTCTAACAAGCCCATGTACATTTTGCACATTTGGCCTTGAGACAATGTTCCGTCAGTAAGGTTAGCACGTCATCAACTTGTACAACATGTTCCACTTTGGTTTGGCTGGGAATCATAATATCTTCGCGGTACACAATGATGAGTCTGCATTTCATTGGCTCCAACATTCTGTTTGCCATGTGCATGAACTGGCTGCGTGCGTTTGCCCGGCCAAACGGCAGAACACGCCACTCATACAGACCAAATTTTGTGGTGAAGGCCATCTGTTGCCTGTTGGCTGTTGTGAGGCAATGTGATGCCAACCAGCCGCCAGGTCCAATTTCGTGAACCAGATGCCGTTCATGGAGTTGGGCAAGTCCTCGATGTGACGGAGGGGATAACGATCCTTGATGGCTATGGTGTTTGTTGCGCAATAATCTATGCACATACACAGTGTACCATCAGGCTGTGGAATGAATAATACTGGTGAGCCAAAATTGCTTCAAGAGGGCTGAATCCAACCGCAGTGAATCACCTTGTATATCTGCCCCCGAAGCTCTCATTCTCCCCGCAGATATATGCACAATGATGAGTGGAACGGTATTTTGCGATTTGGGTCCGATTCAATTTCGAAATCGGCCTGCCTCCCTTTCCGCAAATTTTCATAAGTTGACTTGCTAAAGAGGCCCTGGAATTCTGTCAACATATGGTGAAACTCACCCGGCAGTTTGTCTGTCAGAAGTGTGTCGCCGCCACTGCTGTGGTGACTTTTCATCAAGAAGGCCAATTTCGACAGGAAACCAGACACTGTTTTAAGCTCCGCCTTTCATATGATATGGATGCCCATGAATCTGGCCTGCTCCACTATTCCTTCGTCGACATCCAAGGGGTGTAGGCCAGGCAAGTTGTGTACTTGGCTTTCCTCTCTTTCCTCCCAGAGGTTATTGGCAATCTACATTTTGTTGCTGTCATGGTCTATTTGATAATTACGGTTTATATCACTCATCCATCTTTTACCTAGCACTATTTCAAAGCCTTTCACATCATAGACCACAAAATCTGCCTCATAAACATATGACGCACCAAGTCAAACTTTCAATTTGACTCGTTGGCACTTCTCTATGCCATCCTCTGCGTTGGCATTGGCCATCTCCACAATCATCTATCCAGCATTCTTTGCACTCAAGACAGTCCCTTGGCATTTGAGTTCATCAAGGAACTTCCTACCCACACAGTTCTCCAACACACCATTGTCCTTCACTACAGTTGCCTTTTTGCTACTCCACCATCCACCTTTAGTTTGGTGTCATATCTTTCCATTGAACCTTAGTAGGTTGACCACTGAGTCATCTAGTTTACTAACTTTCAAGTGGTGGTAGTGTGTGAAAAACTTGCATTGACCATCTGGCACCACTTTGCCACCTTGTTTTGACGATACTGTACATCATGGTGCTTGTGTAGGAGGAACAGCTGCAGCTGCTGACCTCCTTCGCTTGTTCCCGCCTCGCAGTCCGAGTCTGAGAGGCTCTCCAACTCGGTCGCCACCCCACAGTCCGTCTCCAGCCTCGCTGTATTCTCCTCGGCAAGCCATCCACTCTCTATTCGACCGGTTGGTGTATCCCCCTTTTTCATGTCATTGGGTTGGTGTCCAGACTTCGCTTTTGGGGCATCTTTGCCGACCAAAGCTTGCTTGAGTAGCTTCCTCATCAAGTCACTGTTTGGGCAATTTCAAGAGACATGCCCAATCTGACCACAGTTATAGCAGGTTAAACTGTCATCTTTCGCCATGCCAGCTATGCTAGTTGTACCATCTTTCTTGGAGTCCATGTTCCTAGCTGAAGCTTTCGTCGTTGTGTTGGCATTTGCCCCGGAGCCACATGCAGGTTAAGAATTGTTGAGAGATGTGTCCAACGCGGCAAGGTGCTCCATATGTTGCTGAAGGGTTGGAGTCCCATCACGCATGCCAACATGAGGAACCAAGTCTATATAAATTCCCCGGTTGCCTTGTTCAATGTTATACTCATCAGCATCGGCAAATATTTCTGCTGGCATAGGCTAGTCCATGTCCAACTTGGTGCAGAGGCGATGGAAATGCATATTAAATTCCATGACATGTTCTCCCGTCTTTAGGCTCAGTTCCTCCCATTCGCACTTGACCAGTTCCATGGTGTTGGACAAAAAATACACAGCTATCGACTATGAGCAAAAGGTGGCCCATTCGATGGGTGCACTGATTGGAAATTGGTGCATTGCCCAGACTGCTGTGTTGCCTTTCCGCTGTAGCACTGCTTGCTCTCGCCAACCCGTTGGGCCGACCCATCCAATGGCCTGGGTTGGATTTTTGAACTGTCGTTCTAAGGCAAAAAGGAAAGCGCAGACATCATGAACGTTCATTTGCCCTCATACATCGGAAGGTTAGATGGCTTGACAGAGAAGCCATTGATTCCAGCCTGGACAGGGGTTGCTTCAGACGAGCCTCGGATCACAAAATGGACTGGGGTCAGTTCGGAGGGACCACGGATCCTGAGTGGATCTGGGGGCGGTTGGGAGGTGTTCAGTGCTGGCCATGAATACACTTAGTTAGTCGTTAGTCATTCAATGACACGTTCAAAAGCTCCCAACCCATATTCCAGGCCACCTTTCTCTGGCAGGAGATTTCTTACTTTGTGCAGCAGCATGTCTTTCACCTGCTGGAGCTGTGTGATGTTGGACAGCTCTGTCACCTCCGGCTCCAACTTGCACTCATCGTTCCACCTCTCTAACTTGGCGGAGCAACATTTCTTGATCCTGAGCTCTTCCTCTGACTTCTCAATTTCAATGTGGGCAGCTGCTCACTCCTTGCTCAGACCATCTTGGATGGGCTCAGCAGCCTCGAAGTTCTTGACTTTAGCAGCCCAGCTGGCATGGAGGTCACAAATCTTCGCGAATTTCTCGGATTGTTTGTGGTTTTCAGAGAGGTTAGCATTGATAATCTCCAGTTGGACATCCACTGTAGCTCTGATCCAGTTGATTGCTTGGTCAGACAACAGTCCGGGACCATTTTCGATGACCTTCATACATTGGGTGACTTATTCTATTATGTGACGCTCTGTAGGTTGGAAGTCCACAGTGGCTGAGGACTTGAAGCTGCCACCGAACCTAATAGACTCGGCCTTGTCGATTTTGACGAAGAAACTGAGATCTTGCGCATTGTGCGCATGGTACGGGTTGTGAGTGTCATGCGTGTCATGGGAAGCAGGATGGGCTGTGAAGTCGGAGAACTCCTGCGATGTCTCTGAGCTGCCTGCAGTCCACTGGATCCGAGTTACACCAACTAAATCAGCCATCGTGCATTGTATTTCAATAGCTTCTGATGTTTATGAGGCCGTCAGATGTCAAGTTTTGCTACCAATGTGGGCAAATAGCCAGTCGGTACGTATGGAACTGAAATGTTATTGATGATCGAGCTGACATCTCGCTAGAACTATCTACCATGCGGGCCTCCCGGAGAGCCGCACCTCATCATGACTGGAGCTGTCCACCAACACCAGGTTTATCTCCCTTCCCAATGTCCATTTCCATTTGACCACCTCCAATTGATTACCTCCAATTGACTACCGCCAATGAACCACCTCCAGTTAACTACCTCTAATTGACCATGTCCAATTGACCACCACCACCAATCAACCACCACCACCAATCAACCACCACCAATCAACCACCACCAATCAACCACCACCACCAATCAACCACCACCAATCAACCACCTCCAATTGACCACCTCCAATTGACCACCTCTGAACCACTACCTACAATTCAACACCTCCAATTGACCACCTCCAATTGACCACCTCCAATTGACAACCTCCAATCTCCCTATATCACTGTCTCCAAACACATTACCAAACATGTGGTGAGAGTGCATCTTTAACCTTACTCAATTACAGCTTTTCAGTGCATCTCCACACACTCTCAATCATTATCTTCATGTGTACCTCTAAGTTCATGGAAATATCTGCCTTTAAAGTACATTTCTTAGTTGACACAATTATATCCTCCAAGCTCATCTCTCAGTTACAACAATTATAGTCTGCACAAGTACATCTTGAAGTTCACTCATTCACCATTTGATGGCACACCTCCAATTGTGTTCAACTATCACCTGCAGCCAATCCAGAAGATTAATATATACATAGATAGATACATAAATGATAATACAAACTGAATATATGGTTTAAAATTGTTTAACAATTTGCAGTAACAATGACATTCAGGTGCACCTGTAGTATTACTACAGCAAATGTTATTATTCCCAGTCTGCTTTGCAGTGATTTGAAATACTTCCAAGCTGTTGGCCTGCATTCCGAAGTGACTCTCCCATTGTCAGCATTTCGTGTGTATCATTCCAGATTCGTTACCAATATCCGCAAGATCCCCTGATGGCCACCACATCAATCCATTCAACTCCAAAAGTTTGCCCCGCATTCACTCACGTGCACCAGGAGGCAACAGTATCAGTCTGGACCACTAGCAGATTTCACCGTTTCGAGATTCTCGTTTAACAACACCCACACACTCCCAATAGTTTGAGAGGCTTCCAGTGACAGAAATACATTTTGCCAATCAACTAAAAAGCTGGAATACAAGATGTCAAAGTTGGAGTAATCAATAGTCAGTATGTCTAAAATGTTAACATGTAGGGTGAAGACTTCAAAGTGGAGCACAACTTTTTAAAACCACATATGCTTGAACAAAATAATCTTAAGGAAACAATAACCACATCAACAGGGGATTTGTGGAAAAGTGAAAAACACCTTATAAATGAGAAATTACCAAAACGGGATATCATAGCAGGAATATCTGCTGCAATGTGATCTATCGAACTTGGCTATAGAAAAATTCCATTGTTCCAGTAATTAGATGGAGAAGGCTTTTGCAGCAATTACCAGTTGCAAGCTAAACTGAGTACAATATATTGAAATACTATTCCGAATTCTGTTATGGAGACCATGCCATCACCAATTCTTTCGAAAATTACTGAAACATCTGTTACTCATACATCACATCTAATTATTTCTTAATTCAATCCATTACAGACTGTTTACAGTCATAATGTTGCCACAGTAGGGCCAATATATCATCATTTTAACAACTTCAAACAATTCACCAATGCACATCATTAACTAAGGTACACAGAGATTGTGGATATCAACTATGAATCACAGTCATTTCAGTCTACAAACCCTCTGCATAATGAGCAGCTGTAAGAGCATATTTCTCTATGCAATACATCTCCTGATTGGTAAGATCATTGATTTCCTTCTGTCATTGACATCAAAAGTATCAATCTTGGAAAAGATTAGAACTGGATGGGGTATATAGAGAAAAGATAGCTGTATTTAGATCAATATATGGTGTATCAATTATTGGAATCTTAGTATATCCATAACATATTACATAACTTTTCACTACACATTTAAACATATTATATATAATACATTCTGTAATTCAAATACAGAAAATATGCCAATTATATTATACAATATATATTACCCATCTATATTATTATTTCTGCAAATATTTTCCATACACTGTACTTTTCCTACCATACTCCTTCTTCTAGTCTTGATTTTATATCTCATATTTGCTTTGTGTTCTATTTTGGCATTTGAGAGTAGTTGTACTGTTCATTCAACGAGAAATTTTGATATAACCCAGGTATATCTCATACCAACACTAGAAGACATTGAAGATACCTGTATTATAAGCTGGAACTGGTTCTTGAGAGTGTATTGTTGTATTTATAGAATTTGTAGGATTAACTATACTGGTTATAGCATTTTATATAGGATTTAGTCCAGATTGTTAGCAATATATACTTCTTTTCTAGTCTATATCCTCAATGATTAGAGGCTATTGTATCATATATTATAAATCCAAGAATATATTACGTATATAACAGTTTTGTAATATACTGTAAATTATAAAACTTAATATATATAGATCTAAATATAACCACTCTGATTCTATTATTTATACTATCTGCATTTGTAATTGCCATATTGGATCTAGTTAAAGTTTTGCAACTATTTGTATATTTTCAAGTGTCAGAATAGATAGGAAATATTTCTTTATTTTAGAACTTAATGGTAGTTAAAAAGAAATAGTAGACTTCAACTGTATTACTAAGTATTAAATTGCTACTCTTTGAACAGATAGTTTAGAGTACTATTTAATATATATTGAAGCTATTTATAAACTTAGATAATATTTTCAAATTTAATATCTATAATGACAAAATTTGTATGAAAATATTTTCAAGATTGTGTTAAAAGAAATATATCAAAGCTGTAAAAGTATTAACTATATACATTCTTTATATATATAATAGTATACTACCTCTGCTATGCTCTCTGTATTTACATATCTTGAACCATTTAATTTTAGTTTGTTTTACATATTGCCAATATAAATCATTCCATAATGTAAAATCTCTGGTTATGTACAATTCGGTAATGGACTTTCTTCTTTATTTAGTATATGCTTCAATTACATACAATCTATAACATTTACATAGACATTGAAAAAATTTCCCTTATTTAGCATTTTAACTATGAAATAGATTGATACAGTCTTACTGGAGCAATATTCTGAAATTATTCCAGGATGCATTTGTATTAAAGAATTATTCTTGATGGCTAATAAGTATAATAGCTGGTTATATATCTAAACTGTTAATCAATACTAGTATAATTTGATTTTCTTCCATTCTACAAATTCACTGGAAGGTACTTTACATATGTTTATGCTTCAACATTGTTGGCTTCAATTTGGTTTATTGGTATGGAGAAGGCAGGAAACATCTGTGGTGCAAGGACTTATTGGATATGATTGTACCTTCCGAGTTAGTCCTAAATAGAAAGAAGGTGAGAAAGAAATAGAATCTGGACAATCAGCTGCTACCATTACACTACAACAATTATACCCAATATATAATTAGGTACTCCTACCTTTGTAAGGTACTCCTACCTTTGTAGAGTACTCATAATCCATACTAGAGGTGCTTCGGAAAAGCCACGACCTCTTGTCAGCAACTGGAAGAAAACGTGTTGTTAACAATCTGCTTGACCCAGTAAAGCTCAACAGCAACGAGCGTCATCAGCATACCAGACAACAGTATCGCTCCTCAAGCCAACTTTTACTCTTCGCTTTCTAAATGAACTAAACGAAACGTACACACGACACATACACAAACAGTACACGCACTTCGCACATCGCACATCCTCCCTCAAATAGGCTTGCCGGTAGCAATGGAGTCCACTTCCAGAGACGAAAGCATGTTCGCACCAATAGCTCCCCATACTGCTTCTTTAGGCTCCTCAACGCAATCGCATTCACAACAGCAACAGACACTGCAACACTTCCCTCCTTTATGTATAGAACAATCCTCCGTGGCTACACCTTCCGCGGCCACTTTAGATGCAAACCCGTGCGATTCGCGATCACAAACTGCCGCCGCCATTCCAGCCACAGCCACTACCACCGTAGATCAGAAAGCTTCCGCACCCGACTCACCCCCAGAATCTGAGCCAGAACTGAAAGCACCGTTGTCATGGCCGGCTCAAGTAACACCAACTCCAAGCACGCTGTCCATTACAGTACTAGTGCAGTCCGGGGCGAGGCACAACTTTGTGCTAGATCGGAGGTTCTTGGAACGGCATTCAGTAAAATCGAAGGCGGGGCTATTGTCGGATCCATTGGAGATGAGTGTATTACAGCTGAAGGAGTGTATCTGGAAGGATTGGAGGGAAGGTTGGTTCTACCATACTAGCCCCCCCCCCCAAAAAAAAAATAGAAACAATGCTCCGTTTAGATCGAATATGTTTAGAAGATGACTGATAGGTATCTGCGGATTCAAGATTGGGACCAACGACCTGCTAGCGCTCTTTTCATAAAGCTGATACAATTCGGTGCATATTTGCAGGACAGCAATCCGTTGAAAGGTACCCGACGCTATCAATGCCTCCGTGGCACACATTGGCTAATGATTCCCTTCCCCGGGCAAATAGAATGTCGACTAAGCGTCAATTCATCAAACGTAATACATATGGCCATCCGTCCGGCAGAAATTGGGGACGATGACCTGACACAACGGAGCACAAAAGGAGTGTTTGCACAATCACGGGATAGGGAGAGCTCCAGCGGATCAGCAGGTTGTCGATGCGTTATCCTATAACACGTTTGAAGTTGGAAAGAAAAAAATGTCGAGTAAGGGAAAAAAGTGGGGAGCTCTGGATATGTGCAGTACAATAAATTGGGGTGGGGATTAAGGTAGATTAAGAGTCTTGGAACTGCATCGATGAAAGCATTTCACCAATTTGGGAATTGTGCTATGAGATGTGCGTATGTATGTATAAATATACAAATTTTGTGTTTGAATAACAGATATTATCATATTTGAAAGTTTTCATTCTGGTTTAAAGAAATACATTCTAGAAGTACAAAGCTTGGGGACTATTCATCAGCAAAATCTGGATGGTATATCATTTTCCCTTATATGATCTCGGTTTATACAGAGATACTTTAGTTTGTTTGCTTAATGTGGTTACTGAAATTACAAAAAACTGACATATATTCAACAACTTGAAAAATTTCTATTTCATTAGAGATTGAGTCAAAATTGCTGTCTTGCTATCTATTGTATAGAAGATTAGTGTGCAGTTGCTATTTCTGTATCAGAATCTGAATTATGTATATTTATTGGCTGATAACAATACTTCCTGTGGTATAGTACTTACGAAATTACTAGGCTAGGATATTTACATTGATATTGATTAATAAATAATTATAAAAGGTAGTATTTATACTTGCATTTATTGTTTAGCTATATGTTAACACCTCTCCAGTCTAATTGTAGTAATGGCCAAGTTGAAAGGAAGTTGTCAAGAGATATTAAAACTTAACCAATAGTTGGTCAATTAGTTGATATTTGCACTCTTGTCTAATTACTGATAGTTGATATCTTTAATTTGGCAATGATGTACTACATATTACAAATTGAAATATTGTTTGCAGTATAATAGGGGTCAGAAATGATCTATTCTTCTGGTCTGGTCTATTGGAATTGAATAGTCAGTGGATGATTATCTGCTGATTTAGTCAATAAGTATAATACTCAGTCAGGATTATTAATGTCATTTAATTTCTCTTTTAATATACTTGTCTTATCTATCTATTTATCATTATCCTCTGTCTTAAAAGTGTCATTAATATCAATTCTATCAACATTGGTCTGTTATAATCTTATTGGATGTTATTTTCTGCTTAGCAGACATTATTTGACAGATTTATATTTTTCAATATCTCTATATTTCAGCTTCTATACCAAGCGATCAATCTCTTGCTAGTGTTGTTTCCCTGTCCAGAAAACTCTCCATTAACTGCTTGGTAGTATTTTGACAAGCAAAGTTCATTTTACGTATAAGTTTTATAACATAATCCTTTTTAAAGTAAATCCTACAAAGAATTCCTTATTTGTAAACTGTTTTAACTTTAGATCCAGTCTTGACATTATTTACATTTTGATAATAATTTGTTAATTGAAGATTTATTGTGCTAGATTTCTTGGCCAGAAGACTGAAAAACTAGATTGTCAGAGTTGAACTATTATACTGAATTTGTAAATATAATCTGGAATACTGTAAGGTAGATCACAATGAAAAATGCTATATTGTTTATGGAACATGGCCATGTATTTCCATGTATAGAACAATGTAATACAAAATTTGTCACAGATACTAGATTCAAACGATTAGCAATAACTACTTAATTATCCTCAATCATTGTCCTTAAGTTTATGTTCCCTTCCAACAATTTAAAATCATTTCACCCTATGAAATGCTACAGAGTCATCCTACTTAAGCTCTGATGCAATTGCAATTTGTCAACTGCATACATCTTTCAAATTCAGATATTTATCCTTGAAAACTAACCAACAACTGACATCATATCTAATACAGGTACTTATATATATGCTGGCTTCAATAGAACAGATTGTAATTTGTCGACTTGGGTCTAAATAATCTTTGTTGAATGCGGATAATTCATATTGGATATGGTACTGTGTAGTTAGACTTCCATTATTTCTTTTTCTCTCCGGTCTCACTCTTTACTCTTATATGACAATATCCATACCTCATCCACTGGCACCAGCACTTATAATGGTGAAACTCGTACTGCATATAGTTTATTCGATAATATAACTATGCATGGAATAACACTCAACCAATATAATCATTCTCCAAATGCAATTGGTATTGATACCACCATTTGAAAGACCCTTCAGAATGGCAATATATATCCTGTTAACAAATTACGGATCAAATAGAATATTCCAAATCCCATTGCATAAAATATATAGCCTACTAAGAGTTTGTAACCGCATACAAAGTGCATTCAATGGAACTGCTATATAATTTCAGTTACACTAATTGTTTTGATAGCATTGCTTGAACAACTCTTTATTGTTAACTATGATATTAATGTTGACTATCTGCAAAATTAAGAATGAGAAAATTATTAGCTCTGGTAGTTGTCATTTGAAATACAACTGTTCCATATACAGAGATAGAATATCAGAGACTTTAGATTTGTTGAAGTAAACTTTTAAAAAGGATATAATTCAGATACAAGTCATTCTCAAGATTTTAAACCTAGTACCAACCTTGCACAGAATTTTTTCAAGTCTGCAAAAATGACTACACAAAATAGGTAATGCTAACTCAATCAATCAGATGTGCATATCGCATACACCATAGTCAATCAGAAGCAATCAAATTGTCATATACAACAGTTGAACGATTATAGAGTCTTTGCAACCAGAACTATACTAGGGATTTTGAAGTACTGTAAAGCTGTGTGTCGATAAATTCCTGTAATAGTACAAAAGCTGTAACTGGAATATATTTGAATATGGTTAATAATAATCAACTAGATGGTGGCCTTTACAGGCAAAATAGCTTTACTTGCAGTTTTGCAACCTGTTATAGCCACCTCAATAGAGCAAGCAACAGCACTACTCCATAATCTTTGTCCATACTATAATATGGCAGCAGGGCACCCTGGCTTGGAAGGACTGCAGTTCGTTAAAATACTCAAAATAACACATCCAACAACAATTTTGAATACCAATTGATATCAGATGGAATGGTGTAAAACTGATACAATGAGATTAGAAGAAGGTAAAAGAAGTGGAGAAAGCAAAGCAGGAGTAATAGTTAGGTCGGAATAATACATAGAAAGTATAAATTAGATCTGCACAGGTAATTGTTATTCAAAATATTTGTAATATCTCAAATCTAATTTATACAAATCAGCAAAAAACATTTCCGTCTGGGCGGACTGGCTGCGTCAGAGTGGACGCGCTCCGTCAGAGCCGTCAGAGACACCCCGGTGGCGGATTACTCCGCGCACGGCGTCAATACCACGCATTGAGTTGCATATCGCCCTCCGATCACCGTTTCGCCGTTTCTTCTCACTCTGTCGGTCTCCTATTTTAAACAAACACTCTGGCATTGTGGCCAACTGTGACCATAGGTCGGAATGGGTTCATTGTGTACACACTTGCATCGGGATTGCAATGCATAAGGATCCACGCAATTGCGCGGATCCACGAAATCTCGCAAAGAGCGAGTGAGACCAAAAGTTGCGAAACATAGAGTGTGTATTTTCGTTGTATGACAAGATGAGATGAAAATGGGATGCTGTCTATCTAACTATCTACCCCGGGGTCTCCCGAATATAAACTCCGCGTCGCTCATTCCACCTCCGTTACCTCTGTATCTCCGTACACCCACCGTCGCTCCTTAACGATATACTTGAGGGCCGTGATCGAGCTAGTTTGGAGATGCACTTGGAGGCAGAGATCGAGTGAACTGAGAGATGCACTTGGAGGCCGTGATCGATTGAGTTTCGAGATGCACTGGGAGGCCGAGGTCGAATGAACTCAGAGATGCACTTTGAGGCCGTGATCGAGCGAGTTTGGAGATGCAATTGGAGGCCGAGATCGAGTGAACTG
>Ga0307515_10005731_pt1 | contig 25090 bp, 6 predicted proteins | sample 17_EM_MG_FD_194513 | JGI IMG/M metagenome (GOLD analysis project Ga0307515, IMG submission 194513) | Populus trichocarpa ectomycorrhiza microbial communities from riparian zone in the Pacific Northwest, United States - 17_EM | ecosystem: Host-associated > Plants > Roots > Unclassified | place... | reverse complement strand
GATCCTTTATATTTCGGATATGCTAGAAGGCAAGGCCTATAAGTTTATTAAGTAGGGCCTAGAGCTTATACACAAGAACCCAAACAATATATCTATATGGAAATGGCCCGCTAAGGAAAATATGCTTAAAGAGCTTGCTACCTACTATAAAGTTATTAATATAACCTAGGTTGTAAAAAACAAGCTTAACTATTTCCCTTAAGGCGAGCGTAATTACTAGTCCTGGAAGGGAGAGCTTAATAAGTTAATGGTCTGCGCTAGGAAGATAGATAAATAAAAGGTAGACCTACTTTAGAAGTTTATCTCTCCGAAGATAAAAGAGCTAGTACTTGGACTTAACTATAAAATTAATAACAGCGACTATATAGGTTAGAGTAAGTAGATAGATATATTCGCTAAGAACCTTATAAACTATATATACTAAGCCAACCTTAAGAACACTAACTACCGCCCACCTACTTAAGCCTCTACCCCTACGCCAACCCTAACTTTAGTAGTGACTGGAGAACCTATAGACTTTAATAGAATCTTAGATATAGAGCGTAAGCGCCGCTTTAATAATAGACTGTGCCTTGCCTATGGCCTACCTGGCTATTAAAAGGACGCTTATAACCCTATTATAATAGTAAACCTAGTCCTAATGCTAGCCCGTTAAATGATATAAACTAATAACCGCGGACGTAGTAACCGCGGAGTCTATTATAGCCGCGGTAGATGACTCCCCCCCTTTAACCCTGCGGCTTAGTTACTCCAAATAATACCCTATATAGAAGCCTAACCTATTAACAACGCCTAGAATTAGTGACTTTGCGCTAGCGAATACGAATACGGCCACATTATTAGTAAGGTGCCGTCTTCCTATACCCTAACTAAGACTAACACTACTAGCCAGATAGATACTGGATCGCCCCACTAAGACAGCTTTATACCCTAGTTGTTAAAAGGCAAACCCTTAAACTAAGTCGCGTTTAAGGGTCTAAACTATATAAGGAGGAAGATAAGAAGATTAGGTCTCTATTACTAGACTAATTAGTCCTTTCTATTAGTAAGCTGCTACTTAATCTTAGATTAGCAAATAGTAATAAGAAATTAATCCTTATTTAAACCTAACTCTCCTTATTACGCAACCTATACCCCTAAGTTTTTATTAATATAGTAAGCCTAGTAGACTCTAGTAGTACTACAATGGTATTTACTAACGTGGAGTCTATTATAAGAAAATATAACGTTATAACTAAGAAGCTATTAGTACCTAGGCCACTACGCCTTATAAACGGCATCCTAACTTTACTTATTACGGACTACTTTACTACCTAAACGTTAATTAGCCTCCATACTAAAGCTATACTCTTTCTCATTACTAAACTCTTACCCACTACCCTAATTATCTTAGGTATGCCTTAGCTCTAAAAGCATAAGCCCTGCCCTAGTTTTAGGGAGCTTAAGATCCACTTTAACTTAGACTACTATTTTAGGAACTGTCTCCTATAGGGGACAGCCGATAGTAGTAGGGACGCCCTACGTGGATACTTGGTACTACTAAGCCTAGTGTCTAAAACTATATATAAAGCCCTAATAGTAGAAGATATTCCTAATAAAGGGGAACCTATACAGCTGTAAAGTAATAAGATAGCAGAAAACTAGACTACTTTAGCACTTAAGACCGAAACGACGGGTTAGCTAGCCTTACTAAGACTAAGAAAGAAGGTCTACTTTGCGCCGCTACTACTAAGAATTTAATGCTAACCTAGACACCCTTTAAACCCCAACCGCCTAGCCTAATACCTAAAACTAAGCTATATGCCATATACGCATACTATAGCCCGCGTTATAGTAAGGATTAGCTATAGAACTACTAAAACCCGGATAATAGAAACCGCGCCACTATAACGCCTAACCTCGCACCTACTCCCCGTACGCCTTATATAAGGCTGCCGCCTAAGAACCGCTCCTAAGAGCTAACCAAGACAAGCTAGCCCCGCCGCGACGTCGGGAGAAGACTAAATACGCCCTAATCTGGACGATATTATAAATGTACGCGCCGTAAATTTCGCCTAGTTTTGTAAATAAAAAGGCGTAAAAGTAATAAGGATCTATATAATAGAGCTGGTAGAATTAGTAGAATAAGAAGAACTGAAATAATTAATAGATAAACTCCCTACTAGACTGGTTAAAATACTGGACCTAATAAAGGAATCCTTTTGCCGCTTAGTCGATGGTAACTATATAATAGAAGAAGCCTATAAGGTCTTCCCTAGTTATTTTTACTGTTTCCTTAAGGAAAACCTCCAGACTATAAATACTAAGTTCCTCCGCCGTAAAGTTATAGATATAGATATTAAAAAGTTTATAAAAGGTAAGCCCGCTTTAACTAGGGACAATATTATATAACGCCTCTTAAGGGAACACAGGCACTATATTAAGGGGTTTCTCCTAAAGAATGCTAATAAGCTCCTACTATATCGCCCATAGGACCATAAAATCGAAATTATACTAGGAAAGCAGCCCCCGTACTATAAGAACCGCCTACTCTCCCTTACCAAGCTCTAATGCGTTAAGAAATAGATTAATAAAATGCTTAATAAAGGCTTTATCCGAGAATTAATGTCCCCTACTATAGCCCCGCTCCTACTCACTACTAAGCTAAAAGAAGGGGTAAGGATCTGCCATAACTATAGAGGACTTAATAACGTCACCGTTAAGAACTAATACCCGCTCCCGCTTATTTGGGAGACACTTAATGCCCTATACGGCGCCAAATTCTATACTAAGCTTAATGTTATCGCCGCGTTTAATAGGATCCGTATTACTGAGGGCTATAAATAGCTTACAGTATTTATTACCCGCTTTGGGCTCTACGAGATACTAGTAACCCTATTTAGCCTTTATAATACCCTAGCTACATTCCAGAACTATATTAACTATATTCTTTATAACGTACTAGACAACTATTGCATAGTATACCTTAATAACATCCTTATATTTTCTAAAACTTAAGCTAAGTATACTAGGCACGTCGAAGAGGTAATTCGCTGCCTTAGAGCTGCTGGCCTTTAAATTAATATTAGCAAGTTAGAGTTTTATATAACAAAGATAAAGTACCTTAGCTTAATTATCTTAATAGAAGGAATAAGTATGGACCCTAAAAAGGTCTAAATCTTATAAGTATAGGAGAACCTAACCTTAGTTAAAGAATTACAGCAGTTTCTTAGATTTGCAAACTTTTACTACAGGTTTATCTAAAGTTATTCTACTATTACTACACCTATAATAAAACTTCTAAGAAAGGACATTAGATGGCTATAGGGACTAGAACAAGCTAAGTCATTTAAGGCCCTTAAGAGAGCCTTTACTTTAGCACTAGTACTAGCATACTATGATTATATAAAGAAAACAGTGGTAGAGATAGACGTATTAAATTGGGCTTCTGGTGGAGTCCTTTCCTAGTATAATAATAACGGTAAACTAAGACTAGTTGCATTCTTCTTCGCAAAGCACTTAGCGCCGGAGTATAACTATAAGATCTACGATAAAAAACTTTTAGCTATTATTAAGGCTTTAGAGGAATGGCGTCCTAAGCTATAAGGGACTAAGGAGCCGTTTAAAATTATTACTAACCATAAAAACCTATAGATGTTTATAACTACTAAGTAGCTAAACTAACGCTAAGTCTGGTAGGCAGAGTTCCTTTTATAGTTTAACTTTGTGATTATATATAGACCTAGTAGTAAAGCTACGCTCCCTAACGCCTTAAGCTAACTACTAAGAATAAAACCTAAGGACGCTAATAACGAACGCCTCTGCCACTAAGCCTAAGTTATTATACCACCCTAAAAAGTTAACCCTATAATCTTAGAAGAATTACTATATAAGTCCCGCAACTCTAATAACATAGAGTTTACAGCTGCTCTAGACCCTAAAATAGCTAAAAAGTTATTAAATAAGCTAATCCGGTTAGGATACTAGGAGAACAAACTTATAAGAGATATAGTGGCGGCCCTACGTAATTAGAAAGCTCGCCGTTGGCTAAAGAAGATTAGGAAATTACTCTATTGCGATAAGTTAGAATATAGTATTATCGACAAACAGATCTACTTCCGCTAACGCCTCTTTATCCCTAATGCCCTAGACCTCCGCCTAGAAGTTATCTATTACTTTTATAGCAGCGGCCTTGCTAGTTATTTTAGCCGGGTTAAAACTTTTAACCTCTTAAACTAAACATACTGGTGGCTAGGAATCTCCTAGTTTACGGCTACCTTTGTTAAAGACTATGCCCTATACTTTTGCACTAAGACCCCCTATTCTGCCCCGCCTGGTTTCCTAAAGCCACTAGAACTACTTGCTCGCCCGTAAACTAATATTTTAATTAACTATATTATAACGCTGCTGGTATACTAACGCTATGGTAAGGCATATAAATATATCCTTGTTATTATAAACCGCCTAACTAAAATGCGACACCTTGTTCTAGTAACAGGACTCTTAATAGAGGAGCTAGTTAATGGCTTTATTAATAATATATATAAGCTCTATAGTGTACCAAGCACAATTATCTCTAATCGCGGTATATAATTTATTAGTAACTTCTAGCGACGACTAAGTAAACGCCTTAAGATAACCTTATAACTAAGCTTAGCCTAATACCTAGAAACAGACGGCTAAACTAAAATTGTTAACGCTGCCGTAAATAAGTACCTCTATGCTTTTGTTAGCTTTATATAGGACGATTAGGTTAACTACTTACCGCTTACTAAGTTTGCTACAAATAACCAAGTTAACGAGAGTATAGGCATCTCCCTATTTTTTGCCAACTATGGCTTTAACCCTTACCTCGGAATTAAGCCTACTAGCCCCCGCCTACTAACACTATTAGTATAAGTAAAGAAGGAGTTCTTCTATGTAGACTCTGTAGCCAACCGCTTTAAGCGGATATTAATATAGCTTAAGGCCCTAGCCTGGATTTTATAGTAACGCTATAAAGATAATGCTAATACCTATAGGGATAAGAGCGCGTTATTCTACAAAGGTAATATAGTTATAGTTAGCTTAGAAAATATAAAGATAAATAGACCTAAGAAGAAATGGGACGATAAATGGGACGGCCTATACCCCGTACTTGCAGTATACTAAGGGGCAGTTGTAGTAGACCTCCTAGACTATATCTAAGTAAATAAATCCTTTTATATATCTAAGGTCCGCCTCTAAGCTGCCGAAGAGATCCCTAGCTAAGTAAATATTAATACTATAGAGCGCCGTAATGTATAAGGACGAGTAATAGAGAGAGATGACGATGGTAATATAGAAGATAAATAAGAGTTTAAGAAAATCCTTAATATATATAACGAAGACCCCTAAGGCCTAACTTATAAGATTAAATGGAAATATTATAAGGATATAACCTAGTAGCTGGAAGAGGACCTAAAGGGTTATAAATAAGCTGTATAGCGCTTCTATAAGTAACACCCTAAGAAGCTAGGACCCCTAAACTGGGCATAAGATAAGGAAAAGTTACGCTAAGGTTATAGCCGACCACTGTGTTAAAAATTTGTGGTGGTTAAGATGTTATAGAACTTTAACCGCCGGTTAAAGTTATTTAATTGGTTAGAATTCTTGCTAAGAGCGCTACGTGCTAACTTTATTTGTTGAGCCGACCAATTAGGATTTTTAATATTTTTGCAGCAAAAACAGGTGGTCCCGTATACTGCCTGTTTAAAGTTACTTGTTTAGTTTAGGGACCAAACCTTCTAAGGAGGGGAGTACTGTTACAGCACTAACCTAACATATACTATTCCTACTATTAGCTGGCCCACCACTAGCGCCTTGGCGGCTGGCCCTACTATTTATATACAATACCCCCTTTTACCTTCTTCTCTTCTTTATAGCACAACGTAGTTATTTAGTCTACTTTATTATAGCACTGTAATAGTTTATCTCTATATTCTGGAAAGAACTAACTACTTAACTCTGTATTAAAGCACTATTATCTACTACGTATTACCTAGAAACGGATAGTTAAATAAAATACGTAAATACTATAATAGAATAGTATATTTAGATATACACGTCGTATTTACAGGATAACTGGATTAACTAGCTCGCATTTACCGAGTTTACTATAAATAACTCCGTCTTAGAAACTACGAAAGTCTCCCCGTTTCTAGCTAATTACGGCTAGCATCTATAAATGGGTTTTAAACCCTTTAGCAATGTTCCTTGCCCTACTTATTACGCCTTATAAGTCGTAAAAGTAAATAAATTTATAGAGAAGATGGAGGAACTATAACAGTTCCTTACTAATAAGATAATATAGGCTTAAGCTATCTATAAAGCCGCAGCGAATAAGAAATAAACCCTAGTACTGGCCTACTAAACTAGTGACTTTGTCTGGCTAGATATAAGAAATCTAAACATAAAACAACCTACTAAGAAACTTAATTAGAAGAACGCTGGCCCTTATAAGGTTAAAAAGGTTATCTCTCCTTATACCTACTAACTAAAGCTCCCTAATACGGTTAAAATCCACCCCGTATTTTATACGTCAGTCCTTCACCCTACTGCCCCCGTATTAGATACCCTACTTAGATAAATATAGGACCCTCCCCCACCAGTTAAGGTAGACGGTAAGGATAAGTACTTTATTAAAAGAATTAATGATATTAAGTATAATAAACGGAAACGCCAATATATATATCTTATAAAGTAAAGAGGCTATACTAAGCCCTTATAGGAACCTATTAACTCTATAGGACTTATATAAGCCACAGAAGACTTTTATAAACTTTACCTAGAACTACTACAACTCCATCTCGCAGAAGCTCAAGTTTAAGGGGGGGGTACTATTACGGGACACTCCCGTGACACCTTATATACGTTTACCTATTTCCACTAACTTAGTAATAAGAGACTAACTATAAGATAGCAATTTAACGGTAATCTGACGGCAATCTACGGCAATCTGCTATATTCTGCTATATTCTACTAAGTCTACCAAATCCTGCCAAGTTCTGCTAGGACCGCTGCCCAAATCCTATTCTACCCCATACACGTGTTAACTAAGCAACTAAGTTAACGATATATACCCTTTCCTCCCGTTTTCTTACCTTCTTTCCTTACGTAACGTCTTGACCTCCTTATACAGTTTATGTACATAGCTTAATAATATCTACCTTGCTATATATTATCGTCGCTTATACTTACTCCGTGACAATTCTATTAGGTTCTAATTCTATATCTTAAAGTTTTTATTTTATTTTATTTATAAATATATTTAAGTTCCTTCTTAGAAAAGAGGGTAAAAAAAGTTTTAGATACTATTAACAATGTAGTTAATTAAGGTATAAGTATAGTAAAAAGGATATATATAAGCCTATATAATTTAATTATCTATTAATAAAGATCTAAAGCTAAGGAAAAGGAAAGAAGAGGATAATTAGCGCCTCCTAGCGTTTTATACAATCTTTATGTTATATAACTAAAACCTACCACAATTTACTACAATTTGCTGGTACTATAACATTAACTAGTTAAGGGATAGAGTTAGCTTTTTAATAAAAAGGGTCGCGATATCCGCTAATTAATTCTATAGTTTAAGCTTGCTAAAGTAATAAGCTTACTAAGGTAAGTCTAAGTAGACTTTCTTAAAGTCTGACCTAAAACGGTTTAGTGCGCGATTAAACCTCGGATAGAGGTCTAGGAACGAGATAAAACCTGTTAAGCTAGCTTGCTTAATAGCAAATCTAGGGGGAGGCAAGGGGTGTAGAGGACTCCATGGAGATGTCGCCCACATTAATTTAGTACAACACTATACTAAGGCTGTCAATATTGCCTGTGTCTACGATATCGTGATTATTCATTCATATCGCGGTATTCTGATTGGCTTATGAATTGAATGCGATATTGGGCCTATTTATTCATTCATTCATCACTGAGAACACTAATCCTGACTCTCCCGTGCTCTCAGACAGCAGATTCTCCTCATCCAAATTAGCAGGCAACGGCTTATCAACATCGTATTCCAACTCTCCCGGCTTTTCGATTGCGCTCTGGTCAGGCACTACAGAATTAAATGTCGATGCTCTTGATGCGATCTTAGGCGTCGCAATCCAATCTCTCGCGACCGGATGCTGTTCAAATTCACCCTCGACTTTCGCTCCGTTATTCTTTAGTGCCCTGAAAACTTCGTATGACGGCTTGTGTCGTTTGAGGAGATAGTCCATTGGTCGCTTGCCAAGGAGATCCTGGCAATTCGGATCTGCGCCGAGTCTGATAAGCTCTTGGATTAACCGCGGTGAAGATGCTTTCGCTGCGAGGTGCAATGGTGTCGCACCTTCTTTGTCGGTGGCTGTGATGTCAGCACCGGAGTTATGGAGCATCCAGATAATGACGACGTTCCCGGACGTAATGTCTTCGTGGAGCGCGGTTCTGCCTCGAGTATTTTGAGCATTCACGTCAGCGCGTTCGTCTAGGAGGATTTCCACCGTCGCATCTTGGCCGTTCGCCGCGGCGAGGTGAAGTGGCGTCTGGCCATCGCTGTCTGAGGCGAAAAGGTTGGAGCCCCACTTGAGAAGCGTCTTCAAGAGGTCTGAGTGTCCGAATTCCGCAGCATAGTGTGCCGGGATGCGCCCACAGTTGTCGGTTAGATTAAGGCGAGCGGGGTTCTCGGCTTCGGATAAGAGCTTGCTGCAGCATCTTAGCCAGCCAGCCTTGCACGCCAAATGCAGCGGAGTCTGCAGCTCGTTATCCAACACGTTCACTCTTGCACCACTCTTAAGAAGCTTTTCGACCATGGTGTCGTTTCCGACTTCTGCTGCAGTGTGCAGTGGTAGACGGCCACTCCTGTCCTCTAGCTCAATGATGGACTTGTCTTGGATTAGTCGATCTAGGATTTCTTGGGCGCCGGATCGGATGGCTTTGTGGAGAAGGTCGTTCTTTGCTGCATCGTCCAGATGCATCGGCTGTTCATGGCCTTTCCGGATCTCGTCGGCGATCTTCTGGCAATTGAGTGTCACAGCGGAGCTTAGAGCAGCTAATGCCTCGTCCTTCGGAGAAGTCGGAATTAGATGGTGATCCCACAGTATTGTAAAGATATCTTGGCGACCGCGCTCGGCCGCGACTTTATGGAGCGCAGATATTAGAGCACTGGGTTTCCCGGAAGAGGACGTTTTGTGGAAAGTTAGAAGAAGTTCCACCATCTCGGGAGTACCGTATTGAACGGCAAGGTACAGGGGGCATTTTTCGACCCTTCCATCGCAGGTTGCCATGGAATGTAGGGAGTGGCGTGTGTCTTCCCACAACTTCTGGATCCATTTAACAGAGTCTCTGCAGTCGTTACGGATGGCAAACTCTATCGGGGTATGTCCGCGATCTTCCGAGATGAGGCATTGGGTTGAATCCTTCAGAAAAGCGTCTCCAAGAACGTGACACAGGTCGAAAGCCGTTAGAGTGAAAGCGATCCTGTTAGCGGCATCTGGAATGTCCGCCAATGGTAGTACAGATCGTCGTCGAAGCCCATCTAGTCTTGAATACTCCTGGCACCACCTTCGGAACACTCGCGGGTCGCCGAAAAATTGTCTGATGAGAGTCTGCAGATTGGTTGGAACGTCTGATTTCAGACTCGCAGAATCGCGGATATGGTCGGGCCAGAACAGGACTGCATAGTTCAGGAAGTTGAGAGGGTCCTGTCTCCCTTCGATGGCAACTATGAGGTATGCTACAGATAGCTCAGCCATTGCGAGGTGAACGTCTCGGGAAAATTCGTTTGAGGATTCCGCAACAGGTGTTCTGTTCCGGAACAGTGGGCTGTTGGAGAAAGCCTCCGCACTGTTTACCTCTTCTACGCATTTCTTGAGGCTGCTATGCATTAGCGTTACGGTCCCATTCCTTATCTCTAGCAATGGCAGGGACTGGACCTCCTCTTCAAAATCTTCGATTACGTTCTCCTTAAATGATGACAAAGTGAATGAAGACATGCGGAGAAAGTCCTCGTTCAAAGTTGCTGCAACCAAGAAGCTCAGGCTATCCACCGTCAAGGGAGCTTTCGCTTGCATGACAATGTATAGCGAATGAACGATGATCGTCCTGTGGTAGCTGTTGGTGTTTATCAAATAGTTCTGTAGGAGACCTAGTATACTTGGTGGTAAAGCTTTCATGGCGGAACGCGACAGAAATGGGGTTGTCTGTATCTCAACGTAGCGTACAGCAAGTCGAACCCAAAGGAAATTTTGCGGCTCATGCTTAAGAATGCATTCCTGTAACTGCTGTAGGAATGCCCCGGAAAGCTTCCGTCGATGCCGGTGAGATATGCCCTTTATTTCTGCTTTCACGTATTGGGAAATGCAAACGTTTACTTTCTGCTGCTGTTCTTCACTCTGTCCAGGGAGAGTAGCCGGATCCAAATCTACGATCAATGAGGTTGGCGCTGGCCCGGATACCGCGCTCGGCCACGCTGTAACGACGGTCCGGATCCGTGGTTGGTCCTTTAACATATTTAGAAATTTCCTCAGGTAATCCTGTTCCCGACACTCATCGAAAGCGTCGATGATGATGGCAACTTCGGGGAGGTTTTGCTCTTGAAGAATAATTTCCAGCGTTTCTGCAACAGCGCCCCGCGCTAATTGACCATTTTCGAAAAATGGCTTCCCATAGAGATATTTAAATAGCTGGCGGTCATGTGAGAGCAGTTCGTGGAGGAGGTGTTGCGCGAGGCCGTCAAACGTCCGGCGGGCCTCAGCAGACTGGTCAAAGAAATAGCTAAGAACGTATTTTGGGGACCATCCGGGAGAGCAATTCGACGGTTTTCGGAGTTCTTGGCCCAAATATTTTGCTAGCACTGTCTTCCCCATTCCTTGAGCACCCAATATCCAGATCATCCTTCGGTCTGGGTCGTGTATCTCGAGCGGACGCCATCCCCTCCATGCATCGCAGCGAAGAAACCAATCGCAAGTGTTAGAATGGGGGTCACAAATCATATCTTCCGCGAGTCGGTCTTGCCTCAGAACTTCGAGAAAGCGCTCTTCTTTTTCTACAGAACATGAGTAAAAGTGCAAAAAGATTGGGGAGGTCTCATACCTGGTAGCTGAAGCTCAGTCTGCGGCAAATAAGTCGTGGCTAGACTCTCAAAAGTCGTCGTGTTTGACACAGGGCCTTTCAATGTATGGTTGTCGAATGTTCTCTCTATCAATCGTCTTATAAACTGATGAACCCGTCGGTAGCCTGAGTCATCCCGATGACTGAACTTTGCGATGCTGATGTGGTCTGCATTGCGGGCGATGGATTCTTCATTGATGGTACCGACAAGTGCTGCATTCTTGTTGACAACCTTCTCTCATATTAGATTAATTGAAAATGACGTTTATTTGAGTCATACCATTTGCTTTCCTCTGTCAGTAGGCGTTGATTTAGTTTCAAAGAATGTCAGTATCTGAGTAGAATTACGGTTTGCAATTCCGCGGAACGCAGCGGAGACGTCGCGGAGAGTGTCGCCTTCGAGTGTGTCCATAGCGAGCTTCGAGACACTAGTAAAATCCAGGTCCCGGGAGATCAACGCTCTCTTGACAGCTGAAATAGCATGCAACCATGTTTCTCGATTGGATCCAGCGTGGGGAGTGCCAAAGAAGCAGATTCCTTTGGTGCATTGGGCAATGGAAGACACTCCAGGTCGATCGAGTGCCTCCTCATCAGTTAGTAAACCGGACTGTATGGGGCATTTTAGGTTGCCTCAGCACTCACAGACTTGACTACGAGTCCTCCCATACTGTGTGCAATGAAGATGATTGGTCGATCAGCGGCTTCGACAGTTGACCGAGCGCTAGAGATATCTTCAAGGAGCTTCTCAGCGAGCATAGTGATTGAGTTCGATAAATCCCGACGCAGAACGATTTCATATTTCCAGGTAAGAATTCGAGAATATGGAAGGTCGTTAGACAGTTCATTGGGCCACGAAAAGTTTGGAGTCTCCCAAGTTTGTCCATGGCTCCCTTGGAACCCGTGGATGAAGATTATACTGCGGTTTTATCAGCGCCAAGTTCCCGAACATACACGGCCAAACCTACTCGACATCAGTTCTCTCTAGACCAGTAGCAGCAGGCTCGTAGATTGATGTAAGCTTGGTTGGTGGTCGCGAAACCTCTAGAGGTTCCATTGTGCGTCACTGAGCGCAGAATCGCAGTGCGCAACGAAGTTACCGTAATAGTGTTAAGACTAGTAACATGTCGCAGAACATGATGCACACTGGCAGAGCGGTTTTATTCACGGCAAGCGGGCCTTTGACAAGGCTAGGCATTTCTGGAGGCTGCAAAGGCTTAGGCGAGAGATGGGAGGCGGCGCTGCGGCGCTGCGGACTTCAATCTGCTGCATGAAGTTAATGATCAGACCGGTGGCTGATCTAGTGTGAATCATTGGCGGAGGGATGATTAGCGTGTTGTGGCGGGAGAGGGCTGAGCCAGAGGGTCATATGAAAAACCGGCGACATCCGAATGGAAGCAAAATCCAAGGGAGCAATGTGACATTGATCGTGAGAGAAAGACATATTTTTGGCGTGACTCGGAACTGAAAGAGTCGAAGGGATGACCGAAGAATAATGGATCAGCGAGGGCACCAGTGGGCACCTCTGCAGGCTATTAGGCATGGACAAATAGGTCGTGGCACTAAGAAGCTTCTTTAACGTAAAATTCTAAAAGCTGGTAAGAGGCAAACTTTTAAAATTTTATACTAAGTCTATCTCTCGCACGGCACGAATAGGTCATAGTCCATTTCAAATATATCGATTGTGGGGGGTGCAGGCTCATAGGGCGGGATCTAGGCGATATCGTAGCGTTTATAAGGCTTTTTAGGCCTAAACTTCGGAGATCTGGCCTGAATCCTACCCGGTGCCCCTAATAGGGTAGCCTGCCGCTAGACCTAAAATAGGACTATAAGTATCTAATCTAATATACATTGGAAGGGGGGTAGGTAGGTAAAAAGAACAACCTATTAAGTGCAGTTATAAGCAATAATGCTATTAACCGTGTTAAACATCTAGTTAAATACCTAAGTTATAGGGTTTTCGGCTAAGCAATATATAGACACGTAATATCTATCTCTTACACAGTATAAATAGGTTATAGTCTATTTTAAATATATTAATTATAGGGGGTATAGGCTTATAGGGCGGGATCTAGGCGATATTATAGCGTTTATAAGGCTTTTTAGGCCTAAACTTTAGAGATCTAGCCTAAATCCTACTTAGTGCCCACTAGCGAAGCGCCTACCACCTATAAAGAATTAAGTTAAAACGGGGGTAATTTCCGTAGTCTAAAAAGTATAGAGTCTTAATTCCACCTTAGGCTTAGCAGTATAGTAGAACGGTAGACGGTAATATATAGTATATTGCGGCAATATCGCGGTAATATACTAATATTAGTATGCTTTAATACGGTATAATAGATGTAGTATACGTGCAGTATTATATTCTGCTATATTCTGCCATATTCTACTAGTTGCATTCTATTATATTCTGCTATATTCTGCTATATTCTGCTATATTCTATAGTTATATTCTACTATATTCTGCCTATTACCTTCTACTATATTCTGTAGATATAGCAGAATATGCTAGGTAACGCGCCTCTAGTACTGTTACCTAGCCAGTATAGGCATACTCCGCTGGAAATTCAAGTTTAATTAAAGCCGTTTAGTTTCTAAGGTATTATAGTAAAGTTTAACCGCATCTAATGTCTATTAACCTAACTACGCCATTTATAACTCTATAAAGCTATAATTATATATATACTATACTGCACCCCTATAAAAGGAGTGGTTAAAGTAGCTATTAGGTAGGATACCGCTAGCGGCTAAGCGGGTTAATAGAATTTTACGCACTACTAGCGCTAAAAAAGCTTTATTATTAACGCTAAATAATAGATCTAATAGAGGCCGGGGGTTATAGTTAAATAACCGTATTATTACGGCTATGGGGTATAGATAATCTCCTAGTATAGCGGCGATCTAAATGTTAACGCCACTATAGGTTTTATCTATCTTACTCCGTTTTAAGTGGAAGACCATTAAATAGCTATTAGGGGCGATCCTAACGTCGCTGTAAAGGGCCTTTATAGTGCTAAAGTCCTTAGCTTTCCTATTTAGGTACGTAATTTCTCCTATATATAGGAAACCTATAAACGCTATTATAAATACCGCATCTATATTTATATCCGCCTTATAGGGCCTAAGCGTAATAATCTTATCTAGGATATCCTTTATAATTAGTAATTTAGTCTTTTTAATAAATAGGAATAGTAATATAGCCCCTACTAGGGCCCTTTTAATAGTATAGTTTTTAAAGGCAGTAATTAAGTAACCTAAATCTATATAATAAGATTAGATTATAAAGATATAATTAGAGAGGGTTTCTAGCTTAACCCTACCTATTAAAGGGGCGGTTATACTAAATGCTTATTAAGCAATCTATTTCCCTAAGTCTATCTTCTTAACCAAATACGGTAATAAACCATTTAGGGCTAAGAAGGCCTCCTAGCTCTTAATAGTAGAGGAGTAGCCCTTTCTTATATTAGCTGCTAAGCTATACTATATAAGTAGCAAAAAGCAGTAAAACCTACCGATCTCGCTCTAGAAGGTTAGGGGAGGTTAATTAAATAACTCTAGGTTAATTATAAGAGTTAATAGCCACCTAAAGAGGTATTATTTTTCTAGTAAGAAGCCGTTATTTATTTACCACTTAAGGCATATTAATAATAATTTCTTATAGTTAAATCGCGAGAGAATATTAGCAAGCCTATTTAGCGCTAGAGACCTATATAGTTATTATTTATCCAGTAAAAAGCCATTATTTATTTACCACTTAGGGCATATTAATAATAATTTCTTATAGTTAAATCGCAAGAGAATATTAGCAAGCCTATTTAGCGCTAGAGACCTATATAGTTATTATTTATCTAGTAAAAAGCCGTTATTCATTTACCACTTAAGGCACATTAATAATAATTTCTTATAGTTAAATCGCAAAAGAGTATTAGTAAGCCTATTGTTGGCGCTAGAGACCTATATAGTCGTTATAGTAATATTATTTATTATTAAGGATATAAGTATCTCTTAGAGTAATTAGTTTCTAGAACCTTTTATAATATTATTCTAAATGCCGCTATAAGTAACTATATTATCTATATAAATATAAAGAGACTTATACCGCTATACTAATAACCACCTTTTAAATGCCTTTATAATAGTATATATTTTTTTTAGGTTAATATAGTTATCTACTTAGTCTAGTAGGGGGTAATAGCTAAAAGCCTAGGCCTAGGGCAGGGAAGCTATATAATTAGGCTAGTAGCCATTCTCTCCGCTAAAGTAGAAGCCTCTATAGCCTTTAAGCGATAAGGCGTTAGTAAATAAGTAAAACTATAGCCTCTCCTTGTTATTAAAAATAGTACACCGTTACTTAATATAAGAACCTTAAGCTAGAGGTTAAGGTCTTCCTTAAGCTCTAGGGGGAGGCGCTAGTGCGTATATCTTAATAGCCTAATAGGCTATTTTATTATAAAGTCTTATAAGGAGTAAGAGTATAAGCGCCTAAGGCGGATAACTTTTGCACACTATGCTAGGCGGCCCACCAGTTATTAAGCTTACTATAATAATAGCCAGCCTATCTAAAGAGCTTTAGTTACCTAATTAATAGCTTTCTATTACTTAACTGGTAAGAGTTTTATCTCTATTGCCGCGGTGTTAATCGTGTAACCTAGTACTTTAGCCTCTATACCTTTAATATTTTTAGTATTATTTTAGGGTACCCCTAGCTAGTTAGTAACCGAGAGGTATACCTCCCTTAGTAATAGTAGTATAGTTAAACACTTAACCATAAATATAAAATTATTAAGGTAGTGCTTAATAGTAGAGTTAATCTATTATGCTAGGATTTAGTAGAGGCCTTTAGCGAATAAGTTAAAGAGAAATGGGGCTGTTTATAAGCTAAATAGTAAATAGCATTTAACGTATATAACTCCCTTTTAGATAAAGCCGAGTAGGTAACGCGACCGTATTAAGACGGGCACGATCCGGAAGGCATCTCTAATATCTTATTTAACCAGATAGCAGCCCCTACTAGCTATAATTATATATACTAGTATAGTCTCTATTTAGGTATAGTGTAGTATTACCTAGGCTAGGTTAATAGAGTTATTAACTAAGGATCTCTTAGGTAAGGAGAGGTTATAAATATAGCGAAAGCCGCCATTTACCTTAGGCACTAGGCCTAGGGGTAAGGTAACTATAGAGTTGGTGGCCTGTATACGGCCTAGGGCTAAGTTAGTAATAATCTTTTTAGAGATAAGGTCTTCGTTATTATATAAGGAGAGGTGGTTTTTATAAACACTAGATAGCATAGGTAACGAGGTACCTATCTCTGCCCTATAGGTAAGAATGCCTTATAAAATTACTAGAAGATTTCTAGGGTACTTATAAAGAAGCGTACTCCACGTAAGAGGCCTTAGGGGTGATAGTAAGTTAGCTAAAAAAGTTGTTTATAAGTAAGTTTTAAAAAGAGGTACTAAATTAGGCCTGCCTTAAAGCCTTAGCGCCTATAGCAGGTTTATCTAAATGGTTAAACCTAGGAATATATCTTTATCCACTATTAAATTCTAGGTCTAACTACTTACGGCAGTAAGCTACCTAGGGTACGACTTTAATTGGTGGTTTTTGTCGCATTTAGAGTATATATAGCAGTAATGATATAGATTATCTCTATAAGCCTACTGGTTATTCTAGCTATAATAGGGCTTATTAAAGGTAGGGGGAGGGGAGGTATTCTTTCGCGATCTCTTTAATACTATACTATAAACTTTAAGCCCCTGGCTCCATGCCTTTATATTAGCCGCCCAGTAGTATAGGGCCTTAAACTAGGTAGGCATATCTTAGTTACTAAGCTTAAGCTAATTACGATTTATAACATACCTATAGTAGTTAAATGCGAGGTCTAGAATAGAGGTCTAGTTATAGGTTGTAGAGTAGTCGCGGATCTTATTTATTTAGAGCAATATCCTTATATAGAGGTTAGTTGGGTATATATAGAGAGTGCTTATAATTACTATATAGTTTATAAACCTAGTAAACTAAACCTCCTTATTCTCGTAGACCTTGCGGCTAGTAGTAGGTCTCTTTAAAATAAGTTTTCCGTTTTTAATAGTAGCTATATTAGAGAGGTTTAGGCGGCTAGAGTGTACCTATAAATATGCTAGATTCTTTAGGTAGAAGGATCCTTTCTATATATTATAGAGGTCTCTTTTAGCTAGGCTAGGAAGGTTAAGCTTAAGCGTGCCTAAGCCTTCTAGTAGGTTATAGGACTTACCTAATTTGTCCGCCTTAGCGGTAGAGGGGTGCTCTAGTGGAGCAGGCTACTTTAGAGCGGCTAGCCTTGCCTAGTAAAACTCCTCTTCCTATTCCGTTTTTTAGATCTGTGCTTATTCCTCCTATTTTATCTTTTAGATCTATGCCTGTTCCTCCTACTCTCTTTTTTAAATCTTTAGGTTATAGAGTTATTAGGCCCTTTTATCTTATTTTCTAGCTCTTTTTTCTTCTAAAGATAAAACTATGGTATGTTTGGTAGATAGGATAGTAGATAAGGAGGTAGATAATAGGGCGGTCAAGCGAGGAGTTTTTAAGCGGGTGCTATTGGCTAGAAAGTCGGTTATGGGCCTTAATAAATTATGTAGGCCACTTAGAACACTAATTGTAAGTAATCTATGATGAAAAGAACGACCTATTGAGTGCAGTTGCAAGCGATGATGCTGTTGACTGTGTTGAACATCTAGTTGAATACCTGAGTTGTAGGGTTTTCGGCCAAGCAATGTATAGACACGTGATATATAAAGTTATTAACGGGCTTCGTATACGAAACTTTAGACGATTTTATTCAACGTGGTTATTAAACCTCAGTTGTTCTTGGCGTAGGCAAAAAAAAGTGTGCCATGACTTATTTGTCCATGCCTGCTATTCGCCAGAATGGATCCGGCTATCTAAGTCCAGTCAAGCACCTCCACACGTAAATTTCATTGTATGAGCATCTAGTATAATTAAATTATAATCATTCAGCGTTGGCTAAAGCCGTCACCAATGCTTCTCTTAACGCAGCCTTTCTCGCCGTCATGGTATGCTTGTTCTCCCAATCCTTTCGGAACATATGCCACGGCTGAACGAACCTGGGGTTGCCGGCTCTGCAAAGGCTCTTGAACAGTTTCGCCATATTTTCTCCCCTATATGCCCCTAATTCGTTGTTCACTTTCCACTCATCACCGTTTGCTGTTCCAGTATGATATACTAGTTGCACGCAGGTTAAGAAGAAGGCTGCTAGACCAGCGCCAAGAGCGGTAGCGTATGAGCTACCTTCCGCAGTCTTCTTGCCCATATGTTCTAGGTACTCTGGGAGGCCTTCAACGTTCAGTCCTTCAGAGGGTAGGTAGAAGTGGGTGTGGTTATCTTCAGCCATATTGCAAGGCGTCCCGTCAATACTAGCAGCTGTTATTGAAAAGATGCCATCGAAACCGGCTGGATATGGTTGTGCTGCGCCAGATCCGTAATCACTAGTTGATGCAAATATGAGAGCATCAGTGTTCGCGCTATGAATGGCATTCATAAAGGGAGAATAGTTGTCCCCCAAGTTTGCCCTCGAAATGGCCCAACTAAGACAAATAATGTCGGGTTTCCACTCTTTGACAGCCCATTTAAGCGCCTACCAATAAGGACAAGTTAGTGATGACATAATCCCTAATTTATTGTTGCCTAAAAGGTCTACCTTTATTGCTGTGTTCACATGAACGCCCCCTTGATGAGGTCCATGCTTGATCTTTCCTACGTAAAACTTGCTCCAAGGATTCATATTGAAAATGAGTCGAGCCAGCATAGTTCCATGACTGTTGGACGGAGAGTGCCAATGGATGTCAGCATTTTCTTCCGTTTCGTCTTCGATGAAGGATCTGCCCTCAGGCTTGTAACGCATATCGGGCGAAAAAAATACACCCGAATCCAAAATGGCTACTTTGATTGGGTTATCCTTGCAAAAGGCAGCTTCATGCTGTAAGCCTTCCGAGTTTCGAAGGTCGTCAATGAAATCAATGAAGTCCTTCATTTCAGTCACGATGGACTTCGGAGTTCTTTTTCTGCTGTCAGCATTTTCAAATTCAAAGACAGTGACTCGAGGTGGTGAGCACTTACTGAGTCTGGCTTGAATGATCTTCGTTCACCAGCACCTCAGGGATTGGTTCCGGAGTAACTTGAGCTTGTTCGATGCTGACTTTTACCTGCGTCAAGCATTTCGAACACGTGTCTGGTCGTATTTGGGGTGATTCATGGTTTTTGTGCACGATGTTTTGGAATCTGGTTGCCCACGTCTCTCGATATGCGTCGAGGGAGGCTTCATCGATGATATGAGCTAGTTCTGTCTATGTAAAAGTTAGTACAATCGCAAGGGTGCTTGAGACAAGATCTCCGGTAATGACTGTAGGCCTAGCACACTAGAAGAGTACTATGTGGCCATAAAACGTGACCCATATGTGGAATGGCGCCTCCATTCCAGAACTTGGCGACCAACGGCATTCTCAACAGAGTTGGGAAAACGTATACGTACCCGGCCGATCGTTACCTCCAAATTTTGCAGCTATAGGGTGTCAGCCGGGAGCACGTTCAGAAATAAAAATGTAGTGGCCTACCTTGAGCCCAGCGAGTCCAATATTAGCCCAATATTCTAGAATATCATTGTTCCCACTTGAATATAGGTGTAATCTCTCCACGTTCTGGAAAGCATGCCGTAACGAGGAGATGCTAAGGTCTCTCTTTCTCCAATGTATAGATCGTACTTTAACGTCCTTCAAAGATTTTTTGATTTCTTCATCGGAGTGGGGATGAATAGGGCAATCTGGAACGATAACTTCGTCCACATGGGACACAGCTCTTTCGCGAAGGTAATCGAAGACCTCCACAGCTTCAGGACAGGCTCGCCCTCCAGATGGAGTAGTGCTACAGGGTGATGTTGCTGAGCACCGTAGATCGGGAAGCTTGACGTACTTCAGAAAAGGAAACAAAGGAACATCCTGGTCGACACCCCTCCAGTCTTTCCGGGCTTTTATATATAGAGGGAACTGTGTGGCCGGCTGCCTCAAAAACGATGCGTTGAAATACAAGTCGTCCTCTATTGTCTTCAGCATGATGCTAATATTAGAACAAATGGCGAGGCCTGCACTTACGGTAATCTGGACCACGTTAGCTAGAAACACTACTTTAATTTTAAAATATCAAGTATCGAAGACCTTTCACATGCCCGGAGAGGGGCATTTGGGCCATGCCCAACTTGGTCCACGCCTTCGGAAAGGGAACAGTTTAATGCATATAAGCGCGGTTTATGTACGTACTTTTACCAAGTATATCTCGGACAGCCTCCAATGTCTGACAGTGATTCAGAGCATGCTCCATGAGAAACTCCTCCAATGTCTTGTCATACCTAACTAAATTCTCATAGCATTCACCCTGCGTCGCGTCGTCGTTAAGGTGTAGTTTTTCGAATGCTTTTTTCGTTCCCTTTTTTCTCAGAAGTATCGTCAAGGGAGATTCGCCTGCTTTATTGCACTCAGTGATTATCCACGGATATTGTTTTACGATTGCTTGGACAGTGTCTTTGCTCGGTGTTTTCCGATCAACAGCCTTATGCAGAATGGTGTCCCCCCTCCTGTCCGCTATTGGACGATGGCACCATCTCATTAGCATGTTCAATATCTCCAGGTTATCATGAAACGAAACTACATGGAGAGGCGTTGCACCGGCATCATCCATCGTTCCGCACAGGTTTTCCTGAAACTGTTGTCTTCCAAGTTCCGCGAAGAATTTAAAGACTTCCACGACTCCTTTCTCAGCAGCATGGTGCAGCGCGCATCGACCATTCTTGTCAACCATCTTCCTGAAGGCATAGTCGAGTACGAGCTGCCTCTTGCTGAGGACCCGGCGCAAAACAGTCGGTCCAATATCCCTCTCCTCACTGACACCAATCGCGACCCATAGTAGGTTTTCGTCCGCCTCCATCTCGATATCCTCGTTCAACGTTGGATGGTGCTGACAGACTAATTCAAAGGCGTCTAGATTCCCGCTCTTGAGTGCATAGGCCCCATACTTCAAAATTTGCTTCACGCCCAATTGCCCATCTTTTAGAGTTTGCCTAAGCTTCGAAAGGTCGGAGTTTGTCTCCGCAATGTCCCTCAATATGTTCTTGTCCAAGTCGCTGCCTCTCATCGTCATTTTCGATAGCTAGCTCAAAAAAACGAGTGATTATCCACAAGAGTAGCTTCAAAGTAGAATCAGATGTCAAACGAGCGGATTTTCGGTTGAAGTGACAGTATCTGCATGACTCGGCAACGCCCAATAGCCCGCCCTCCAAAGGGCGGGCAAGGCTGAGGCTCTGCACAAATTCCTTGGGGCCAGCCGCCAAAGATCGACAGTCCTACAGCGTAAATTCCTTCGCCACCCGGCCTTCCCGCTAGTGGGTTCGCAGCAACCCATCAGCTAGGTCCATATGAACCTTTTCCTCCAAACGTCCATTGCGGTGTTCTAGCTTGGATTACTGACAACAGGTTCCGGAGGCCGACCGACCTTGACTAGGTTTGTTTTAAGTCTAAGCGCTGCACCTTGAAGATCTCCACGACTCCAAACGTCGCGCAGCTTTCAGCCTTGCTCCAGGTAGAGTGCACGCCCTCAAGCAACAAAACCTCCCTGCCATCACAGTAAGTTTCTAGCTCCAATACTATGTATGCGGCTCATAAATATGAAAACAGTCGGCCATGCCGCAGTCGGTTACCCTCCACCTTGAACCCGACCCTGAACAAGCCGCAAAATTACACGGAAAGGACTATGGGCTGTATGCAGCGAAGGCACCCGGCGGCAGCACAATCGACTACGAAATAACGTCGTACATTGTAGTACACGGCCATATAATGGCCAACGATAAGAAAGAGCGTGCCAGCCTGCTTGTATTTAAGGTCAAGGCGACTTCGCCACGCCGTAGACCCATAAAAGAAATGAAGGTTGAATTGACATTCAAAATGGGAGGGAACACCGCCAAGGCTAATCCCACGCCTGTCCCGCGACTCCTTAGGATTTTGCCTAGCGAGCAAGGCTACAAATTACAGTGCAAGCAGGGTACCGCGAAATACAACTCGAGGCATGGAGGCTCTGTTGCTGCGAATGCTGGCACAGACTTCGCCGGGGTAAACGCTGAAGGCCATAAAGAGACCTCAGAAGAGCTAGAGCAACCAGTGGAGTTCTATGCCTTTGTGCAAGGTAAAGCAAGGGCTTCCAAGCGTGGCGGTCAGATACCGAATCTCGGGCTGTGGACTTTCGAAGGTTCCACGCCGAACAAAGGAAGCATGCCCAAGGGCGCTGTACCCCCAGTCAGCCATATCGCTATGATTTTGTTGCGCCCGACCGATGGCCTATTCACCTGCGAAGCCAGAGTGCACATCGAGGTGGATTTCAGATGGTCGGTGGAGAACAAAACTGCTCAGCTTTATAATAGTCTGCCTGGTCCATTAACTTTTGATCCGGAGGTGCAAGAACAGTCGGAATATCCGATTGATATGGAGAAATTGAATGATTATAAAGAAGAGGCGAAATTGAAGGAATTGGTTGAGATCTTGCTGCCCGTAGAGTATGACGAATGGAAGTACGGCAAAGCGCCCGTGGAAGAAGATGAATGAATTGCGCGCAATAACGTGTGATAAGGTATGAAGATCATGAGGCGCAGAAGGGAACGCAAACCGAATTCCTTTCTCTATTTCTTACCTTTGTAGCATAGCGGTCTTGGAGTTTATGAGGGGCTGATATCGACAACCGAATCATGGTTAAGGGATCGTTCGGTTGCAAATGAGCGCCGATCAAAATCTGTCGATCTTTCAGTGTCGCCCGTTTTGTAATTAGTGGCGGCTACTACCGTGGCTCAGATAAATCTGTAATTGAGTCGATCGTTCGGTAGAGGTTATCTCAGTAAGTGACTTAGACGGCAAACGAGACAGTAAATCTCGCTAGTATTTAACTAGTATGGCTCTATAATAACCCCTACTAGCCTTGTTAAACCCCTGCTAGCGTTATATAACCCCTATTAGGCTTATTATCTTATTTGCCGTTTAAGGACCTTTGGTACGAAAATATAGGAGGGCTGACTTATTAATAGAACGCGACACTGCTAAAGAGTAATATATCTCTACTAATTGACTAGTTAACTACTATAAGAGGTAATTAATTATATTTTAAAGGCCACTTTATTTATCTATATACTTATTTATATATTTTAGCTAATATAAAGTTCTAAGATTATATATTAAAATTTCTTAACGTATTAAGTTGTCAGATAATCTGTATTCTCGGTGGCGTAGGACGTGCACTAGTCACGTGCACGGGTCACGTACATTGTAAATATCTTCGTCTAAGCCTAGGGGCCCTAGGTCAAGCAACCATTAAGAACGATCAAGATCATCAATTAATCAACCCATTTTATTAATGAATAGCTCTATATAAGTTATCTGACAGTTATAAGCCCGGTCCGCCAACACAAGAAGCTATTCAGCTATTACTTAATCATTTGAAGAAATTCTACCTTATCGTTAAACTCTGACACCTTATCGTCACAAGACGACCCTGATAGAAATCCTACCTCAATTGTCACAAGACGAGATTCCACGAGATTCCACGAGATTCTACCTCAATCGTCAAAGGACAATCCTGACGACAAGGACGATCCTAATAACAAGGACAATCCTACGACAAGGACGATCCTGACGACGAATTCCATCTTAATTCCCATCTGCCTATTAGTTAAATGACTCCACCGATGTCGAGGTTGTCTACTATAATTATCCTCAATAAGCTAAAAGACTGGGAGTAATGGATCTAGTAACTATAAGCCCTTATAAATAAACGAATATAAGCCTACGTTAACTCTAATAATATAGCACTAAAATAAGGTCTACTATAAGAACTACCTTATTTAAAGGTTATAGATTTAAATAAGAATGCAACCTTATATATATAGCTCTCGACAAATTAACAGAGGACGTACGAGAATAGTAGGCGATACTACAATTAAGATATAAAGTACTTCCTAAAACAGGAAGAGTATCTGCAATAGATACGCACCTAAATTACGTCTATAGTATTAATTTAGAAGAAGCTACTGCTTGACCCTTCTGTAACCATTAAGGAATAGCTATTTTAGTTAAAGGAGAATACAGAACCTACCTCATTATTTATTAGGAAGAAGGTACAACATTAGTATATAGAAGCCCTTAAGGGGTTTAAATAATTGTTAAAATTAAACTAATGGCTAGATTAATGGGAATATATAATATTACTAGGAGAGAAGTATAAGATCCCTTAAATATCTAATAGAATCTAACTTTAAGATTTAGCAGACGTTATTCGACCTTTTAGTAATACCTACTATATAAAGTATACTACTAAGTTAAATAACCCTTAGAAGTCAAGATCTTCCAAATACTATAGGGTAGCAAAGGAGCTATAAAAAGGACTTAGAATACCCTTAAAAAAAGCTAATACTACTATAAGAGGGAGTACCTTTAATATAGACTTTGTAGAGTAAGCTATAATAGATTACTCTGATACTACTAAAGGTCTAAGGAAAGGAACCTTAGTATATATTAGACGCTTAAAGAGAGCTGGGTTACTAGTAAACAAGGAGACGTCCTATAAAAAGCTACTACCTATATGCTTAGCGTGCGAGAAACAAAAACATTCCCTTTAAGACTGTTAGTATTTATTTAAAGATAAGAGACCTAAAGGAGTTATAATCGGAGATACTCGTATTAAAAGGGTGCTAAAGAAGGTAGAAAAGAATAAGGATCTCACTAACTAAGTTATAAAGATTAGACTTAAAGAATAAGAAGACGAGGCTTAATAATAATAGGACGAGAGCTAAGAGATAGTTGTTACGGCACTAGCAGAACTACGCACCGGCAAGTTGCCACAGATTGCCGCATATTGCGGTCACGTGACGCGAAGATCGTATATAGCTTCGAGCGGCGCTCCCCTTCTTCTCCTTTCCTTTCTTTAG
>Ga0307515_10005730_pt1 | contig 25092 bp, 20 predicted proteins | sample 17_EM_MG_FD_194513 | JGI IMG/M metagenome (GOLD analysis project Ga0307515, IMG submission 194513) | Populus trichocarpa ectomycorrhiza microbial communities from riparian zone in the Pacific Northwest, United States - 17_EM | ecosystem: Host-associated > Plants > Roots > Unclassified | place... | reverse complement strand
CTCTGAGTTGTAGATTGGTAGCTATATAGATACATAGATACATAGATGAGAATACAACCTGAATACATGAGTTTTAAAAAGCGTTGCACGATTAGTAGTAGCTATGAGTTCCAGGCGCACCAGCAGCGTTCCCAAAGAAGATGTTGTTTTTCCCAGAATGCTCTACTGTGATTCGAGGTGCTCCCAGACGCTCCCAGGTTTGTCGCCGGCGCTCCCAGGTGCTCTGCTACGCAATGCGACCCGTCGCCTGGGCGACGGGCAGCGTGTAATTCTCCGTCAGAGGGTACGAGGTTCCGTCAGAGCCGTCAGAGCCGTCCGGAACGCCCGGGTGTTTCAGACGGAAACTACGGTTGTTGCTGATGTTAGCGGAAGAACAATGTTCCCAGGCATTGAGGGATTTCATTTTTGATACTGATGTCGGCAGAATCAGCGGCGTGGTGGAGGAGGCGGGGAACTCAGATCACAAGGAGGCAAGGAATCAAGGGGTGTAAAAGTTCCTGTTGTTTTTGGCGGTTATTTCATTTGTTTTGGGTAGGAGGACTTGCAACTGTGCTTCTGTTTCTTCATGGTATGGAATCAGAGTGGAAGAAATGTGTATGGGATTATACTCACCGGGAAAAATACCCTTACGCGATGTAACTCATAGAGAAGGTGTTTTGGGCCGGTAATCCATAGCATATTTGACGCGTGGCACTACGAGGTCCCATGGACCTGTGAGTGGACTAGATTACTATGATAGGCATGCGATTATGGGCGCTTGATACTATACATCATGCTGCATTCAATGAAACTGCCAAATGCACTTCATTGCAGACTCCCAAAGACGCTCAGAAGTATACTACTGATCACAATCGATTGTACACTCCCAGCCTGCTCGACTTATGCTCCAAATCAAGCTCTCAAGATGCTCCCAAGTACACTCCCGGTCATGCTCTCAAAGACGCTCCCAATTGCACTCGATGGCACCCTCCCAGCCTGCTTGACTAACCATCCCAAGTATGCTCCGAAGATACTCTCAAGCACAGTCCCGAACACACTCCCAATGACACTGTCAAGCAGCATGACAAGTAGACTATATGCTCCGATATAAGCTCCTGGGTGCTCGATCCAGAGACTTGCTGAGTTGAAGGCGCCAGGTACTGAGAGGCAGGTGGTGGGAAGAAGGTGGTGGCAGCCGAAATCATGACGTCGGTCAATGTCATTGTCCACACCATATCATCAGTGTGGCCACTGTGATGAGACCTCACGATGCCTCATGGTCATGGTGTTGTCAATTGTCGCATTACATCCTTCAGGATAGGTAGGCAATTGGTTCTTGGGGAGAGCAGATCTCCAACTCAGATGTTCCTGCGGAATGAGCTGCCCGCTTCAGACTGATTTTTGGCGTATGTGCGTGCATTCTGTTCTGGGCCGATCGTGATGATGGCCATGGGGATGAAGGCGATGGTGATGATGGCGATGGTGATGGTGTTGGTGTTGGTGATCTTAGTACCAGAAGCACTTTGACAAGTAGGTGGGCTACGTCAACGTTAACATTAAAGCTTCCTCAGACTAAGAGCCTTCTAGTAGCCAAAGCTTCCACAGACTTAGAGCGTTCTGTTAGCCAAAGCTTCCACAGACGTAGAGCCTTCTGTTAGCCAAAGCTTCCACAAACGTAGAACCTTCGATCCGCCAAAGATTCAACAAACTCCGAGTTTGACATGCGCCAAAAGCTTCCCGTTGTAGTGAAACAGCGAAGCTACAAGGCAGCGAGCTCATCATCAACCCTCCGCCACACCTATCGTGGCATTCCATATGGAATTCGTGAGAATCAGCGGTGCTGGCTCGAGGAGAGTAGGACGGGGATGAGAAGATATGATACTACCCAGCAGTGACAATGCATGCAATTTTGTGGATCCACAAAATCTCGGAAAGCGTGAGTGAGATCAAAAGATGGGAAAGATACAGTGCGTGATGCCTTGTTGAATACGATGATATGCGATGAAATGATATCAATCTAGCCTAGGGTCTCCCAAAAATATACTCCCTGTTGAACAGCCCATCTCCAGTACCCCTGGATCACCATAAACCGCTGGCACCCAGCCCATCTGCATGATGCCAGTATCTCGGCACACCCACCGTCGCTCAGACCTCTGCCAAGTTGAGTGGGAGGGGTGGTGAGACACAGATTTGCCCGCCACACCGTGGTAAACTCTAATGCTCCCGAACCTGCTCTGGCATGCTCGATCTGGAGACTTGTTGAGTTGTAGCCGCTAGGCACCTGGAGGCATGTGGCAGGTGTCGGGTGGCAGCCTGCCAAAATCTTGACATCAGTTGATATCATAGTCTGAACCTTATCTTTAGCGCAGCCACCGAGACAAGATCTCATGATCTCTCACGGACATGATGTTGACAATTGCAGTATTCGATTCTGCAGGATAGGTATATAATTGGATGCTGGGGAGAGCAGATCACTGACTCAGATTGTGCAGTGGAATCTGCTGTTCGCTTCACACCCATTGTGGGCATCTGTGTGCGTTTTAGTGCTGATGGTGATGATGGCAATGGTGATGATGGTGATGATGGCGATGGTGATGAAGGCGATGATGATGGTGTCGGTGATGGTCATCATTGTACCAGAAGCACTTTGACAAGTAGATTGGCTACATCAACGTTAGCATCAAACCTTCCACAGACTTAGAGCCTTCCAGTAGGCAAAGCTTACACAGACTTAGAGCCTTCTAGTAGCCAAAGCTTCCACTGACCTAGAGCCTTCTATTAGCCAAAGCTTCCACAAACTCAGGGTTTTCCATCGGCCAAAAGCTTCCCATGGAAAACTCTACTCCTTCCGAAGTATGGCTCTCCCAAGCAGGGTTCCAAGCCGGCTAAGAAGCAAGGCTTCGAAGTAGGCTCTCAAGGAGGCTTCCAAGAAGGCTATCAAGCAAGGCTTTACAATAGGCTCTCAAGCAATCTCTCAAGCATCAGCGTGCTCACCAGCAGACTCAGTACCTGTATAATAGCCAGGGAGTGAAGACAGGTATTGGTCCATTTTCGGCCGCCAGTCATATATAGATTCATCGGCCCACACGCACATCTCGATGAATCGACGATGGATGACTATGGTCTGGGCGTCGCGCAAGTTTCCACAGGTAGCTTGGTATGAGCTGCAGGTGTGTGCATGTGAGGGTAGCGCGGTCTATAGTCGATGTTCACTTTTGCCGATGCCATGGCCACTAGCGGCCGAATCCAATATGATTACAGACAAACAAACAAACAAACGGCGACTTGTGATGAGGGGCGATTCAGAGACATCGACCTAGAGGCAGTGCAGGACAGGAAGGCAATGGGCCGAATTTCGGAGGTGAGTGGATCGTTCTAGCGTGTGATGTTTGAGGGTGTTTTGGATGCTAGGGTGATGAGCATGGTGGTTGCTGTTACAACTGTGCAGGGGGGAACCGTGATTATCGCTTATAGTATGATGACTGTCTACTGTACCATAAAAGCCACATTTATTGATGCTGAGTTAATGCTGTATATAAGCTGAATTTTTCACAAATGTATACATTTCCTGAACTTGAGGGGTATTTCAGGATTTGTCACAATATCAATTGTTTTGAGTGTGGAATCAATTTCACAATAGCACAGAAGACCACATTAGATGGTATATTGATGCCACATTGATGCTGGATTGCTATCATATGCAGAATAATGTGCATTGAGTTAAATAGTAGAGGTATACTACAATACTTCCATAGGTGAATATTTCACACATGTCTGCACACATCTGCACATATCCACACATGCCAACAGCTTACCTTCACCCCCCATGCTCCCAGCTGACTGACACATGGTACAAAAATATACTTGCCATGATTCAAATCCATTTCAGTGGGTATTTTACAAACCCACTAACCACTGTACTATGTATGATGTTTGGTGAATGCAATATTCTATTAGGGCTATTTTAGGTATACTGGTTTATTACTATTATATCATTGTAACAAGAATGTGGAATTCCCACCTCATCTATACAAATACTCAATAATGCTCAAATAACCAATAGTATCCCATTCCACTCATTGCATGATTATTTACAATATCATATTTGCTGTTACCTTGCATTATTGTAGGTTTTTGTATTATTTCTTAGTAATTAAAATGTGAAATTTAGTTATACATGCATGGGGGATGGAATATGTGCACTAGTCTCACATGGATTTGAACTAAAACTATGCTATTCTATTAGATTGATGTCATGCTGTTCGCATATACTGGCTGGTATTTAAAACACCGATTGGTTAGCAATACCATAATGTAAGGCTGTCTCATTTGACAGCAGCACATGTCTGGAACGGTTGGTACAGTTACCTGGCTTATAGCAGTGTATAATACTAGTACAGTGGTTAGGTGAATAGATTTAACCACCAGATATCAACCTGTTAGTAATAGAGGATATTGCTGACATAAAAAAAAATTCAGCTACAGTGCAGAGCTGCCAATTTTACCAGCTTTCCCTTATTACTACCGGATATAGCAGCAGGTTGTAGCATTAGATTGGTGGGTTGATTATGTTTATATTCTAGTATTATCTCCAGATTACATTTGCACTACTTTGATAATAGTTTTATATATACATTGGTGTAAGGTATTTCACTAATTTATGTGATGGTGATTATTATTATGGTGATGTTGATGGCGCTGGTGGCGAGAGTAGTGATTGTCAATGGCGCAGTCTAATATGACAATAACTGCTATAGCATCAGCTGCTAGTACAGAAATGGCTGCTTGTAATGACATTGAGTAGTTAGAGCTTCTAAGGCTGGCACATAACTTATCAAGGGCTGGGTAACCACTACTTCATATAATTGGCTTGTGGGAAGCCCTAGATCTGTAGCGATAATCTTACATTACTTCTGTTCACATTTACACATATAGTCACTCAAATCTACATTGGCAACTATATATATATATCCCTGGAAGCTGGCATATAAGTCCTTACACTGCTAGAATGATGGCTGCTAATGCCATATGTGGTATGGTGACGGCTACTGTAATGGCCATCTCTGAACAACCTGATAAGCCTTGTGGACTCACATGAAGGTTATTAGGCTGACACTCAAATACACCTGTAATGTTTGCAATTAACTGCATAGTCTAAAACTATGATAGCAAAAAATACATAGTAGTCTAGCAGTGAGGAAAACAAGTTAAACAAGGTTGTCAAAGATGATAGCCCAATGTGAGGTTCATGTCATGCTTACCTATTTAATTGAACCCCCTATAAAGTAAGCTATACTCACCGACTCTGGGAGTTATGCTGCGATCAGGTAAACCACTCACTGCAGTCACATTGATGAATTGGGTGTTATGGCGTAGCAGGTACAGGTCTAAAGGTCGAAGGTGCATAGGGAGGGGAAGAGTAATGTGTGATGTCTAAAACAACAGTTACAAACCGTAGGGCACTATTAACAGTTGCCGTTCTGCAAGTCAAGATGGAGGGCATGCGATCTGTAACTCCAAACCATTATTGTTAACTTAGAATGTATCCTGAAATGCTTACAAGCTGCTGGACAGAACTGGAGCACAGCTGTAAATACGATTGAAGATTTAGAATACACTGCACATTCATTTCTAATGTTCTGACTATTCAGACTCATTTTTGAACAATCACTCACTATATGCTTCGCCACTCCTGTTGAGATACTGATTGCCACAAGCGGTATATACTCCAGTACAGGTACATTTGTGATTGAATATATGGCATTCAGACCATGCCCTGTACACATGCCTGCACACTCAGCCGGCATCTCAAGCGGAGTCTGCAACAACCATCATCTTAAGAAGTTTATGCATCAGCCCAGCAGAAGCCCATAAGCTGTACACCGGGGAGATTGGACCACAAATAAGAAGATCCCCCCTCTAGCTATGCTTCGTGGAGGAAGAAAAGACAAACAACAAACAATCAAACAACCTGTGGTACGCATAGTTGCCTTCTTGAAACCCTGCGTAGCAAGTGAGCAGAGGAGGAGTACTGCTGTAACCTGAGGACGGCGATCCATATACACAAAGAAATCCCTATTCCCCCAAAAGAGAAACAATCTCAAATAAACATCCAATTACCATAAACCCCATGCTTTAATGGAAATATCAGCAACATTTTGTTCTTGCGTCCGTACAAGTCATGGAGTATCCCTGTCTGCAGGTGATCCCCTCGGTGGGGAGTTGATGTGGTCATGAGGCTTTGCTTTCCATACTGTAACAAGATTGCCCCACCACTGGTGAGAAATACATAGCTGCCTGGAGAGTACCGAAACGTGCTGTCACTGGCCCAATTGGAATCCATGTACCCTGCGAGACTATTGCCAACGCCAAACCTGATGCCCATTCCAATGCAGATGCCAATGCCAATGCCAATGTCATTGGCATTGAAATGAAGTCAAAAATCGGTTGTACGGTTGAGGTAGAGAGATCCGGCCAAGTCGCAAGTGCTGCATACATTGGTGATCCCACGCCGCCTAAATGGTGGCTGATATCTTCCACTTTTTTATCCCCCCGCAGTGGTCGGCCACATAAGACATCATATTGGGATCGAACATAATTCTGTTATGGTCACAGTGGATTACAATTCTCAGACCTTGGCATGCCGGGCTGAGTTGGTATCAGTATACGTCTCAGGGAGTTTTTCTTTTGACATTGATCGTGGCTCCGGAAGCGGGTGGTAGGTACGGCCTGGAGATATTGTAAATTTATTCTTTCGTACATCTTTTCCGGTGAATTAGTTGACAGCCCTCTATAGCTTCGGTGAAGGTTAATCTATCTTCAGTGGCTGCGGATGCCGTTAATGGTTCCGCGGGGACTTTATCTTGATTCCTTGAAACATCACTCTTTCTTGCTGGAGCTACAGATGCTGGTGGGCCTTGTCTTGGATTCTTGGTTAATGTTGCCAAACACAGGGTAGTCTGTTTCTGGTGGTGGTTCCCTCTGGGGTTCATTTAGCAGTGGTAATGATACATGAATGGATCGCAGTGGGTACAAGTGGCTACAATTGCGCTAGCATCTATGGACAACATCTACTCCGCAAAGAACAACATCATGTTTGTCAGCCAAGCGATCATTAGCATGATTACACTTCGGCCACATGTGATCAGTTAGCTGTTGAGCAAGTTCGCGCTGGTGGATTTAATTATGACAACGCGATTATGTTGCAATTCCTCGGGAGTGAAAAATCTCCAGCAGTGAACATGTTTATTGGCCACACCTACTATAACTGATCTTGCGGGAAAACAGAGTGTTCAGTTGCACTTACTGAGAATGATGTGTGCAGCAGACGATAACGCAATTTGCAAGGATGAGGGATCTGCAACGTTAGAGGCACACAAAGAGGTGAAAATCACTTGCAGCACTCCATGGTCTACGGATGTTCGAGCCCTAAGGATACTGTGTCTGAGGTATTGATGACATTGGCTGAAGGTAAGAGGCCGGCCGCAAACCTGCTCTTTGAGTTGAGTCATTATGCATTCGAACGTCATACTCATATAGAGATATGAGGTTGACATGTCATAATTTACGTTGGCAGTGTATTAGTTGTTTGCCGCATCAGCAAAAACTAAATTTCATTCATTGAATGTATTCAGTTGAGTGTACCCACGTACTCAAAAAATGAAATCGAGGTTTCCCTGAAATGTGGAATCTCTTAACTGTGCCAGAGTGTTCTTTGAGTCGTTGCGATGCTGTTTTCAAACGTCAGAACCAGCATACCCACCTTTGTGAATGTGACAACACGCACTTGATGAACAGTTCGCAATTCCTTTGGCCATATCACAAATCATCTGTTGGCATAATCCTACGTCACCCAATTCGATTTGTTATCGCAATTATGATAGTACTCGCTCCATACGTTTCATGCATTGTGTAGGTGTTGTCTTTAAAGACCCTGATGGCGTAATTTGAACAATGATAATGACCTTGCAGAAGTGATTCACGATATTTGATTTGTTGATACAAGATCATACAACCTTGCAGTTCAACCGTCGCGGGAGGGTTATGCATCATCGCATGCTAGCTTCAGTAGCAATGGTGTTAGCAATGGGTCCGGGTAACCCGCCAGCGGTCCGGGTTTGGCCCGCAAGAACCATTTGGTTCGGTTCGACAACTGTCCAGAAACCCGACCAGCTGCTTCCTGCCGGTCCAAACCCGGCCCCATACCTGTCAACCAGCGGGTTTCGCCTGGTTTGGGTGGACCAGTTGGGTCCAAGATGCAGTTCTGCGTTTGGGGTTTTTCTATTTATGGTCGCGTTCAGATATCCTACTGTTAATTTCAAAATATTGTCTATGGTACAGCATTGTCATTTCCTGATGTATTGACAACCATTCTATAGCAAACAAGTAGAGAGACGCTCCCTGCCCCATCCTGAAAATGAGCATCAATCGAGCGTCAACAATTGATGGACTTGCATCTCGGGTAATCTAAGTGGTGCTTGATCGCACATAACCATGAACAAGTGAATAGCAGCCTTTATGAGCAAATAAGCAAATGATATTCCTGCGATAGCCTCCTGAACAGTAACAACTTATTTCATTTACAAAGGTGCAACTAAGTGTTCACAAGCGTTTTAGACTACAAAAATGGCCAAAAGTGAGTATATGGACTTTAACAGCCACAGCACGCTTCGATAGACCATGATCGAAGGTCCAGGATCGTCAACACTCCATTGACACACATTTTCATGATGGGGCACGGAGCGTGACGCTTTGGTGTTCGCCTATAAAGGATTGCAACACTTCCATTATGTGTAATCACTACCAAATCGCGTTTTTATTGCCCGACTTACAGGACCAGAAATTGTTGACACTCCATTGACGCTCATTGTCAAGATGGGACACGGAGCGTCTCGCTTTCATTTTCGTGTTTAAAGGTTGTCAATACTGTTGTTCTGTATAACCACTACCAAATTACTTCTCAATTACCAAACTAACAAGATCTAAAATCGTTGACGCTCTGTTGACCGTCATTTTCAAGATGGGGCAGGGAGCGTGTTGCTTTTTTTGGCTATAAAGGGTGGCAACACTTCGATTATGTGAACTTCCTGCTAAATCACGTTTTTATTACCTGACTTACATCACCAAAAATTGTTGACGCTCTGTTGAAGCTCACTTTCAAGATGGGGCAGGGAGTGTTTCGCTTTCCTTTTTGCATCTACAGGTTGTCAATGCCGTTGTTATGTATAACCACTACAAAATTACTTCATAATTACCAGACTAACAAGACCAAAAATTGTTGATGCTCTGTTGACGCTCATGTTCAAGATGGGGTAGGGAGTGTGTTCCTTTCTTTTTGCCTATCAAGGATGGCAAGACTTCCAGTATGTATAATCACTACCGAATCGGGTGTTTATTACCCAACTTGGAGGACCAAAAAATGTTGATGCTCCGTTGACGCTGATTTTCAAGATGGGACACGGAGCCTCTCGCTTGTTCTTTTCCGTATAATGATTGTCCATACTGTTGTTATGTATAACCATAACAAAACTACTTCTTAATTACCGGACTAACAAGACCAAAAATCGTTGACCCTCCATTGACGCTCATATTCATGATGGGGCTGGGAGAGTTTCGCATTCTTTTTTGCGTCTAAAGGTTATCAATGCCGTTGTTATGTATAACCACTACAAAATTACTTCATTATTTCCAGTCCAACGTGACCTAAAATCATTGATGCTCGGTTGACGCTCATTTTCAACATGGGGCAGGGAGCATGTTGCTTTCTCTTTTCCCTATAAAGGGTGGCAACATTTCTATTATGTGTATTCACTACCAAATCGCATTTTGATTACCCGACTTACTGGACCTAAAATCGTTGACCCTCCGTTGACGCTCATTTTGTCACAGGTGTAACCGCAATATGGTACCATTCACTTTGGCATACTATATCGATAATGGTCCTGTAGCAGCCATTCTAAGCTGTTCATGTACATTCTCCTTTCTAAGTACATTGTTCTTCAATGATGCATATAAATATACCCTTTAAAATATACTTTAAAGTGTCCACTAATTGTAGATCATGATAATACTCCAAAATCCCGTTCCCTTCCATCAACTCTCGTCTTCACTGTCATGTTCACTCAAAAGGCTGCTGTCGTCTACAAAATGGCTGTTAGCTGCAATACCACGCAACTGATAGTGTACTAACCTGTGGATGGACCTTCATCAGTCAGCAAATCTGAAATAAAATCATTATTGTGCATGGAATCCTTGGCATATGGATCAAGATTGAAAAATCGAGTGCTGGGATGTGGAGTATGTATATACACATATCCGGGTGGCACAGCTTCTGTTTCGGAGCTTCGAGTTTTCTCACTGTCATGAGGCGGCGCAGGTGGAGTTCCGGGCCTCGGCGGCGCCAGTTGTGGTGCAGTTGCACCTGTGCCTTTGCGCCTCCAACAAGTCTGTGTATTCTTTGCTGTGCCATTTTTGCAAGGAAGACAGCTGTCTGTTTGATTTTCCCAAACAATTGCCGGGTATGTTTTTGTCGCAGCCTTCACCTTGTAGGGCCTGGGAAACACAACACCCCGCCTCTTCTCTTCTCGAACTTCGGCGCGTGGTTTCCTGATTAGTTTTTGCGTTTCCTCAATAGCGGCACGCAAAAACCCTTCTTTGGCCATTTTGGGCATATTCAAGGCAAGACCCATGTCGGACTCTTCATGCTGTACCCGACATCCTTGTCTTGCCATTGTAGCTGACATGTTGAAAACCTACAAGAAATTAGTTGCTGCTTCGAGAGTGCGAATCGGCTGTTACCTCCACCATAAAGGACTCCGTAGCCTGCTCTAATCTCTTTAAAGGCTGTGTCGTCCATTCCCGGAGACTTTAATCACCCAATTCGGCTGCGAATATACTAGAACTGATAACATCGTGATGTTCAATTTCGCGGACTGTGCGGGCAAATGCGATGGTCGACCACCGATGTTTCCCGTGACGGGCAGCGATGAATTGGTTACATAGCTCTCTACGTACCCCAGCCGCGCGTTAAACTGTCGCTTGACCGTCGTCTACATCGATACGGATAGACTCACATCCGATCGCATGCTGCTTCTTATTCTTGCCGCTCCCGGGTTTACGTAGTATGTTCAAATGTACCTCGTGGGTCATATTTTTGGTGGCTACAATTGCAGCGTCACGGTGAGCTAACTGGTGTCTGCATTGCTGCTGTGTGTCACTGGGTGGCACATTGTATGAAGGGCCTGTCGTTTGGCATGATTCGGCTTCCATCGCACCTGGTTGAAGTATTTCTGGAGCCATGACTTTGTATTGTGGAATGGCGAGGAAGACGATCACGAAACGTAGTGGGAAGTCCTGAAGATTATATAGTAAGCTTCAAGTCAGAATGGAACGAGTGACAGCCGACTTGCACTGCCAATTCCAGCTGAATCCGGCTGTGTATAGCTGCACTGAGTATAGCTGCACAGGGTTCCAACACTACCGCGATTTGCTGTAGGTCGGTCCGATGATGTCTGTTTGTTTCCAGGGATATACCGTGATGAACGACAGCGGATATCCCATTGTTGATACATATGACAGGGACATTCTTTGACGGAAAGGACGTCTGGTGATGTTTGTCTCAAGACATTGCTGGGATCTTAAATGAATCACATGCTAACCATTAAGTCATAATGTACGGTTAGCATGAATATTCCCAATGAAGTGACAGTCAAAGCGCTGATTTTGCTTTGTTCTAATTGATGACACCTACCAACCTTGACATAAAAGACTCAGCTTGCCTCCATGTGGTCCATATCTTCCAACATCCATCATCTTGCCCAACAACAAGGTCAACACAAGATACAATGGTCAATGCTCCAAGAAAGAACGTTTGTTCACTTGCGGCGGGCAAATACCGCAAATCAATGAAGAACTCCACACGACAACATCATCAAGCGAATGAAGCCAAGAGTGGCTTGGAGGCAGAGAGTGTCCGAGCGTTGGGAGCATTGCGCAGCTTACGATCTAAAATGAAGCTTTCGGCGGAAAACGGAGGGGAAATGCACTTTTTACGCAACACAGAACAAGAAAAATGGATCGAGGATTATGTGGATAGAGAGACCACTGTGGCAAGAAAGCAAGTTCAAGACGCAGAGACAGCAATAATGCAAGAGCAGGAACATATTAGGAATGTTGAAAAGGCATGATCGACAACCACAGAGCATGAAACAACATTCGAGGAGATGTTGAATGCTATCGGCGACAGTTTGAGCGATCTCGCAAGTTCCGAAGATGAGGAGGATGGGGAAGACGACGATGATGATGAGGAAGATACAGAGCTTGGCAAGCTGGGCGAAGATAATGAACATGGCTGGGTGATGGGCACCATCTCCAAAATGGAACAGCACCACATGGAGAGCTTTCGGCAGAAGCAAATGAGGCTTAATGACTTGACGCAACCAGGTTGGAGGGACGCAGCCAGCTACTTCCGTGAGAGAGATATGCAGTACGGGACGACTGAACTGAAGGTTCCGGCAGTTGTGAAGCCTCAAACGGAGATGACAGCTGCCACACCATCACCGACAACATTTGGACAGCTTATGCAAGTTCTAGATATCGTCCCGTTACAATCCCAAATGCTTCAAGTGAGATCTCCCCAGGGAAGTAGTCAAATAAGGCTGGGCTCGGAGAAACCTCAGGCGGACAATCATATATTATCTCTCATGCCCAATGTGCTGCCCGATTCGTCACAGAGGCAGATTGCGACGCCAGTTCAACCCGTGAGCATTTACCCCAGCATATTGCGTCGCACGCTAATTACCATATAGAAATCGGATTGGGATGAGGACATGGTGACAGCTCCTGCGTCATTGGAAGAATAGATAGCCAAAGGGATATCTTTGACGACGTATCTCTTGTAAAAGCAATTCGTACCTACTTTGTTATGTGTCACCATTGTCTGGATTTCAGTGACCTGATTGTGAGACAAGATTATTCGTCAGTGTGTGTGCAAGGGTCGTACGGGCGATGGAAATTTGCTCGACACCAAATCAAGTAGATCGACGAGCAAAGAACTGTATATGGTGTTGCCTGTTACGGTTAAATGATAAAACAAAACCTAACCTTGAGACCAACTTTACAAACAAAGTTTAAGTCAGTGATGTCATACGACTCATAGAAGGAGCGGTCAAAGCACATCCAAAACCCGGATGAATGACACCCGATACTCCTCATCAATCCATGCAGCCAACTACGTAACTCTCCACTCCAACCTTCTGCACTGGATGACAAATCGAAAATTGCTTATGGTACATCGCGGAAATCGAGCAGAATGAGCGGAATAAGGAATGGTGAACATGTTGCGCTATAAATATGGAAGACTAGTGCACGGATTATTATGCGGCAAATTGCAGGGCGAAAGTGCTGCAATGTGATGGACTTCCGTCATTCATCATGCAAATGACATGTATTGTGATAGCCCAGAAACCGAGATGGCCCAAAGATTTAGGATTCAAATGATAATACATGGAAACGGTATACTGGCTGCCAAAAAAGACTTTATGGATTTTATGCACGATTGTTGAGCACCCAGTGACTGTTAGTATGTCCCGGAGGTGAGCTCAAAGGTGAGCGTCAACGAAGAGTCAATAATTTTTGGCATTGCATCATGGAAAATCCAGATTGTTTCGCTGCAAAGTTCATTCATAATCGAACTACAGCCCGCCTTTCTATTCAACGATGGTTGTGACAACATCGCTACTATGTCCTGAAAATGAGCGTAAACGGAGAGTCAACGACTTATGGCCTTGCATCGTGGAACATTCAAGGGCTTTGCAGTGACATGTAGCCGTATTTGCACTATCGGCCATCTTTCTAGGCAAAAATGCGTTCAAAGACATTTTCACTATGCCCTAAAAATGAGCGTCAACGGAGCGTCAACGATTTCAGGCATTCCATCTTGAAATATCAAGGGGCTATGAGACTACTTTGATCCATAATCGAACTATCGGCCGCTTTTCTATGCCAAACTGCTTCTGGAAACCTCGTCACATGGCCCTCAAAATGAGCTTCAACGGAGTGTCAAAGATTTCAGGCCATGCATCTTGGAATATATAGGGGCGATGAGAATACATTGATCCGTAATCGAACTATCGCCCGCCTTTCTAGCCAAAAATCCTTCCGCCTACCTCGTCACTATGCGCTAAAAATGAGTGTCAATGGAGGGTCAACGATTTTAAGCCTTGCATCTTGCAATCGCCAGGGACTGTGAGACTACTTTGATCCATAATCGCACTATCGGCTGCCTTTCTAGGCAAAAATGCGTACGATGCGATCGTTACCTTGTCCCAAAATGAACGCCAACGGAGCGTCAACAATTTTTGTTATTGCATCTTGGATAATCTAACGGCAATGGAACGTAGGTTATCCACAATGAACCCATCGGCCTCCAATATTGGCCAAAATGCTAGTGACGATATCGCGTACGCCTCCTACAATTGAGCGCCCGCTGACCGTCGACAGTTTGTGTGGAGGCCCAGAACGCTTCACAGCAATGAACTGAATTGTGCTGTTCGTAAATCGAGTTTTACGCTGTCAGTCTTCGCAATGTAACCTTGTATATGCCTTCAAAAATATGCATGCAATGGCTTACAGATCTGATTTCTTTACCAGGAGCAGTAGAGTCAATATTGTAGAACCCGCAGTGTGCTTTGCTGTATTGTGACTTCCGGCACACTTTCAAGATGGATTACCCGGCTGTATAATACCTACCGCCATGTCGGATTCAAAATCTTTCAACATCTCATTGCTCGAGGTTATGATGTCTTCCAAAGATGAAGGTGTCTTCATTCGTGATTGGAGCGACCTTACTTTACATATCATCTTCGATGCTCGGTGGGCTTCAATGAAGGTAGACTCGAAGAGACCCATTGCTTGGAATATCTCTCGACATGCCCCTTCGTGGCGATTTCATTTACACTGTGCAATTGAGGAGACTGGCAGCCCTGGAATGATATGTATCGTTTGTCATCAAGTTCTTCGCCATCCATCAGAACATGGGACAAGCTCAATGGGGAAACACTTGCTGGGAAAAGCTCACATTGCAAAGATAAACAAATTAACAGAGTCAGAGGTCACTGAATTGACCAGTTCGACGGTTGATGAAACAGCTTTGGCCATCCTGAACAGGCAAGGAAGTCGAGGAATCACCATAGTAAGTTCGCAGAGGAAGATCATATTTGGCATCCAGGTGGATCCATATTGACCGAAATGACAGACAAAACGTTCCAAACTGGCAGATAAAGACTTTGAGACTTCCGAATTCTGCCAAGACACGTGGAATTGCTACCTCATGTTAGGATTATTTTGGCTCACATTCCAGGGAACAATATATCAAATTTTGAGCTTTGACAGTTATGTATGGCTTCAAGCTATGACCTTCTGCTGCCGTCTGCAACGACCGTTAGCAAGATATGCCGGAGGGAATCTCCACTGACGGTGGATGCAAATAAGAAGCAATTGCCGTCACGAAAAACAGTCAGTTTAGCTCTGGACAAATGGATATCACCGAATAAACTAGCCATGACGTCAGTCATTGCTTACTATATGGATCGAAATTGGCGATTGCGTCAGGTTCATCTCGTGTTCGACAAGGTTGGTCCCCTGTTCTTTCCACGTTTTGAAAGCTAATTAAGGATGATAATTCAAGGGCCAACATACTGGAGCAAGGCTAGCCATACATTTGAAGGATGTTCTTGATCGTTTTGAGCTTACCGACGGGAGTTTACTTGGAATGACGACTGATAATGCCTCCTCAAATTAGTCGATGACACGCGAGCTGCAATCAACACCTGAGGCCTCTGGAATCGAGTGGCCTGCATTGAGGAACCAGATACCATGAATGGCGCACGTCATACAGCTGGCTTTAGGTGCATTCATAAGCAGTTTCGGTGTCAAAGGCTGCACCAAGTCTTGGGAGACCCATGAGCGCGAACAGCAATTTGGAGAGAATTAAAGCGTAGACATTGGGAAGAGTCAAAGGCTTCGGAATGAGGGCAACGCTAGAATCAATAAGGTATCGGCAATGAAACCAGGTTTAGCAAAGAAAATTGAGAAAGTACATATTTCAAGATAGTTTGAAAGTGCTGAAACTGACCTTCATATAGCAGAGAATGCTTGCTGTGATCATTACGCTAACACCTGGTCGTCGAAACAAGTTCATTGACTGTCAAAAGGCCATAGTGCGAATCGCGGTACTTCCAATTATGGATGTGAAGGCGCGTTGGAACTCCACCCTGGAGTTGGTCAAGTGAGCCTCCCGTCTACATGAATTCCCACGCGAGTGGCTTAATATTCCAAAATACAGCGATTACCGGCCACTGTTCACACCTCACGATGAATGGACCATTGTGAAGTATGCCATGGAAGTGTTGCAGCTATTGTGATATTGGACCCTGTGGATGTCGAAGAGGCATACAGTTACATTGCATCACGTTAGCACAGTGTACAATGATATGTTCGATCACATGGACGGCGTGATGCGAGCTTTGGCTGAGAGAATGACTCCCTGGAAGGAATACTTGTTCTTCGCCGTGAACTTAGCTCGACAGAAGCTGTCCAAATACTATGCTGAAGTGACTCCATCGACGGGCATGGTTCTCATTTCTACCCATATCCTCAATCCTTTCCGGAAGTTGCCATCATTTAGGAAGTGGGACAAAGGAATGCATATTAATCCTGGGGACGAGAAATCCTATACTACCTAATATCAAGAGGTGTTTCTGAATTACATGGAGAATGAATACTGTGCCAAACATCGATGTGTGCCGGTCAATAAACATGAAAGCATACCAAGGAGTAATTTCATCCCATCCAACACGGTTTGAGGATCCTGTCAATCATGCTTTGATCCATATGATTTGTCCAGCGATGATGACGAATACTGAACGCCCAACAATGTGGCAGTGACGACACCCGAACAAATCGATCACGCAGCACACATATCAACCGCCGTCAGGCTTCATTTGATTTCGCTGCCAGAAGCACCAAACAACTCGGGGCTAATTAATGCAAATCTCAAGAATTACCACTCCGACCCAATGGAGATTAGCAGTACCTTCTTGTTACCGGACATAACCGACTGGTGGCGTCATCAGGAGGAAACGCACTCCAAGTACGCTGATCTCTCCAATGTGGCGCACAACATATTCTCTATCATACCACATGGTGTCAGAGTGGAGGCCAGTTTTTACCTCGCCCTAGAGGTCATCGGCTGGAGGAAGTCAACAACCACAGGCGGGACTATTCGCGAAAAGGTTGTGTTTAGGCAGTTCGCGCAAGGCAATAACGGGATTCTTTGCAGGCGCTGACCCATTGTTGGATACAACGAACGCCGAAAACGACTCGGAAATGAAGAAAGCAGCGGGGGAAAGGAAATTGCACAGAATGGCCAAGGTTTACAACTTTTTGGAGATGTGGCGGGGCAGCCAGAACCTATGAGCTAGCCAGAATGAATCTCGCGCTCAAAACAATCAGATGACTGCCGTGGGATACATTTTGGACACCGAAGAGATCGTCAAAGCATCATGGTAACTCTTTCAACATGATGGAGCGGCTGCATTTAAATTGTCAGAAAGATCCCCTTTGCCACCACCTGTGTCCGCAAAGGACCTCCCTGGAAGACGAACTGAAATAGTGAATGTCCCCGGCATCGGAAGATTCAACTGTCATCCGGTCGAAAGAGATCAGCTTAGCACACCTGAAAGCATTCTCGACACTGAAGCTTAGCTTAACTTGAATGGGGACTTGGATAATCCAAATGACAGCGAAGACGATTGGGTGGCGGACATTGAATCGGATACAGAGCAACACCATAAGATCGATATTCCGGAATGCCCAATGCAGCGGGATGTGAGCGCCGCATCAAATGTTCTCAGATTGATTCGGCCGACTCGGAAGACACAGAGACAGGCTGAGAAGGTGTTGATGACGGTCAATGCAATTGAAATGAGAAGGAATAAAGTAGTGAAAAAAAAGTATGACAGAATGCGTCAGTGTTTCACCAGCTTCATTATGTATCTTGAACTACAGTTTTAGTTAGTGATATATTATGGGCAAATGGTGAGCAGTAGCTTGTCAATATCGGTTGATAAACAGATGTACAGCAGGCGCACTGAAGCTTTTGGCAAGAAACATAAATTTCAGTTGTGTGAGAGTGAACAGTGCAAGAAGGTTACTGCGCTCGGCTTAGTCACAAGGCCAAGTTATAATCTGGCAAAAGACTACCACTAGTAACAAATCATGATGAAAACTATTGACTATGGCAGCTGATGTTGAATGGACACTGATACATTAGAATGTGCGTCAACGGAGCATTAACGATTTGTGGTTTTGTAAGTACCGTAATTGAACAACAAATTGGTCGCTGTGATGCATAACCGATATGTTGGCAGCCTTTATAGGCAAATCAGTCTTCGACATGCTCCCTGCCGCCTCGTGAGAATGAGTGTCAACGGAGCATCAATGACTTTGAACATCGCACCTTGGGTAATTTATGTTCCGATTGGTTGTGGACATCCATTCGGCAAATATTGACAGCCTTTACTGCGATATACTCAAGTGACATGCTCCCTACCACATCCTGAGAATGACCATCAATGGAGCATCCACAATATCAGGGTTCGCATCTTGGGTAATTTATGTTCCGATTGGTTGTGGACATCCATTTCTCAGACATTGCCAACCTTTACTGTTAAAAACTGCAGCGACATGCTCCCTGCCGCATCCTGAGAATGAGCATTAACGGAGAGTCAAAGATTTTTAGCTTCTGATTTTGTGTAATTTATGTTCCGCTTGGTTGTAGACATCCATTTGTAAGATATTGACAGCCTTTACTGGGAAAAACTACAGTGATATGCTCCCTGGCACATCCTCAGAATAAGTGTGAACAGAGCATCAACAATGTTTAGCTTCGCATCTTAGGTAATTTATGTTCCCATTGGTTGTAGACATCCATCTGTCAGATAGTGTCAGCCTTTAGTGGGAAAAACTGCAGTGACATACTCACTGCCCCATCCTGGGAATGATCGTCATCGGAGCGTCAACCATTTGTAGCCTCGCATCTTGGGTAATTTATGTCCCGATTGGTTGGAGAGATCCATTTATCAGATAATGGCAGTCTGTACTATGGAAAACTACAGCAGCATGCTCCCTGCCGCATTCTGACAATGAATGTCAATGGAGCGTCAACGATTTGTAGCTTCGCATCTTGCATAATTCATGTTCCGATTGGTTGTTGACCTCCATTGAACAGGCATTGGCTGCCTGGACTGTGAAAAACCACAGCGACATGCTCGCAACCGCATCCTGACAATGAGCATCGATGCAGCGTCCACGATTTTTAGCTTCGAATCTTGGGTAATTTATTTTCCAATTCATTGCAGACATCCATTTAACAGATACTGGCTGTCTTTACTGGGAAAAACTACAGCGAAATGCTCGCTACCGCATCCCGACAATGAGCATCAATGCAGCGGCCGCAATTTTTAGTTTCAAATCTTGGGTAATTTATTTTCCAATTCGTTGCAGACATCCATATAACCGATATTGGCTGTCTTTAATGGGAAAAACTACAGCAAAATGCTGACTACCGCATCCTGAGAATGAGTGTCAACGGAGTGTCAACAGTTTCAGTTGTTGCATATTTGGTAATCATGTCATCGCGCTGATCTCCGCTTTCATAACCGAATTATTGACCGCTGTGATAGACCAAAATACAATGTATCAAAGGTATAATACCCATTCTAAATTACTCCATATTGCAAGCTGCAAAGCATGTAAATGCATATCCTTGGTTGTTGAAAACGCGATTTTGATAAGATACTATACACATACTCCAAAAGCAAGAGCCTTAATTGAATCTATGTATGGACCAGCTGGGCGACCCGCTGACAACCTGCCCAGTTCAGACAGGTTGAGAGTTTATCATCGACCCGTACCGGAGTTGACGGTACAGGTTCATTGACAACCAGGACAGCCAATTTGGCAACGGTTCGGGTTGGACCCGGACCCGGACCCGAAGTGACGGTCCGGAACCGTTGCTAACACTATGTAGCAGCAACACAGCTGCTGAGACCATTGAAAGAATTGTGGCGCTGTGCAATCAGCTCCTCCGGGACCTAATCAATGCAGTCCTCAGTATAGATACCCTGATTGTTGTGAGGTTGTGCCATGGCTGGGTCCGGACCAGCTGAGTGGATCCTTCAGCAAATCATGCTGTGGATATTGTTGATCCTTCTGGCTTGAACTTCTGGTGAGGAAGAATGAAAATCAGGATCAGGATGACGAAATTCCTCAGTGCAGGTGCCATCAAGCGCATGATTGATGTTTCTTGTATTGCACGGAAGTTCTGCTCCACCTCCCAGACTCAACTCAGGCAGGACCCTAAACTCACCTGTTTTCCAAGTTGACAGACAGTGGTGGATGGCTGTCGCAGTGAGTGCAATGATCGGTGGATTGATTTTATCAATCGATGATCTATCTTTCATTCCCATTTGTCATATACCATAGAAGAATATCCAGTAAATACGATCCACAATTTCTGTCACTGCAAATTGAAACTTGCACTCCTGAATTGATTGTCAAGATAATGAGTAAACAAGAAAAGAACTTCGAACTTACCTCACAACTGTTTGGGGGGCATGTAAACCTGTCCATGGCCAATAGCCAGGCTACCATTTCCCAGATCTCTGTAGGCAACTGTGTTTGGAATCTGTAAAGAGAGTCTATTGAGATCTTGCAGTGGTACACCATTGCTGCACAGGAGCAACTAATCTTTGCGAGAGCCTGATGCACAATGTCAGCAACGAAAACAATCATTGAGATTATTCAGTTACAAATGAAAAGTAGGCGCGTGGAAGGTCTGACTTTCTCCGGGTTGGATCAATCCTGGCAATTTCCACATACCACCAGGTATGAATCTGCACGGTCTTCACCGAATTCATGGCAAAGGGATTCACAAATATAGCACAAATGATAGCAAATGGCTTTACATGTGCCATCACCATCGCCAGAAGGCATCAATGGGTTTTCTGGGAGTTGAATTGTGCGCCGACAATGAGGCCTGTCATGTCGTCAACAATGGTCTCTTACCGCCACAGATTTCTAGCTTTCCATGAAACCAATTGCTCACCAGGTTTGTGTGAAAGTTTCCTCTAGTGAATATATACAATAGCGGGCGGATTCTATCATTCAAACCTTCAATGGGATACCTTCTGGGACTCCAGCAGCGCAGGCGCTCGTTTATCCTCCTCCTCCGACCCAAATAGACTTCCAGAAACTCCGAATGTAGGGGTGGCGCTGACGCAGGAGTCAAGTTTTGGGGATGGCGCTGAGATCATCATCAGGATCCTCGTCCTGGATGGATCATCTGCTTCTCCTGGCACTGGACGGAAGAGGAGGAGGAGAAGTGTGGCGCTCTATTCTCATGATTTAAAAAGGTGGCCATTGATAAATACGAAAAAGTTATAGGAGTGGCTAAAGGAACTCTGAACGAATGTAGTGTAAAGCAATTGAAGGGATGTGTCAAGAGTGGTGTTAGCAGCTGTTCCGGGTTACCCGGAAACGGTCCGGGTTCAAACCGACCTGGAGGCCCCAGTTCGATTCCAGACCAGTCCAAAAACCTGACACGCAAAGTCTTGGAGGGTAGTTACCCGGAACAGACATAAACCCGCGGTTGTTTGGCTGTGTTGGCACCGGCCCGCAGTTCTAACTTTGCGGTTCCTACCACTTTTGCTTCTATCAGGTATTTGAATTGTGATCGTATCGTGACATGATCAGTACGTATATTGTGCAGTTCTAACTGGTCCTTCACCTCCCGCTTTCAGATTTGCGATCCGACTGATATTCGTTGAGTGGTTGGGAAATAAGGGAAAATTTCAAGTGAAATTTCCGGATTTTCGATAGCAACTCAAGGAATATTGGTTGGATCACAAATCTGAGATCGGGAGGTGAAAGAGCGGCTAAAACTGCACAATCTACGTACTTTTCATGTCGTGATACAATCAGAACTCAAATACTTGATTGGAGCCAACGTTGTGAAGTTGAAGTGCGGGGTTCTTGGTGGTAAAACCGGCCCAATTGCAACAGTCCAGGTTTTGGTGTAGTAAAGCTCGTTGCAACGGTTCAGTTCCACTTCCAACCCTAACCCGGAACCGTTCTAGCGGGTTGGAACAGTTGCAAACACTAGTCAAGAGAAAAAAGTGTTGATATGATGAAAAGCGTCGGCACAATGCGTCTTTTTATCCTGTTGACGATTCCAGGATCTCGGATGGTCACACCACCCACACTTCCAACTCCATGGATGGATGGGAACTCAGAACTGCGACTGGCAGGTGACAAGCATGCCGCGGCGTTGCTGATTGGCTTCCCTTGACGACATTCATTATCGCAATAAGCCACCCAGCTTTCACGTTTCAGTATTCATATGGGCTAACTCCTGCCTGGAGCTGATACCGAACTACCAACCAACTGATGGCCATATACGTAGTCCTATTGCTGCCACAATGCCATTCACAAAGAGAAATGTCTCAACAATTAATCCCAACATGGTCAACTCTCAACACAGCCCTTTATGGATGAATATGAATGATGCAATGATAAAATAAACAAAACACCAAGAACAGACCCAAAACCTCACCAAAAAACACCTGATTATCACCAATCCATCCACCCTCCTAAGTGCGAGAAACGACCCACCCACAATGCAAATCTTTGAACAACTGTCCTGCCAGTGCATTCCACCATCACAACAACAAATTTGCAGGTGAGGGGGCTGCTCGTACACTTCCTACGGGCCAATGAGCCTCCGACTGGAGGACTCACAATGTTCTCGTGTGTGCATTGCCAAGCCACATCCTCATCACCAACAAGGCTTTGCTCGTAATCGGCAAAGGGACCAAGAGCACGGTTTCGTATGACTTCAACGTATTGCTGCTGTCTGATATTCCACCCTTGAAGCATCCATTCAAAATTTTGGAAGCGTGTTTTCGTCCTCGGGAAGCTTCTTTGATTTGGGCGCCACCTCTCACCATCATCATCCGATACCTCCCGGATGATGTTGATTGTATCCTCGGCTGGAGGTGGGATGATGTTATCCAGAGGATGGGAGCGGTGGCGACCACGCCTATGCGTCGGGGCACCCGGTATGCCCTCGGCTTGTTGGCCAGGATAACCGATGCCCAAGAGAGCTGGGTTGTTTAATTTCATCGCCTCCTTTACCCATCTGGCAGCAGTATTGTTTTCGAAGATTGGGGTAACATTATGGGTGTACAGACCACTATCACCATTAGGCTCCTCACGGCAGCCCCAAAGTTCTTGGAAGTATCGATTCATCATCCCCTAGCCAGTGCCATGAGAATAGCTGAGGATTCATTTCACCCAGCATCTTCCCAGCTATATCAGGATCCACATAGGTGATGGTAAAGCTCAATCGCTCGACAAGGAAATCGGTCGAGGTGTCGCAACATACCGTTATAGGCGAAGACCTCAGACATGAGGTTTCTTCCTTGTCGTCTTCTGAATGTACCCACCACCAGGAAGAACAGAAGAAGCATTAGGGCAATGAAATACACACCACCATTTTCTAGTTTCCTCTTCTTAGTCGGGGTTTCGTCCGGTCAATTCTTCCATTTGGCAAAGACCACCCTCCGCGAACTTGTCCAGTGCTGCCTTGAGTTTCTCAACTTCGAGGTTGGTCTTGTCTGCCTTGTACTGTTTCCAAAGCGGCCTTTGAGAGGCCAGATCACTTGTTCGAGTAATGCAACAATCGGTTAAGTGATCCGATCGCTCAGGACCGGCACCTTGCTTGTTGATGAGGCTCATAGACTGCGCAATCTCCCAGAAGCACTCCCTCATTTTATTATCTATCCATTGTGTTGTCAAGCCGCCTTTATCCTGCCAAATCACCTTGGTTTCTGCTGCCCCTTGCCTGACTCCAAAACCGGTGTTCTCTGCGCCGACGCAGACTTGTCGAGTCGCCAGCTGGATTGTATTAGCATCAAAGACCACTGAGTTTGGCCTCAAGACGGCTTCACATTTCATTTTTGGTTCTCAACAGTAGTCAATGATTGAATGGTGGATATCGAATGCTGATTACTCTGAACAAGCGTTGAGACTGCTGAATATATTGTCAGGGGTGATGTGATGCGGTAGCGGAAGTGAGGAGGGTGAGTCGAAGGTTCTGGAGATTGTAGGTAAGATGGGCAGGCAAGGCAAATATATATATTGGCTTGGAAGGTGTTTTTGATCCAGCGACATCATCTTGGCTGCAATCCAGCTACGAAAGAATTTGTTTAGCATCATCTGAGCTCCCTGATTTGTCGACTGAATGCTTTGGGTTCATCACAATGCCAACTATATACATGCTCTGCGGTCATATTTCCCTCATATGTCCTTGCTCTGGGTGTTGTACCCCGGGATGACGTTGTTGGGTCGGTATCGAAGGAGAATGCACGGCTGAGGTAAGGTACCAACCCAACAACAAGTGACAACCGGAAATCAGGCAATGGGGTTGGGAGGGTCTTCTGAGGGTGCAGAACAACGCTGTGACGAGCTGACTGCAGATGCTGTATGCTTTTTGTGATCCAAGGGATGTGGAAATCGAGAGAGCAATTCAACACTTCGCAATCGTGTGAAGGAGGCTGAGAGACATTTTGCAATAGTGGTAGGACCTCTTGTTGGAAAAGGTAAATCAAGGTGCGGCGTTTTGCAAGGACCAGCCAGCTTGTAATGATAGGAGTAGCTAAGAAACCGTCGAGAAGTTTTATGAAGTTGTTGAGACATTTCATTTTCGTAACGTAACAGGTATCTTGGTCAACTCTGTCTTTACTGCTCGAAGTTGTCTTGCTACATCGGCCCTTACATCACTCACCTCCATCGCAACATCCAAGAAAGGATATGATACGTATCAGTGTAAGGACGCGTACGCCTACGTCTAGCCGCAGACGTGTGAGATGGTATATGGTTGCACACGAGAGCGAGTGAGTATAGATGGAGAGTATAGTGGTAAGATATTCGATACTGATCTAAGTGTCGTACCGGGCGATCTATATACAATGGCGCTTACCCGGCCTCGGGTCA
>Ga0307515_10005729_pt1 | contig 25092 bp, 10 predicted proteins | sample 17_EM_MG_FD_194513 | JGI IMG/M metagenome (GOLD analysis project Ga0307515, IMG submission 194513) | Populus trichocarpa ectomycorrhiza microbial communities from riparian zone in the Pacific Northwest, United States - 17_EM | ecosystem: Host-associated > Plants > Roots > Unclassified | place... | reverse complement strand
TCCTTATTAGACAAATTTTTGTGAAGTTATTATAGGTGTGTGGTAGAAGTTTCAGGGGAAGATTCTTTCAACCACACCATCCAACTTTGCCACCCAGGGGGCGGCAAAGCCGCCACCAGTGCTAGTAGATCCTATAGCAATACTATAAGAACCTTAGTTCAAAAGAATATAGACTTAAGTCTACAGTTTAGCAGAAGTTTAATTCTGAGGTAGTTCTGTGGCAATCCTACTGGAGTAACCTAAGAGTTCCTGAGACAATCCGAGAATAATATCAGTTAAATGCGGTATCACTACCCCAGAACCAAACTCTAGACTAAAGTCTATATTCTTTTGACTGAGGTTCCTACGGTACTGCTACAAGTATCTACTTTCAGGTTTTTTTTGCTATAGTATGTAAAGTACATAGAGTATCTACGGCAATACTTTTGACGTGTTGTGCGAAAATTCAAGGGTATACCGGTACAATGTAGCGGGCGAAACAGCAGTAGGTATAGTACGAGTACATGTGATACTATGACTTAACACCAGACAACACAGGATTGGGATATAAACTGGATTCTGGTTCTGGTGAATGTTCCTAAGCACAGCTGGACCTAACGGTTCTTGGTTCAAACTGTTTCTTCAGCGAACCGCACGAGACAAACCAGTTGACCCTTCCCTCTAAACCGGGACTAGTCCTTTACCGCCCCACCCATCTAGAAATACTACAAAAATATAGGTGCACTGCTAGCGATGGTTCTGAAGAGACTAATCCGGCCAACTTTTTATGTTACAACGTTACCCACTCGCGGTATATACTGGAATTGGCGGGGTATGGGGAAAGAGGTACTTTGGTATATGCCATAGCTCTCCGAGGCTGAATGCAACAGGGTTACAAATAAAAAAAATAGGACCTTTAGGAATCATCAATGCTCTGGTTTTGCTACTTCATTGGCACGGAGACTAATAACACTAGCAGTCCTGTTTACTGGAATCCATCAACTCCGCCCCGGGTGGCGTACGTAAGAGTACAGGATCGAGGCGAGCCTAATTTCAGTTCGTTCAGGCTCCCGCCGTAATCCCAGCACGCTGTGGGTCCTGAATTCAATCTCCAATATCCGGAATCCAGCGCTGAGCGGATGTCGATAGATGGTTTCTCTGGGCAACTATGCTAGTTGGAGCAAGTACCGGGGAACACTCCAGCATGGCCCGTGCATAAGCCCATAATAAGCGCACCACCAATCTATTCCGTACACAGCGAAGCGCGCGCGCCTGTGGAAACATCAGTTGCACACGCACGATAGGGATGCTCTGTTTAATTAAAGCGTAGTGGTAAGTATAATGGCAGCGAGTTTAACTGGAACGCTGGATGGGCACTGATATGATTGGGAATGGATGTTATTTCCTGGTTTCAAGGGCAGAAAATCGGTACTCGTATAGAAGACGAAATTTTAGCCTCGATCCATACAATTTCTATGGGAGCAGAGATTAAACATCTCCAATTTCGCCTTCCATATCCGAGTACAAGCGTTTGGAGTAAGCGCCACCAATCAAATACCTCTACCTATAAATACCGCACATAAAGAGGTACTTCTGAAGATCTTGCCCTCTGGCAGGTAAATATATGGTGTGAGAGTACGGGCCGAATCTGGCATCGATGCACATAACAAAAGCTCATTCACTTTTAATCCGCCGTCACTCGCGCGCTGCGGCAAAGAGAGCAGTTTCTGGTACCAATGCATCAATCCACCAACGACTTAAAACACCCCCCAATTTCATTCGGATACACAACCCAAGCAATCAAGCCAACTTGCAATACGCATGCAGAACCACTTGGTTGCATATCCTACATTTCTCAGCCGCAGCCGTGGTGGTCGAATCACACCTACAGCTCTCTGCGGCGGATTCAGCTGAAGTTTGAAGTGCGCATGGGCTGAACCTCAGGAAAACGCACAACTGCGGGGTTTAGAGTGTCAATACGTTATGCACATATGAAGTCTTGGAGGAGCAGCAGCAACTTGGATGGATGTACTCCAATCAGACTGACACTACCCTTGCTGGCGGAGTTCCAAGATACTAGTATTCAGTACAAGACGGGAGTATAGCGAATTGTCCAAAGATATTCGCCGCTTTACTATACTTTCCCTGAGCGGTAGGCATAACGCAGATAGTGATGTTTCTTCAGCCGAGTACGGGTATGATACGGCTAGGTTGTTCATCAACCTTAGCTGTCATCAGCCCGCCTCCACATACATAGACGATGGCCCCAGACAAACACAAATAGACTGACACGGACAGCTGAAGCTACCTACAAGGCAAATTTCCTGGTTTCTGGATGTACCGGGGAGAGCTGGAGTTGCGTTGGCGGTGGCTGGTCTCACTTCCTCTCGTGAAATGACAGGACGTAGATGAGATGGTCAGGAATTTGCGCGTATTTCAGCCGGTTCGTTTGATGGAACTGTACGATATGAGCCAATAGGAAGTTACGCATCATCTGCAATACTCGTATTAGCCAAGGCTGGGTGCTCGAGTTTCTCATCCGAATGAACGCCAACAGCAAATACTGCTCTCATGCGAACCCGCTGTAAATAGGACCTGGGTGAGCACCCACCACGTACACGCGCACAGGTACTCGTACAGCACACAGTCCAGGTGGTCGATCCGAAGGCAGGGGCCGCCACGTCGTGAAACTGTGAAGCGCCAGTGGGTCGGCATGTCAAAGTTCAACTGCCTTCTGTCGGAGGGGATACAGAGTGGCTGTTATGGCGGAGGAGGCTGAGGTTTACATTGCTCCTGACCCCTCCAAACGGGAGTATTTATATTAGAGCGCGGGGCGTCGCAATCCATCGCGCTGTCTCTCTTCTCGTGATTCGCCCGTGTCCGGCGCTTGCTCACACACAGCCGCAATCCCTGCACCTGTGCCGCGAGCCGAGACGAAGCAGCGGATCTGCCAGCCCGAATTGGAAGGCATCGGTGTCACCATCTTTTGCAGGGGTGGCATCTGAAACTCAGCAAACCGCATGGCAAGCTATTGCATGCAGGAACGGAGGGCTCAGCACCCGCAATGGGTATATAGATTGTAGCAGCACGCAGAAGAGCAGAGAGCGTCATTGGATTGTTGCCGCCACCACTCCTTTGGCTGCAAAAGTCCATTCGACCACTCACGCTCCTTCAGCCTTATTGCAGTGGACGAAAAAGAGGAATTACTGGCTAACACCCACCGCCAATTACCGGCGAACACCACCCTCTGCCAGTCACTCGCTACCTCGACCACTCACTCGACAGCAATTCGATCGGCTACTGCAGTCGCTCTTTCAAAGCTACGTTCCTTCTAAGCTTCGCTTCAGCTGTGTCATATTGCATTATATATATTTCTCCCTTCCTCCAGGCTGTCGCCCATACGACGACGCTTGACGGATTCTCTCGCTCCGGACTAGTCTTGCAATGCGCCCTCCTTCTTCGACATCCCGACTCGGGATTGTGGTATGTGTTGTTGGCATGGCTCGGTTAGAGTGGTGGGCTGACAGGTGCCCGCAGACAACTATTGCCGTATCACTCGTGGCTCTCGTGCCGTTAACATCGGCTGTTTATATCCCGAATCCCGCAACACACCAATACACATTCAACAATCTCACTTCAAATGTCACGACCTCCGCCAGTACGTGGTGGCTCGAGCGTATCCCGAAGCAAGGCATAGCCGCCTTCAACCCGAACCCGTCCGGCTACAAGGTCTTCCGCAACGTCAAAGATTACGGTGCAAAAGGTGGCAGTTATTTCTGATGGAGGGTGCGTATGTGCTGACGCTGCGGGTGCATAGGCGACGGTATCACGGACGACACGGCTGCCATCAATGCTGCAATTCAGGAAGGCTCTCGCTGCGGACAGGGCTGCGACTCTTCCACCGTCACTCCGGCGTTGATCTACTTTCCCTCCGGAACGTACAGCATTTCGGCGCCGATCGTCGCCATGTACTACTCGCAGCTCGTCGGGAATCCCACGGATCGCCCCGTCATCAAGGGTACGTCAAACTTTACGGGAATCGCACTGATCGATGCCGATCCATACGGTCCCGGCGGAGTCAATTGGTACACGAATCAGAACAACTTCTTCCGAGCGGTTAGGAACATCGTGCTCGACACCACCGCTCAACCACCCAATTCCGGGTCCGGTATCCACTGGCAAGTGGCGCAAGCGACCAGTTTGGTAAACATGAAATTCGTCATGTCGCAAGCACCGAACAACACTCATCAGGGTATCTTTATGGAGAACGGTTCCGGCGGGTTCATGAGCGACCTCGAGTTTGTTGGTGGGAAATACGGCGCGTTTCTAGGGAATCAGCAGTTTATGACCCGAAACATGAAGTTTACAAACTGCCAGACCGCCATCTGGGTCAACTGGGACTGGCAGTGGACGTTCAAGTCGTTGGATATCGACAACTGCAGGGTCGGTGTGGACTTCTCCAGCCTCGACAACAATGGAACGCAGCTGGTCGGCAGTGTTATCATCCTGGACTCCAAGATCTCAAACACCCCGATTGCTGTCAAGACTGCCAGGGCCGGTAACTTCAAGCCCGTCGCTGGTGGTTCCGCGGTGTTGGACAACGTCGTTCTCACCAACGTCGGACAGGCCGTCGCCTATACCAATGGCGCAACCGTCCTGCCAGGTGGCTCATTCACCATCGACCTCTGGACCCAGGGACGAAGCTACAAAACTGACGGCTCCGTCGTCACCGTGCAAGGCAACATGCCTCGCAGCGTCCCAAAGCCCGCTGCGCTCCTCGACCCCACCGGCAAGATCTTCGAGAAGTCTCGACCGCAATACGCCGACATGCCAGCATCATCCTTCATCTCCGTCCGATCCAAGGGCGCCAAGGGCGACGGCAGCACCGATGACACCACTGCCCTACAATCCATATTCCGCACCTACGGTGGCAACCCCGCCAACATCATCTACTTCGACCACGGTGTCTACGTCGTCTCAGACACCATCCAAATCCCAGTAAACACCAAAGTTCTCGGCGAAGTCTGGTCGGTAATCATGGCCTCCGGGTCGGCATTCCAAGACGTCAACAATCCCAAAGCCGTATTTTCTATCGGTAACCCCGGTGACGTTGGCACCGCCGAGCTCTCAGAATTAATCTTCCAAACCAAAGGTCCCCAACCGGGTGCAATCCTCCTGCAATGGAACTCCCGCGACCCCGCCGGTCTTCAAGGCGCAAACGGGATATGGGACGTGCACTTCCGTGTCGCTGGATCCCGCGGAACAGACCTGGAAGCAGCACAATGCATCAAAACCCCTAACTCCACCATCACCACCGCAAACCCAAACTGTTTGGGCACCTTCATGCATTTCCACATCGCCCCTACCGCGTCCGTGTACATCGAGAACTCCTGGGCATGGACAGCCGATCACGCACTAGACGCACCCTTCGACCAAATCACCGTCTACAACGCCCGAGGGATCTACGCCGAGTCCAGCGAGGGACCCGTATGGATGTATGCCGCCGCCGCCGAGCACAACGTGTTATACCAATACCAACTCGCGCACACTAAAAACGTGTTCATGGCTATGATTCAGTCCGAAACACCATATTTCCAATCCAACCCCGGCGCCGACGTCCCTTTCGCCTCCTTACCCAGCTGGAACGACCCCGACTACTCTTCCTGCACAACCAAAGCGTGCAAAAAGTCATGGGCATTGCGTATCCTCGACTCCAGTCAGACCCTGATTTATGGAGCGGGATTGTACAGCTTCTTTGAGAACTATGCGCAGGATTGTATCAACCCCAAGACGTGCCAGGATTCGATTGTGGATATTCGGGGCAGCCCGGGAGTGGCGTTGTATAATCTTAATACGATCGCGAGTACGAGTATGTTGGATTTTGAGGGGAAGAAGATTATTAATGCTGCCGATAATGTTAATGGATTTTGTCAGACGGTGGTGGAGTTTTCGACGAGTGATTAGTGGAGGAGTGTAGGATATTGTTTGGACCTTTTTTGGGGGAAAGTATAAAATTGCATGAGTGGATTCTTCGAATACGGTGTGGAGTAACTACTGTTTGAACTTGTTTATTTGTGTATACTGTACTACTCACAGTGCTTCGGACACTTGCTGGTGCTGACAAGTATTTTTCAATTGGACGGTCGTTGCTGACAGCTCTACACTGACCAGACATGGCGATGAAGCTTGAACCACCAGTGCACTCAGGCCTCTCTATTCCTTTGTTGAGAGGGTCCCCTTTTCGTGGGCATCGTCTTCCAATCCTGATTCTTTTCCTGCCAGAACAGGTGGTGTAAAGGGTGGATCCAAGGGAGAAGAACTGCTCAGAATGCCCTCGGCTTGTTAGATAGTACATTGCTGACAGACTTTAAACCACCGGACACTGGCTTGCTGACGCTGACAAGTACATAAAATCGTCCGGCCGGACACCCCCATATGACTGCTGACGTCCGGACCACTGAGTAGTATAGTAGTTAATTGTATGCGGCATGAACGGGTAGTATCAAAAGGCCCCTTCTCTAAGTGCTCTGTAGGAACGAGTGAAGAAGCGGAGGAAGCGGAGGTCTTACAACCTACAGACTCTATACCCCACTAGACATTCCATTTACTCTATACTCTTCGACTATGGTACGTACGCCTGCATCGAACCCGACCCGCCACACGTCACAACTTATCACTCACACCCTTTGTCCTCGTAACACCTTTTCTTCTTTTCTTATATAGTACATCCTGTTCTAAAATTAGTGCTACGTCGTATCGTTTCGAAATGTTTGAGGATTTACATGCTGGTCTGATTCGAGTGATGATATATGATCGTAATAGCTATCAGAAATTTCGATGACTGCGTGCATTGTTATATGATTGAGGAGCTCGAGTAGGTGGAAAGATGTACCATTTCAACCCGTATTGTAGCTGCCGCGGGAGCTCTCCACAGGTCCCTTTCTGCCCGGCGCGATGGATACAAAGATACGCTTGCAATTGCAATAGAAAGCTCAATACGAGATTGAATATTCCACGTAATCCGTCCATCTTCCCTCTACTACCTCAGCAAAAGGTATTCGAATTCGGGCTTGTAGTGAACAGCCACAAAAGGACGCATCACTTCCAATTTGTATAAGGAAAAGCAGCATTACGACTCTTAAAGATAAGCTCAAGTTTATTAGCTGGCTCAGTAAAGCTAAGTTTTTCGAACCCGACATGCATGCCGCGTAGCTCAGTTGTTGTAATTTCGAGGGAAAGTTCTGACACAAACGCCCAGGATTTCGTTCCATCCAGGAGCATTGCTTTTGGATTTTAGCTGCGGGCCAAGAATAAGCTTTAGTTACGCCGAGAGAATGAACTATGCCGTGCAGCCATCCAAGCCATAGGCCACTGACCCCGCATGGCACAGTTTGCAGCTTCGAAGAGGACCAGCCATACCAGAGGGGTAGTTCAATTCATATTCTACCTATAGAAGCAATGTCGTTCTTGCCGTCAAACATCCTATAACCGGTATCTCTAATCCACTGCTACAGAAGGAACAGGGCATTGGGTTATACCGACTAGAAAACGGAAAGACTGCAGCCGACACATTCGGCGCAGGAAAAAGGTCGGCGCGGTGTTAGGTGTTGGGGTTATCTCTTTCGGAGATTATCGGTGGAATCCCATCTTCAGCGTATAAAGCAGTACTCTTCCCGATACCTCACAAACCACCCATCATGACCACCCTTGTAGCATTCATTCTCGGCGGCGGCCCCGGAGTTGGCCTACACACCGCCACCGCCCTCAAAGCCGCTGGCTACCGCGTCGCCCTCGCCTCCCGAAACCCCAACACCGCCTCCCTCACCGCCCTTCAAATCCACCCCATCACCCTAGACCTGCAGGACCCCGCTTCCGTCGCCCCGGCCTTTGCGGCCGTAACAGCCGCGCTCGGTGCCCCAAACATCGTCGTTTATAATGGTCTCACACACACCCCGCAATACAATGGTGTCTGACTAACCCTAGGCTACGGCCTGACCTTCCCGCCGAACCCGGCAGAGCCAACATCGCTCCCGCTCGCGGCACTCGAGAAAGACACAAACGTAAACACTTTGAGCCTGTATGCGGCTGCGCAAGCGGCAGTGACGGGGTGGGAGCAGCTCCAGGACGGGCCAAAGACGCTGATCTATACGGGTAACGTATTACCGTGGATGAGTATGCCGGTGCTGCTATCGCTCGGGGTCGGCAAGGCGGCGAGTGCGCACATTATTGGGAGTTTAGCGAAAGCTTATGGTGCGCGTGGGTGGAGGTATGTGTTCTTTCGTGTTGGGGAGACAGGGGCTGACGGGGAGGAAGGTTTTATTTTGCGTATCAGGTTACGGAGGACGGAGGGGTCGCGAATTCGATTACGCCCGAGGCGGCGGCAAAGGTATATGCTGAATTGGCGAAGGAGAAGGAGCAGGGGGGCTGGGAGGTGAGGTTTGCGGGGAGTGGGGAGGTTTTGGGAAGAGCGCAGGGTGGGTATAAGTGACGTTGCGTCTGAGCTTGGCTCTCTCTAACGGGGTTGTAAATGTGCTTTTCCTCATACAAACTGAATGTGAAAAGACATCGATATGTAGTAGTAGAGATACAAAAAGATGAAACACCCTTTGTACCTTTCCACTTAGCCTGAATGCCTTTTGCTGAATATCATTTTAACTTGTACATGTGTTATCGTATGTTCACCACAGGTTCTTTTCTTCGGGTCGTTCTTGCTTGTTGTTTGCCGGCATTGCTGATATTGTAACTGTGTGTAGAGGCACGCTTGCATTGCAAACTGAATACTATGAGATTGAATATTTCCACGCATAACGGTGTAATGGTCGAGTGATAAGCAGTGACCGAAATCTGCTCACGTTGGTGCAAGTTTCCATTTAGACTCGTAAGTAGCGGTAATGTGGGCCAGCCCGTTTTCTGCGGGTTCCATGGTTAGAAAACCAGATCGTTATTGCTGATCACACGCAATCACTCGTTACAAGTTTGCGTCACGGTTTAATTACTCAAGTCATACGAGTATGGATTCCCGAGCTTCTGCAGTGCATCTGAAATAGAATAAATATACCTAATAACAATTCTAGAACATCGAAAAGATGTCGCGAGGATTAAGGTGTGAGTGATTTCTCGTGTTGGCTCCTGACCAGAGTCGCCACGTGCTGGTTCCTGACGCGAGTGACTCCTGATGCGAATGGATGATTGATGATGCAGGCATGATGAAGCGCTGTTACTCCCCTCTGCCAGCAATATCGAGATCTACACACAAGTGATTGGTATAGTTAACCATCCCCACATACACACCTACCACCCAGGGTCAAAGGTGGATCAACTAAGGGGGAAATAAATGCCAGTTCTTGTTTACATTCAAAAGCAGCTCTTATTCATTAATATAGATAGCTATATACCAGCTATACACACCACAAAAACCAGGCCCAAGGGGATCTAAAATAGTAGCTACATATCATTCAAAACCAAGCAAGTAAAACGCACACGCAACGCCGCCCGCCGCCCCACCACCCTGTCGAAATGAACAACGAAAAGAAAAGAGAAAGTAAAGGGTATGCATAGCCAAACACCTAGGAAAACACAGATTACTCACCGACCCCCCACAAATTACCTGTATCTCCATCCATATCACCAATGACACCCTCCCAATTAATAAGTTCGAATTCATCGACGCCTCTAACCTCCAGCGACATCTCCACAGCTTCTCTGATGCCCTCCCTCATCTCGTCGTCCCCACCCACCATCGGATCCATCACTGGGGCTTTCTGTGCAGAAATACTACTACCACCACCAGGTAGCTTCTTTGCCAGCACCGCCGCCTCAGTCGCTCTCGCAAGCTCTCTACTCTCTCCGCCACTCTCCTTCGCTAGCCCCGCCGCCGTCTTCCCGCGTCTATCCTTAATCGTCAAATCGCACTCTTCGCGTTCCATCATTACCGCCACGAACCGCCAGTACCCGTGATAACTCGCCTTCATGAGTGGTGTCTGGCCAATGCGGTCTTGCTTGTTCAAATCTGCACCTGCGTCCAGCAGCACTTTCATCGCTTCCACAAAGCGTTCCTGGTTCCCAGGTGCGCGGAGTTTGCGTTTTGGGATTGATGCCATGCGATGGAGTGGTGAGGAGCGGTAATAGTTAGTTGCATTGACGTTTGCGCCCTGATTGAGGAGGAGGCGGAGAATAGCCGGGTGGCCTTCTTCGGCTGCGATGTGAAGTGGGGTGAGGCCCTTGCGGTTGCGGGCACATGCATCTGACCCCTTGGAGAGGAGGAGCTTGATTGTTTCCTCGTCGCCGTCGTAGCACATTGCGTGCAGCGCGGTGGAGCCGTTAATGTCGTTGTGTCCGATTTTTGCGCCAGCCTCAAGAAGGACCGCCGCGATCTCCGCATCGGTGTTTTTTCGCTCCTTTCCAGGCTGACCAATGAAGAAGAGTGGCGTCTCGCCTTTGCGGTTGGGCTCGTTGACATGTGCGCCCGCTCGGAGGAGGAGCTTCACCCACGTTGCGTCTTTCTCTTTTATGGCGTAAGAAAGCGGGGTTTGGTCGTATCTGTTGACAACATTGACGTCTGCCCTCCAGGCAACAAGGATCTCGGCGGCTTCTTTATCTTGCGCTAAATGTAGCGGGGTGGATTGGTCTCCATTGGTGGCGTTCACATCTGCGCCTTTTTCGAGGAGGATGCGGATTGTCCCCAGGTGCTGCTCACGCTTGAATATCACGGCGTAATGTAGTGGGGAGTCGGAGCGCGGGGAGGACTGGTTGATGTTTGCGCCCTTGTCGAGGAGGAGACGGATGATCTCGTCTTTCCCACTTCTTGTAGCCACATCGAGTGGCGTGAATCCCGCACGGCTCTGGGAATCGATGTTAACACCATGGTCGAGGAGCACCTTTACCACCTCGGGTTTGTTGTGATTGATAGCGCAGAACAGCGGGGTTTCGGAGTTGGCGCCCTGGAAGACCATAGTGTGATGGGAGCAGGCGGTGTCTGCGGGTGCGCCGAGGGCGAGGCAGCGGCTTGCGACGGCAGGAACCCCTTTCATGCATGCCCAATAGAGTGTGTGGTTTCCGCGGTTTTTAACAGAGGCTTTATAGAGCGCGGTGTTGAAGAGGGCGTGCATATGTCTGGAGGCGCGGAGGAGGGCGTTGAGATCACAAGGCTCAAGGTTGTCGGCCAGCATGAGCAAGAGCTCATTCGGAAGTGCGGGGAGCTCGGGGATCGACATGGTAGCCGTGCGGAATGCTGGAGGATCTGTATGTAGGCGGGTTCGGATGTTTCTAGGTGGTTGTAGTGACCCTTACCCTCGTTGTCGAGCTCTCGTGACTGCAGCTCGGAGCTGGGCGGAGCTTGGGTTAGTTCTCATCCTCACCACAGTGACAGCTTTGGAGACACTCACCGTGTGTATCACAGTGCTGGATGCTCTGCCAGCTCGAGGGCAAGAGAGAAAACGAGAGAAAAAGGGAAAGAGAGGGCGGTTTGGGGGAGAATATCGGTGTTCTTCGTAGCGGGGTAGAGAGTGTAAGGAAGGTAAGAAGGCTGCCACAATACAACCTGGAATAATTAAAACTACACGTCCGGGCCTAGAGTAAATTGGGGCTCTGACAGCGATATTGGCTTCAATTTATTGGCGAACAGAAGCCCTAACCCTCCTACATGTTTGGCTCCAAAGTCTGTTGAAGTGCGAGTGTTATGAGAATAAGAGTACACTCAAACAATCAATCGATTGCTCAAACGCTGCTACAAATATCCCTTCTCCAAACCCGTCTCATTGATTCAATTCATCTGTCTCCGTCCGTCCATCAATCCATCCATATCTATGTACCCATCTGATCATTCCGTTCAGCCCAAATACGCCACCTCCAGCACTTGCCCAGCCCCATCGATCCGTCCCATGCTTCGGCCAACAAACAAAGAAAATAAAACAACGCTAACTATGCAACAAAACACACAAAGCACACCAACACATGTACACACACTCTAAACAATGAGTCGAGTAGTGATTGAGAAGAAAAGGAGATGAAACCACAGGAAACACAAGACATTTATACATATCCCAAATAGGCGAAACAACACCTCTCCGCCTCTGCGCATGTCATCGATACTTATGCAGATATGCACCAACCCTCTACCCCAATATGCATAGTCAATCCCAATCTAATAGTGTCCCATAGTGTAACCATAGTATCCATTAGCTTTATGCCCTCCATGCCCGTACCCATGCCCACTCTTCCTCTGGCTCCTCCTCCTACTATGCCGGTTTTCCGTCCGACTTACAGGCGGACTAGGCGCCTCGGGGAGAACGGGGTCCTGTTCCCATATCTCGGCCGAGTTCACCCAATCCTGCTCCACCTCTCTCGGACCAGCTCCAATATCCATATACCAACTCTCAGCAGCTCCCTGTGGCGGCGCATGCTGCTGTACCCTCGTTGAGCCCCGTCGTGAAATTGGCGGTGGACTGGGTGCATAGGGAGGAGGAAATGGTACCTCGGGACGAGCGCCGTCCAGACAATACGACAGTACCGATGAAGAATCGGTGTCGTAGAATATTTTGGCAGCCGGTTTGCTCTGGCGGCGAAGCTGGACCAGACGGTGTGGAAATTCGCCATCCGTTGCAGGTGCGACGGAGGAGACCTCGGTGCTGGCGTCTGAGTCTGCATCCGAATCTGCATCTATTTCGGTTTTCATTCGGGCTAGAGCAGTTTTGCGCGCTGTAGTGACTGTGTCGTCTCGTACTGCAAGGGCCGGAGCTGCAGCTGCTCTAGCTCGAACCGAGTTAGATCTTCTGTTGCCTTTAGTCGGGGTAGGAGTGCTGTCTAGCAAGGCGGTATTCAGCTTTTGTTGTTTCTTCTTCTTTTGACTTTCCGCCACAAAGGCAGCGTAGTCTACTGTTTCCGTAGAAGCTCTAGAAGATGCGCGGCCATCACGGGTTGGTGAGGGCTTTTTGGCCGGTGTCTGGGGTACTGGCGGCGGAGGGGGTTGCTTATCCTTCACAAGCTCACTTAGCGGTTCTTCAGCATGCTCCATTAGTGCCGCTTTCAGTGCAACCAGTTTCGGTAGTGTGATGGGGGGTGGCGGTATCTTCGTCGTCTCCTTCGGGAGCTCTTCCTCTGTTTCCTTTTCTGGTTCCGGTTCCGGAAGTGCTGCTGGTTTTGACACAGATGTGATCGGCAGTTTCGTTGGGATATAGGCATATGAGCTAGGTGCCTTCCCTGACAGCTCTGGTACTGCAGCCTCCATCGTAGATTCCGAAGAAGCAGAATCCGAATAATCAGAACTTAAAGATGAGCTTGAGCCTTTCTGCCTTAGCTTTGAGGGTGTAACATAGGCATTTTTGCGGATCATTGGGGGCCGCTGTGGTGGTTGGGCCTGGCGTTGAACGGTTGCGGTTTTAGCTTCGGTAGGAGCGGCACTGGGACCGATTGGTGACTTTTCAGCCACGGAGGACGGGATAGCTGGGGGAGAGGCTGTAGCGATAGTTGCACCATTGACTTTTATTGTCGGCGCAGGTGCTACAGGCTTTGCTGCTGCGGTGATCGGTGCCACGACTGGGGCTTTGACCGAAGCTGTCGCAGAAGTTCTCTTTTTCTTTGGCGATACCTCCGTCGTGATACCGAGTCCAATTAACCCCTCTAAACCCGTAGTCTTGCTCGATCGCTTTCTCTCCTTGGTATCGCTTCCCCCAGTCCGACTACTTCCCGCATCGCTGCTCGCCCTACTGCTGCCGCCGCCGGGTCTAAGTAGAGGTGAGGTTGACGCTGCCAAAGAGGCCACTTCGGCCGTCGCGACAGAAAGCCTCCCTTGGGAAGAGGTTGTGCTGTACGCTTTTAAGCTGGAGCCTTTTCTCGGGGATCCGGCGGGAGTAACCCCTACCCGAGGAGTCGTCTGTGTCGATGTTGCAGGTGTTCGTACGATACGCGGAGTACTCTTGGTCCTAGGTGTAGCGCCGGATATTTTATAATTCAGCTGACTCAGAGCTGGGCTTGTTATCGCGCTCCCTCTGTTCGACGACTTCCTCCTAGGCGTCGCCGAGGTGCTCACTCTTTCGCTATCGCGTCTAGTCGACTTTCGGCGAGTCGGAGGCGTCGCTGAGTATTTAGCGGAGGAAGATCCAGGTCTTGGATGGGACGTTGCTACGCGGCCCACCGGTAGCTGGCGTTTGCGAGGATCAGGAGAGAGCGGGAGCGAGCCGTCAGTTGCAGAGCCGGAGGAGGAGCCGGAGCGAAACCGGTCCTTTTCAGACTGCTGGTGTGAGGAGGGTCGCGGCGGAGGACGACTCTTGGGTGTTGGGAGGCACATATTTTTCGTCTATGACGGCTGTTGAGGCGCATTCAAAAAGTGGAGCTTCTTGACTAGCAGAAGAAGCTGCTATAGCAAGCAACAGTTTGACGATGTTGTTTTAAACAATCCAAGGTGCTTTTGATTGGAGTGAGGAGTCAGTATCATGGCTTCTACGACAGGACAGTATAGGAGCGGTGTTGATGTGTATGGGACGAAGAGGAGAGAAGGGAAAAAGTGTTGTCGGAAAAGGAGGCTGAGAACAAAAACCAGAAATTATCCATTTCGTCAGCAAGTGAGGCAGTGTTTCACATTTTCCACAACTGGCGCTTCTCCCAGAAGAAATAGAGTGAATGACACTCGCCAAATGGTATTACAGGCAACCAGGTATGAGAGTGGGATAGCGATAGATTAAGGAAAAGAAAGGAAGAAGAGTAAAAGGATAGCACAAGAAGAGATGACTTCGGGAGTCGTCTCGAAAAAGTAGCTGACTGACTGATTGGCCTTTTGAATGCCCTGTGTCGAAACGAAACAAAGTTGCTCCTCACCCCACGTTTCTCCTTCCGCAACGTTCCTCCTCTTCTCGATTCTAACACTCCCACAACGCCTCGATTTTTCGTTCCCGTCCGTCACCAGCACTTTGGAAATGGTAGTGGTAGTAGCTGATCGAGTCGTCTCTCCGTCGTCTCTCTTTCATCCAGTCGGTTGGTCAGTTGTCACCCGCCTCTCTCCTGCCTTGAAATCTGCAATTTCCCGTCGTCGCCTCGAACTCGATTGTATCGTCAAGTTGTAAATAGCCGCAATACCAATCGTTAAAAGCTCGTCATCATCGTCGTCGTCACTAAAGAATCATTGCCATCGTGGTATCGTCAAGTCGTAAGAGAAAGAAGGACTCGGGTGAACAAGTTTGTTCGCTGTCGCTGAGGGTCACGCCTATCTTTGGCCCCCCACAGCTGGCTCAGTTGTTGATAGGCGAGGGAAGAAATCGAAAGGATCGTGTGGGTGATGGTCTAAAGTAAGTGGTATGTATGGCGAATTGCCTTGCCGAACCGGAGAGCTTGGCCGCCCCGTTGTTCGCGAATAGCGGAGCTCGGCGGGGCTATTGACCATCATTGGTTTGGATGTGGCAGGCACAGCCGCCTCTACCTCATATCGCAGCATGAATATGTACACTTCTTGATGAGTTGTCAGTTTCACATAGTAAACCTCCTTCCTTCCCCACATTCTCAACTTGACAACTTCCGGCTTCAAACATCACGATGCCTAGCCAGACCAATGGGGACCGCACCAGGGCGTCTCTTTGGGGAAAATTGTTTATTGCGTTTTACGTCCTGCAAACCCTGAATTCAAGCTTACCATATGCGCTTTATCACGCATGCGCGCACGATCTTTTATTAAGCTTAATTCTGCTTATATTCAAACATTCAAATGTTATTAATATTATGATGAAGCATCAACATCGGACAAGGCGAGTGAGTGTTAGTGCACCTCTTACCCCACTTGCCGCAGTTGGTTGTACCGTTCGTTGCACCCGAACTTCCGATCCATCACGACTTTTTCCGACAAAGGAACTTTTGAAGACATTCCATTCCTCCTTGCCCGAGCCTTCGTTAATCGGAATTCCATCGTTCCGTCAGTGAAACATAGAGTACCCAGCATTCCAACAACGTGTCCAGTTCTCGGTGTGTCGCGCAAAGCCTCGGAGATGCGGTGTAATACGAAGCTTTACTTATATTTAAACGTGCGGAACATCAACGTGTTCATTCGGCTTTCCCGAAGTATGCTTTCGAGGTTGCTTAAGTTCTCAGGTTCACGGAACTCCGTACTCTATTACGAATGACTAGGTACTGAAACGTGCGATGTCCGGGGTGACGTAGAGATTGCGGCGCAAGAATAGCGTCGCCGCAGCCAAATTTGGGAGGAAATTGAAAAGTCTGCTAGGCAAGGAGGTGTAGATAAAGGCCGACTTCTCCTCCTTTCTTTCCTTCATCAGTTCATTGTCAATCAATCATCTCGAGCATCAATACTAGTATCCATCATCAGTATCAGCAGCAGACATCATGTCCACCATCATCTCCATCCCCACTGATTACGGGTTTGCCCCTCTTCTCCATCGCGTCTGTGCCCCATTAACACGGCTTAGCTATGTTCTCGCCTCTGTCGTCTTCTCCACGGTCGTAAGCACATATCACAGCTTTCTCGTCGGCAGGGCACGCTCTGCAGCCAACGTCCCGTATCCCAACGCGTATGTCTCCCATGCAGAGGCTGTTGCCGACATCAATAAGTACCGCTTCAACTGCGCCCAGCGAGCACACCACAACTTTCTCGAGCACTATCCCGCGTTCCTTGCGACTGCTGCGGTTGCAGGGTTGAAGTATCCAGTTGCGACGGCGGTGATGGGTGTCGTGTGGAGTCTGGGACGTGTGGTGTTTGCGAAGGGGTACATTGGAAGTACGCAGGAGCAGAAGGGAAGTGGAAGGTATAAGGGAGCGTGGTATTTGCTAGCGGAGTTGGGACTGTTGGGAACGGCGGCATGGACAGCGTGGCAGATGATTATGGGATAGAGTGTAAATCGGGAGGAGCATTGAAGATAGAGAGGTACAGAAATGCGGAACTGGTTGTTATCCTTAACTCATAGCCAATAAAATTTTGATTACTTATGTTCTCTCGCTCTGTGATTCCCGTGCCGTCTGACATTTCATGATTCTCCCTGCGATAACCGGAATACATAGCCGAGCACTAGCGCGGATGAACCCGTTGGCGTTCCCCACATTATGAGTCTCCAAGCCTCACCAGATCGTCCCCGCATCCGACTGACCAACCACCATCGCCAGCCCACGATACCAACGACTGCACTTTCTTCTTAAGTACTTGCTGCTTACTTGCTTCTTTCCAAGTGTGAGCACTTAGAACAATAATAGTTACCTGTTACCCTCTATTGTTTCTTCCACTCTCCGCAATGTCCTCCACTACCGCCCCACCTCCTCCTCCCGCCGAACACTACGCCGCTCTAACGGCCCTGCATAATCACTACCGCACCCTCATCACCAACGAGCGTGCCAGCATGTCTCTCGAGCGGCAACTCTGGGAATCCGAGCGATGTATCTACCTCTCCCGCATCCGCGAGCTCGAAGCTACCGCCACCGCCACCGCCACCTCCCAGCCGCCACCGCCACCTCCTCCACCACCATCACAGACACAAACGCAAGAAAACGCACGTCCCTCAAAACCGATGCTCGCACTCGATGCGGAAGAAGAGGAGGAGATTACGCCGCAGGAGATGGCACAGCTGCTGAGAGAGGCAACTAGAATTGTGTATCCCATCTCACACTCAAGGCCAAGGGGACAGAGTCTTGCGGAGCCTGCTCAGGGGGGTGTAGGGGTGGTTGGTGCTCTGGAGGAGGAGGAGGAGGAGCCAGATAAAGAAAAAGAGGAGGTTGTGGAGTTGAGATTAAAGAAGACGAGTAATTTTGGAGTTGAGTTTGGGAGGTGGAGGTGAAGGGATCGCGAGAGGAGGATAGGATAGGAGGGGGAGTATGGGTATGTGGAATGATCCGAGAAGATCCGAGAACTTGTTTTGTGGAGGTTTGCTGATGATAGTCTACTTGCAGTTTTATTGAACAGGCTGTGGAGTTCGCCTCGGGACAATTATCGATCATTATCTTCCATCACTACTGCAGATTACCGATCACTATGAATACCGCCAACACGCCAAACGCTACCATCGCCCTTTTTTCTTGTCGTCTGGCGTCAATCCTACTGCGGCAATTGGTGGTATGGACGGGATGTTACACCCATCGGTGTAATATAAGGCTGCCGATGTGTGGTCTCCTTTGTGCTGTTTCAATACTGGGTATTGCATTACATCACGTCTGCGATTATTATTAGTCCAAAACACTCGAGTACGCCTTGTAAACGATCAATCAACCAGTGGGACTTTGACTTCTCAAGGCGGTGTGAAAAAAGAAAGTAGAGATTTCAGCCCTCGGACGAGTACCGACATATCGACATGCACTACCAGTACGCCATTCCAACAACAAAGAATGAGGTAGAGGGAGCCGAGTTGCTTTGGTGTATTCTCAGCTATTTGATTAGATCCGGTCGAGTTGCAGTTTGTCGAGTCCCTTCCTTAGCCTGGCAAAATATTTCGAGATGAGCAAGTCGACCCGAAATACCTGATGTACTGCCTCTGATTAGCTAGCGAAAGTGTGGTAGCCAGTGTGTATACAGATATTCGAGTGTTTGAGGTCAACCGAGCAAGATATGTCCGAAACGCACAGCGGAAGCCAGAAGAATGGAACGAGCATTTGCCTCGTAGACGACTGCCCTTGCTGCCGTGAAGGAACTGGTTATAGGCCTTGCAGAGATGCCCACGCTGGACATCGATCATCAGTCTCTTATGAATCCTTCCATTCTCCACACTTCTCGCGTTATCCAGCTTAATGCGTTACAAAATACCTACAATTCGTTAAAAATCAGATTAGAAAAAGAGAAAAGGAGGGCGATCACTATGGATATCTGACGTCGGACAGGTGCTGCCTTTGATGACCTTCGCTGCCGACGAATGATCCCTTCCTATCTCAAACCTTTCTCTAGACACTTAAGGGTACGAAGTTATTATTGGTTGGAATCATCGGTGATTCGTAGCTGCTAGATTCGCTGATCTTCCTTGTCGCATTTCTTATGCGTACCTGACGTCTACGGATTGTCAACGTTTCGAGTTCGCCTTGTGCACGACCTAGCCAATCAGACATTGTTTTGCTTTTGCGGTCCCATAAAGGTGGGAGGGAAAAGCAATTCGAGATATCAGCCCTGGACGAATATCGACGATGCACTACCATTTCCGCAGTCAAGAGAAAACTGCGAGTTACCATTATACTCAACGGAGGTATACCCGAAACATAGGCCGAGAAATACCACAGCTTTGTCACATCGGAAGAAACACGCACATCCGAACAGGTATCATCAATTCTTTACCTTCAGCCCCTAATTCGATCATGAAATCTAAAGACTCCAGAAGTATATATCAACCTAGATTCCAGCGTTAGGGGATTAGAAGTCTTGTCCGAGTGCCGCATATCACGAAGTACCACATTTTCTGCTATCCTCCCTCACCTTTATGTGATAAACAGAGTTCACCCCCGCTAAATAGCACAACGTTAAATACCATAAGCTACAAAAGTATTCATTGCATAAGCCACCTCCACTTATCTGAGCCTAGAGCCCAAAGGTATGTAGCGTCCACACTACACACGTCTTCAACGTCTGCTGATTACCGTATGCATTGAAGAACGCCTTGAGTTATCGTGAGTAACCAATGGGCTTCACACTAGTTCATTTTGGTTGCACAGGGCTAAGGAAAAAGCAAACCGAATATTCAGCCCCAGGAACAGTTCAATATAATTGCCCTTCCCTTTATCAAAAGATCTTCTTGCTAGGGATTCTTCCATCGGGTAGAAGATAAGCACAGGTACGTTCAATCACTAGTAACTCTTTTCGTATCATGGTTGTGTTTTCGAAGATAGAATCATGACCGAGAGAAATGGTGCTGACTAGATGGATGGTGCTTGGTAGCAAACGATGCACTGGAGACTAACGCCGCTTTTAATACTTGTCCTCGGGACCAACGCTTTCACCAGTAACTTACTACTTCCACGTCAAGAGACGTCATCAAAATACAATGACACCATATCCAAAGTGTGGGTTGGGGGAACAGTCTTCTAGGGACAGAACATCCAAGTATTTGCGCTGGCGAGATCAATCTGCTTCTTAAACAAACTGGCGATTACAACAAATGGGGTTCCGCTGTTACCGCAACGATTCTGACCTTGCTGCCGGCTCTTCTGACGGTTGGGCCGTACCAACTGCGAAACTTTCCAACTTGATGGTCCTCAGCCCGGTGGCTGCATTGATTACGGCTGGGATGACGCTGGGTTAGCCTGTGCGGTCGATCCAACCAGTGGATCGAGTTATTACAGTTCGAGACCTTGCACCAGACGGGAGAGTTGCTTCGTATGGAATTATTGGTGCTGCTGCTGGTGATATTGGAGCGGTAGAAGGGCTTCACCACCGGCAGATTCGGGGACTGAGCGAGCTCCATAGCTAGTACGCTGAAAATCCTACATTGCTAGCGCTCCAGCGTTGTGTTTCGACCCAAAAGGCAATCGACCATTAACAAAACCACCTTTGGATACTTTTTTTTGGGATTCTCCAGATTTTCTTCTGCACTGTCCTGCACAGTGGATCAATTGCTCCGCTTAAGAATTTCATGTATATTTGGGTTTGCCCATATTGGAGTTATGTCATTCATTTTGCATGGGTTGTTGGATCGTTTATGGCTGCAACTGTGGGCTACGGTGTTATAGCCGCACGGATTAAGGACATCGAGAATGTGTTCTACCCCATCCCTCTGCCGGAATGGTTCAAGCTCGTCGAATGCCCCTGCTGCTCTGTTCAAAATCGACTTCCGGCTTGGAAGGGAAAGAGGAAAGGATTGCGAAAGCACAGCCAGCAGTGCGGTCCGAAATCACGGAGATTGTCCTCGGTACGCTCCTTCATAGCGTGAGTAAACCCCCACCCACATATACATCTTCGTTCTACCTTGCTAAGTATCACTATTAGTCGTGTGTACCGCTTCATCCCCGCTTTACTCCACTCCCAAACACCCCTCACCGTCATCGTCCGCCACACTCATCCAGTAGGATCGCTACACCCCATCAGATCTGCCATCGGGGGTGCAATCCAAGCACTACTCGTCATCGGCCTTACCTTGCTATTCGGCAGCATCTCTAGCAGCGGGCTATTCACGACCACCGCATTCGCCGTTATATTTATTGCCGCCATCTCTTTCTCTCGGATTCTTAGTATTACGGCGCTAATGCATCTCCAGGACATGGCACAGCTCACGGTGTTCGAGTGTGCTAGTGACGCGGAGGTTCGAGGCGTTATGGGGCTACTCACCGCTATGCTGAGTGTCCTGATATGCAAGAGGGGCGGGTAGAAAGGTACTCGGGTGGGTAGTGTGTAGATGCACATAGAAACCGAAGGGAGGAGGCGTGGATAAAGGCTAGTACTTACGGTGTTGTGGCAACTTTGATGGCTGTGGTGCTTGGAGTAGCGTTTCTCGGAATGCTCTCATATCCGCTGTATTTATTTCCTAGCCCGGTACTAGTGCTGCCTGTGGTGTTTTCGACGGGGTGGATTGGGTGGGTGGTTGGGTTGCATCTCTCCAATATTGGGGGTGCATTTCTAATCGAAGAGGAGGAGGATGCGGTGGAAGAGGAGGGTTCCGGTAGGAAGCGGTAGTTATTGTGGCATTGTGAGGCGATTCAAACGACTATACACAAACCCAGGAATCTCTTTACATCAACTCACCAAAGAGCTTTACTAGCAGAATGGAATTTCTTTACCGGTGCGTGGGTATCTGTTCGTCATCCATGACGGCGGCATAGTAATGGTAATGGTCTTAAGCTTGCTTAAGACTATACCCGGCAGTAGAACAGACTACTCAGACACGTTATCAAACCGAGTGATATTTCGTGATTCGAAATCTGAACAGAGGGGTCATGAGACCCAGAGGTGGTCACGAGAACGAGTAGGAACTCAAAATATAGCATATAGCCTCACCATGATAGCCCACATGAGGTGGTGTTTATGAGGGGAATATCAAGAAATTTCCCAGGTGTCTAAAATAGCAGGGGAATGGATTATAGGGGGTCTAGGGGCGAGGGGCGGAGGCAGCCCTGAGCCATTCTGCTAGCATCCAGTCAATAGGTACTCTGCCTACAACTGCAAATATGCCAGTGAGTCTCCGCGGCTTCTTGCGCTAGTGAATATCCGCTGCTTAAGACAATCGTCTTCGCGTAGCGGAGTGGCTAGTTGAATAGTCGACGGCAAGCGAGTGGCACTAGTCTCCTTCACAATGTTGAAATACTGATTGCTAGAAGCCTTAATTGTACTTTCTAAGAGGGCCACAAGGCCATATATATACGGTACGAACACGTACGTACTCATCTAAATGTAGAGACGGCTGAACTCCGTCAGCCCGTATCAGAGCCAGCCCAGTCAGCCCGTATGAGAGCTGAGATCTATTTATGCAACACACAATGGTTAGGCGTGCTGAGTGAGCATTTGTGATTGGATGCATGATGCCGCATGGCTCAACAGACCATGAAACGAGAAAACACTTTTGGTCATCCCACTCCTCACTAAAGATGTATTGGCAACTATCGCTACTGATGATTTCATATATCCTAACGCAGGGCTAACAAAGTACTCATCAATATCCCAATCTTTCTATTCCAAAAAGTAAAGCCAGCTTTCACAACAGCAGCCAGGCCTAGACGGTTCGCTCTTGCATGCAGTGTTCATCACCCTAAGGATGTAGAAGATATTGAGCCTATTTCGCTGCGGACAGGCACGGTAAGCGTGTACCTCTAATGAGGGCGGGTCACAGAATTCATATCCTATACACCGTAGAATCCTTCTGGCACTCCTGCACTGGGCATCGCCGCTGGAGCAAAATAACTTCCCATCATGAACTGTATTCTTGTTAGTGTCCAGGTGCAGACATGCGGTTTTAATAGCTATAGGTCATGTATTGATTGACCCAGTACTTGTAAATTTAAAAGTTCAGTGCCATCATTACCCCTACCTTTTTCCACCTACTTTTTCGACCGAAGTTTTTGTGCTCTTTGTTATTAGCAACGATAAAATGATAAAGGCATTGTTCTAACGAGAAGGTAATTATTTCCCGCTTTTCAAAAGGTGAGTGATATCGCATGTTTTAGTTTTGTGCTGGTGTGATTTTGCAATGCCTTATGCACCAGCGAACCGCCTCGCAATAGGTAGATAGGCTATCTACTCCCATTTATCTACAGAGACCACCGCGTCCTGGGGTTCTTTCCAGACAAACGGATGGAAATTTCACACACACGTGCACAGCCATATGCATGATCATAATCACTAGCATAGACGACTAATTAGCTTTAGACAGAGTCCTTCCAGTGTCAATCGAGGTCCCTGAGTTCCTGCTGTCTATCTGTCTATCTTCCCAACCTCTTCCCACGAGTTTATCCAAGGTTCGAATACAGTCATGACGTTGTACATTTTAGCGAGTATATATCCTAGCCTTATGCGCGCTCGCAGCCACATAAATATCTATACTTTGTGCTTTGCAAGTGCGGCGATCGAAAGCGGGAACTTAGAGAGCGTTAGCGATCTTCGCCGAGGCAAACCTCCAGAGAAGGATATCATCCGAAATCCAAGTATAGAGCTGCCCAGCACCCCTACATTCAGACTTAATGTTTAGATCCGTGAGCTCCGTGCTCGAATTCACAATACCCAGTGATAGCAGTACGACATTCGGTACCTATTCACCATACCATTTGGCTACGCTCGAGTCCATGGCGGTTAATTTAGTGCCGGTGCAGGTTTCAGCCCGTGCAGTAGATCCTCCAGTTTCATTCTATTGTTACCTTCAGCCTCGCTGCGTCTCCTGTTTAATTTTGATGTTTATCATGCTCGATTAGTATTCTGGTCAACGTGGTGTCGTACCACGAAGTGAATGCCGAGTTGTACACGCTTCATGCATCCTGAAACTTGATCTTGGACGGGTGGAAAAACATTTTCTAATGCGCAATCCAGTACTAATATATCTGGCCAAGGCAGCAGTAATAAAGTTGTCACTCGTCCTGAAATTTGCAATGCTCAAAGCTGGTTGTAAGATGTCCTAGGTGCTCGTCCCCTCCGGATGACTTAAACAAACATATCGAAGTCTCACAAAGTTCCTTCTTTGTATATTCTTGCATTATAGCCGCCACCTCCGCATATCCGAATAAATGAAGCACATGCAAGTTAGGGCTCACCATATCTTCCTAGAATACAACGCAAAGCACAGCCCCAAACCTGTGGTGTACCGCGAGGAATTATCAATGTCCAAAGAAAGTGTGATCTAGAATTTGAATATATATTTACGGACTCCATTCAGTAAGGACGAACGTAACTATGAAGAAGGGTTATAATTTGATGCATAGAACTTATTTCGATGATTCGCTGTCTCATGTGTATGTATAGTTCTGCCCGGGGATTGTGCGGCAATGGTAGCGGTATGAGTGGGTGTTTTTACGGCCTCAAGCGAGCAAACCATCATTCTCACCTGATCTTGCATTTTTTTTTAAGGCTATTAAGTCGTCTATCTGGTGAATCTCATGTCATGGGATTGACATCCAGTTTCGAGCCGCAAGGTGGGGAGGTGGGTCTTTGATGGATACGTTACAGACGATGTGATAATCTGGGAAATGGCCGCACAGTGTTCAAAGTGCAGATAGTACATGCTAGTATTGGAGTAGCAGAGCGCGATCCTGGAGTATTTCGCTACCGCCTGAACTTGACTAATGGCGGCTGCATCAATAACTCCAAATCTGCAGTAGTGAGGATGGAATAAAAATATTCGGTACGGACATCTCCGTGAACATATGGATCCTGCATCAAGTGGTAAGGTACCGCATCCTTGGGTGAAGTGGCGGTCGTTGACCGATGAAGCCAATCGCCAAAATCGCCGGAACAAACAATTCTATCTATGGAGAGTTCACCTACCCCGGACTACAGGTAATGTTAGAACAAAAAACAACATATAAAATCTGTCTATGCGTGTTGGTCTCACTTATTTCGGGTGGGGTTGAGACAAACCAACGTACTCGGAGGGTGTCGAAAGTCGGGCGCGTCCCATAAAATGTGGAAATTCTACACTTCCACCACAACAATAGAGATAAATTTTGAATGAGGGGGGAGTGATAATAGGTCATCAGAGATGATTCTATGAAGTTTTCTCAGAAAAATATTTGTTGTGT
>Ga0307515_10005728_pt1 | contig 25094 bp, 19 predicted proteins | sample 17_EM_MG_FD_194513 | JGI IMG/M metagenome (GOLD analysis project Ga0307515, IMG submission 194513) | Populus trichocarpa ectomycorrhiza microbial communities from riparian zone in the Pacific Northwest, United States - 17_EM | ecosystem: Host-associated > Plants > Roots > Unclassified | place... | reverse complement strand
CTGCCACCCTCGAACCATTCTCCATGCTCCGATGTACCATCCGAATCTCATCCCATGATCTTACACACCACTCCGTTATTCCTTATCGTAACAACCACGCCACCTCTCCTGACGTCGCAACACCTCAACTCACTTCTTTATCTATACTAAATTATACCGCCACCATCTCGCCGCTTCCTCCGCGTCTTCCAACATCTCCGCCTTTCCGTAACACAATTCCTTCCACACCTTCCGTATCTTTCTTCTATATTTCCCAAGTACCTTTGTACCTTCTTGCACCGTGACAGCTAGCACCTGTCGTGAACCTGGTTCGTCCGATTGTATTCGTTTTAGGGTTGCCTGAGAATCCGTAAAAACCGTGACTCTGGTGACCTCTTTTCCTTCTGCCATCTCATCTGCAACCTTCATTGCTTTCGACATCGCATACATTTCCGCATCAAACGCTTCTTTCTGTTGGCCTAAGTGCACCCTCCTCTTTTTCCACCTCCCTTCCTCTTCCCATACCACTGCGCACCCAACCCACTCATCCTCTTTTCTCGATCCATCAGTCCAAAGAACAAGTCCCTCCCTTTCCCTCTTCGCCTCTTCCATCGCTTGTTCCTCATCCTCAATTATCATTTTGCCCTTAAGGCATCTTTTTTCCGTCGGTAATGTTGTCCTCTCATAACTCCTCCTTTCGAAAGGTTTATCCTCCGGGATCAACTCATCAATCCCCCCCACCCTCTGTAAAACATTCCTCCGTACTTCTAACATTCTCCCTCCACCTTGAGCATTGGGCATCATCATCTGTCTCAACTTATACCGTCGTTCCCGGTTATTAAGAAGAGCCTTTGCCGGTCGTAAACCCGCATCATTCATCAACGCTCCTTGAGGTGTTGTTCTAAAGCATCTGGTTACCCTTCTGCCCTGTTCATTCAACAACCTTTGCACCTCTGGAGCTCGATTTTCTTGTCCATGCCACCACAATTCAGACCCATACAACGCCACTGCCTGAACCGCTGCAACTTGAATTCTTTTGCATCCTTCCGAGTTCAATCCTTTCTTCACCATCAAGGATCTCACCCTACTTTGCACTTTCCTTGCTTTTGCTAAGGTCTTTTTCGTATGATCATTCAGGGTAAGCATATCATCCAGCCATACCCCCAACCATCTTGTCGCTTCTTTATTGTATGGAACCTCATGACCTCCTACCCTTACTCGGGCATTCATCTTCGGTTGCTTATTCTTTCTTCGTCGTGTGAACAATATTGCTTCGGTTTTTTTGATGTCGAACTGACAGGCATTCTTCTTTGCCCAAATCGTTGTTCCCGCTGCGCATCTCTCCAATCGTTGTGTGCATTCCCCCACATCCTCACCTTCCACCACCCATGCCACATCATCGACAAAAGATATACCCTCACTTCCACACTTTTCTTCTTTCTCCTCAACTTGGCCGAACAACCCCGAAAGGTATAAGACGAAAGCACCGGCGATACTGGCGACCCCTGTGGACCTCCTGTCTCCACATCCATACTATCTCCTTCCTTTCCATCCATCAACATTATCACTTTTCTATCATCCATGAAACTTTCCACCCACCTTACCAGGTCGGCTTCAAACCCCATTTCTTCCATTCTTTTTATCAAGTTCCCCTTTGCCACATGTGGAAAGGCTCCCTTAACATCCATCAACAACACTGCCGCGGTATTCCCCCTCCCCCACACTTCTTCAACTCTCTTCATCAACCTTCCAACCGCATCTATTGCTGACCTTCTCTTTCTTCATCCAAACTGTCCGTCATGAAGTAGCCTCCTTTGCTCACACTCCTCTGCTATTGCATTGGCTGCCACCTTCTCGACCACCTTTCCGAAACAATTCAACAACGTAATCACCCTCTATGCTTTGGCGACTCCGTAATCTGGTTTATTCGGCTTTGGTATAACTACCCCCTTCGCTTCCTTCCAAACTCGCAGGTGTATTCCTAACCTAAATGACGCTTTAACAATATTAATTATCCTCTGGGAATCCCATTCCCACAATAATCGTATTGCCTTAAAACCCAGCCTATCCGCACCGGGTGCCTTTTTAACTGACTGATTAAACAGAGCCTCTCGGATGCTTTCGTCAGTTATACTTTTCCACATATCTCCTCCCTCTTCTTGGGCCTTTCTCTCCACACCCTTCAAAGGTTTCGGAAACGCTTCTTCTTTTATCAACTCCGCCTTTTCCTCCCAGGATTCCGCCACCACCCCATTCCTGGATCTCAAAGCCTTTGTCGTTTGTTGTCCGCCTGGTTTCGTATATCTCAACACCTGCCAGACTTGATCTCTTCTGGCTGAAGTTAGGAACTTCCTCCACATCTCCGTCTTCGACTGTCGGATCATTCTTCTGAGGTTACTTCGCTGCCTTTTAACTTGTTGCTGCGATGCTTCCCCCCTTCTTCTGGCTCTCTTTATGGAGCCCAAAATCTTTCTGTTTTCTGCAATCTCCACCATCCACCACCTCGTGGATCTCGCACAAACCTTAACTTTTTCGCACCACCTATTGAGATGATTAACAAAGTTCCGCTGTATCCACTCAGCCTCCCTCTGTAACTCATCTCCGCTGCTCTTCTCGTCCAAAACAGGTCTCTTTGAGCTCTTATCCTTCCATTCTTTTTGTGCTTTTTTACAAATTTCTTCCTCCTCCTTCGACTTGAGCCCATCGATATCCCATCCCGTGACTTTTCGCGATACTTTGGCTCCATCCCCTTCGTCCCACTTTAACTGGGCACACACCACCGCGTGATCCGAAGTAGTTGCCAAATCTGTTGACGTTTCTAACCTATCAGCCATCGAGGCTTTAGTAATGAAAAAATCAATAAGCGATCCCGAAGTTTCGCCATTTCTCGTATTCGAATGGGTTCCTTCTCCATCCGTAACGTCGATCAAATCGTACTCATCCATAAGATGTTCCAAAAAGGTCGCATCTCGTTTTGGTGGGCACTGCGGGTCCCATCTATCACTGTGAGCATTCCAATCTCCTCCCAAAAGAATCTTTTCCTGCTCCATAATCTCCCTCCATCTTGCTGTCTGCGCCGGTCTGCCTTGACTTCTCACTCCCCCCTCTTGTCTCAGCTGATCATACACATTCACCAATCTCATTTTTCTACCCGACGGGTATTTTATATCAAACACCTGGACATCTCCCTCTCCCCCTTTATCCACTTCCGAAAATTCCAAGTGTGTATCTCTTCGTATTGCGGTCATTGTTCATCCTCCTCTGACCAACCTATATCCTGGGTGGCTGATGTTATATCCCTCTCTTTCCACATACTGTTCTTGCATCATCACAACATCCGCCCCCCAAACAATTCCTGTTTCCAACGCCATCATAGTCCCCTCATACCCCCTCCCACAATTATGCACAATGCACTTCACCATTATGTCATGGGGGTTTCTTGGGTCCCTGCGTTAGAAGATTCTCCTTCCGTCTCTGGTGTCTGCGCCACCTGGACTTCCGGCTCCTTTTCTGTCTGCTCATCATCCTGAACTTTCTTCTCGGCCTCTGGAGTCGATGGTCCCCCATCCTCTGTATTATCCGGCTTCTTTTGTTGATCCGTTGTCACATTTCAACGCTCTCCTTCTCTCTCCTTCCAGGAGCATCTTTCGTCTCTTGCCGTCTTAATAGCCTCCTGTTTCTTAACGCAACAGTTGGCCTTCGCGATATGATTTCCCTTGCAGTTGACACACTTGTCAACATTATGGGAGCAGTTCTGTCCTGCATTAGCTTTGCAACCTACCACATTGCACTTATGATCCTTTGTCAGATGTCTCCCCGCGCACAACATGCACGCCGGCATCTTCAAAGACCCACACTTTGCTTCAACATGTCACCACCTGCTGCACGTTCCACAAAAGGAATCTGGTCCGGCATTCATGAACTTCTCCACATCATACTTCACTCCTGCCGCCCTCAAACCCCCCTTCAAAACTTTTTCGGCCATCTTACTACCCTTGACCGCAAACACAACCGTCGATGCTTTCTTTCCTTCCCCCGTCTTCTTCTGCACATCTTTCGGTCCTCCAATCCAGTTGATGGCGAGGGGCAACACCACCCCCTCGTTCTCAGCCTGTAGTTCTTGCCTCAATTTTTCAAGTCCTCCCCCTGTCTTCTTCCCCAAGTACCTATCAAAATTGACGCCATGCATTTTCACTCTCTCTCAGAGTTCATTTGTCTCGATGTCCACAATTCCTGCGTCCACATTCCTTGCTGCATTTATCACTATTTCCCTATACCGAATTAACATTTCGGCCGTTGCTGCGGGAGTCGTGATGGTTGACAGGCATCCTCGGGTGTTTTTTGTAACTCCCTGGATGCGCACAAAATGTGGGACCTTTGCCTCGAAAAGTGCTCTATTCACTTCCGACGAAATGTCCAAATCTTTCTTCTGAGAAAGGGGGAGGCCATTATCCCTCTTAAAGGAGACTCTCCTCTTCTCCATCGAATTTTGTCCTGGGGGGACCGGCTTCATATCATCCTTCTTCTGCTGCCTCTTAACCTCAACAAAGCCATCTCCTTTCTTCTTCTGCTGCTGTCCCGATTGTTGTTGTTGTTGTCGCTGTTCGGGTTGCTTCTTTGGTGGTGGCGCGGCCGCCCTCTGTGCCCACGTTTCCTTGTTCTTCTCTTCCGGCTTCTTTGCCGGTTGTTGTTGTGCTGGTTTCTTAACCTCCGGCTTCTTTTTCTCTCCTGCCTTTGGTCCCTTTGGTATCTCCTTCACCTCCAGTTTTTTCACCTCCTTCTTCTTTTGTTCCGGCACCGCAGGCGCAATAACCGGTCTCTTCGCAATCGCAACTTGTCCACTCAGGGTGCACCTAGGAAACTCCTGCCTCTTCTCTCCCGGTGGGATAACCAGTGCATGTTTAGATGCCTCCAGTTCTTGCTTCTCCACCTCCCTTAATTCGAGCACCCTTGCAACTTTCTCATTTTCCTTCTCTGAAAAGGTTGCCCCCGGTTCAAACTCGATATCACTCATATCCTCATTCTCAGGGGTGGCCTCTACGTGTTTCCCCCTTCGAATTTCTCCCTTTTTTCTCTCTTCTTCAGCTGCCTCCTCCAACCTCTTCACCACCCTATCCGTTAGATGATTAATCATCTTTTCCATGCATCCACTTAATGCATTTTCAATTGTCTTAGCCATATTCACCGGAGCGATCTTGGCCAATTTCTTTTCAATCTTACTCAACCTATCATCGAGTTTTTCCGCCCTCTCTCCTGCATACTCCCTTTCTAACTCCACCTCGGTAGGTATGTTCTGGGCAATTTTTCGGGTCGACCCCACTGCCGCATCGGTGTGATTCTGTCTCACTGCAATATGTTGGCTCTGCTGTTGGCACCAAATATCGTAACTCGCATCATTCCTTTCTTGTCCAACCATAAAATCCCTCAGTCCATTAGTGTCCTGAAGATACTCACCAATAAACCTTCCTAGATCTGCCGGTTCATTCTCATTGGCCAGCGACTCTGCCGGCTTGGCCCAATCAGCCTCAAGCTTTCTCCTGCTCGGTGTCTGTGGCATATTCTGGATTGGTCGTTCGGGTGTTACCGGCCTCTCAACTCCCTTCCGCTTATTGCGCTTTTTTCCCTTCTTGGTTGGCATCATGTAAGGCTCCTCGTCCCTCCACTCCACCTCTGTCATCACATCATCTTCGTTGTCACTACTATTGCTGACTTCGAATTTTCTCGGAATGGGTGTGTAGACTTTCCGGGTCTCTTCCACTCCCCCCTCTTTTTCGGCGTGTTGACTGGCATTTTCCTCCGACTCAATATACCTGCGCACAATAATTCCAGCGCTCACCCTAGGAGTCGAAAAAGTGTCCTGTGGAAGAGTGCTCGGAGGTAGGCCCATAAGACTTCCCTCGTAATTCGTAGTTGGCAGGGGGGACAGACCCCTCTCCCTTGGTGTCTGCGATGGGAACGAAATTTCGCTTCCCCCGTAGCTTGTAGTCGGTGGTGGTGATAATGAAGAACCATCATCACTTGAAATCGTATGGACTGTTCCCTGGCGAGAGAACCTATTTCCATATTCATCGCATGGATCCGGTCCGAGAACTGGCAACATTATCTGATCGAACCTCCCCGCCGCAACCGCCTCTGCGTTATGGATTCGAACTCCTCGATTGAAAACTTCTCTGGGCAAAGTGACTGCTTCACCTCCCAAACGATCTCCTACCTCCAGGATAGCTGTATCTTCCGAGTCCGTTGAATGCGGTCCCGTTTTCTCTAGCAACTTGCCAATATGGCTGCTTTCTTCCGTTCCAGCCGAGCTGGACTGATCACTCACTAGCTTATCCATTGTTTCCTTGGCTCTTTGAAAGGTGGACGTCTTTTTGGCTCCGAAGAGACTCATCGTTGCTGCTTCTAGGCGGGTGAAATTCGTTCAACTGAAAACCGAAGCAAAAATTTTCTCGCGATGTCAAACTTGATTGGATAAAATCGGTCTTGGCAAAACTAAAAGGTGGTGTGGTGTGTTGTCGGAGGTGTATCTTCGGTGGCTTGGGGCATCTCATATTCTGACATTTGATTGCATCGGATTTTGTGAAGATTTGTCCACTTCGGCCTTCCGAAAATACAGCTGCTAGCCGGACAACCCATTGAGATACTGACCTACTGGATTCAATTGGTGAAGAAGGGACATTGATGTAAGGCGTTCTTTGGATTCGCGTCAAAGCTGACGTTACGTATGCACACTTTTGTTTTGGGCGCCGGCCTGCAGATGTCTAATCGGTACCGGAGTACCGGTTTACATAGAGAAGCAACAGCATAAGTTGTTGCAGTGTATCTCCCCATGGCTCTAACAGCGGAGTGGTATTTCAAAGGTGCACATGCTATTATTTTTCTAAAAACCTCAGTACCAAGTATCCAGCCGCATGCATAGTGTTTCCGAATTGTGCAACCATTTGTGGATGTGTGCTTTTTCGCTGATTGGAACCCCGAAGCGACGTTGCTTTAGTTGCATATGTACCTGCGCCGCAAAAATGCTTGTCTGCCTATCATCCAGGAGAACTGTCAGCAAGCTTTTTTGTCTGGATTCAATAATGTTGGCTTCTGCCTGGTCAACGGCATGAGGGGAGGAAGTTGAATTTGGATTTGCGGATTTTTATTCCTCATAAATTATTGACCATGGACCTGGGTAACTATTAATTTGTATATTACTGTTGGATGCCCAGATTATCTACCTCTGCATCCACGCCAAGTCAGATTTTCTCTTGTCTTCGACCATGAACCGAGATGTTCACTCATTCCTGGTCAAGAGTCTCGCCTTCAATTCTTTCCGCCCAAAACTTCCGGCAGTTCCAAAACGTTACGATATTGCCTGGAGGAAAACGACGAGCACAGTCGGCGAAAATAAGAGCGGGTTTGTAAAGCTGGGGCCCGAAGAAGGGTTTCTCCTCTTCAACAGTTCGTGGATCCTTCTAGTACCTGCACGAAATGTCACTCACCGAAATAGATTTACTTCCCATAATAAGGACGCGTCTCCACGCAGAAACTCGTCAAAGGGCGCTGCTTCAAGATGTGCAGAAGGAACACGATAAGAAAGTCGACTGGTTCAAAAAGCACTGTTTCCCTGATTCACTTATGAACGACCCAAGCTCTGACAACGTTTTCACCATAAAAGAGATTGTTCCTCAGGCAAAAGAGGGTGGACTCTTCGTTAAATACCGCTCATCAGATCCTACGAGGGTGCAAACCGAGATTAAAGAACATCTCAAAAGAGAGAAGTTATACGCACAACCCCGTTTATTCTTCAAAAAACCGGTAAAGGGATTTCCTTTTCGTGGGAACCCGTGGCTCCAGGAGCTATTTCTCCCCAAGTCGGTCAAGATGTTTCCCGTTCGTGGGGTCCCGTGGATCGAGGATATGGACCGCTTTCCGAATAAACGGTTGAGAGTGGAATTTGTCAGCGGAGAAGGAACCTTAACCCAGGAAATTATCTATTATTTGTTTCGGCGCTATGGGAAGATTGCAGATATTATCCCACAACCTGCACCGCCGAAACATTCAGGATTGCCACAGTTTGTGGTGATTAAATTCCGGAAGATACGAGGTGCCACGGCGGCGAAGGGTTGTCTGAACGGATTCAAAACCACGGATGGCAATGGCAATGAGGTAATGCTGAGAGTGCTGTATGGGAGAGGCTTCAGGTTCCGGTGGGCTGGTGATTGGATCGCCAACAACCTACGCTTCTCCATTCCCTTGATATTGACCGTTGTTGGTTTAGTCGCCGTTTGGATATTCGATCCAATCAGGGCCCGGAATGTTAAAGCCCGAATTACTGGCTCCTTCGATTTTTCCCAGAAGTATATAAAGGAGAAACTGAATACACTGTCGAAATTGAAAACATTCATCACCACCCACGTGCCCGGACAGAAAGAGACAGAACCAGAAGACACCATGGCGGACCTCGAAAGGTTTAAAACTTGGCTTGACAAAACCGCAATCGTCGTGTACGGCCACCGGTGTGGAAAGCTAGATCTAATCAAAGACGTCGTTTTAAAGGACCGTAAACACGTCCTCGTTATTGACTGTAAGCCCATCGCGGAAGCGCCGAGCGACCGCGAAATGATCATAGAGATTGCAGATCAGATTGGATATCGCCCGTTATTCTCTTGGCTTAATAACCTTTCCGAGCTTGCGCTGAGAGCCGCGATGGGATCCAGTGGTGGCGCCGAATATTCGACGGAAACCAAGCTCGGTGGCATCTTTCAGGTTATGAGGAACGCTTTTAAGGAGCTTGCGCTGAGGTCGAAAAGCGGTAACGTAAGCGACGAGGAATACTTGCATCAGAACCCAGGGGAGAGGCCGGTACTGGTGATCGATAACTTTTTGCACAATGAGAGTGGTAGCATTATATACGAGAAATTAGCAGAATGGTAAGTCCCCAAATACTATGTAAAATATCCTTTCCTTAATGTATACATGCTGCAGTGCCACACAGTTGGTAGCCGACAAACACGCCAATGTCATCTTCATAGCCAACGACAGCTCCTTCTTTAAATCTCTCCCGAACAGCCTCTTTCGCACCATGCTTCTCAAGGACCCGCAAGAGTCCACACATGTCACCGTTGACGAAATGGTTGCGCACGACGTTATGGGCCTTTACATCCTCCAAGATGGTGTGCGGAAGAAACGTGCCTGGACCTCCGAGCAGGCCTGGTACTTCGTGCAAGCTCTCACACACAACAACCAAATCGAGTATAACAAAGTACTCCTCGACCCGCTATTCCTCTCAGGCGGCGAGAACGCCATGCAGCACCTCCAGCAGGCCGGATTGATCTCCATCGTTATGCATGGTAATGGAAGGCCGGCAAGTATCAAGCTGGGGAAAGAAAATTATCGTGAGGCGTTTAAGATGTTAACGGATGATGTGGCGCTGAAGGATAAGATGGACCTGCAGACGTGTATTGTGCGCAAAGACATTGAAGGAGAGAAGATTGCACGCATCGAGGAGGAGTTGTCGAAGATTGCGAAGCTGAAGGCGCTGCCAGTGAGACGCCAGGAGTATTTATTGGAAAGAGTGAGTGAGTCGCAAGAAAAGATTGATAAGTTTGAGGAAAAGATTGGAGAGCTGAAGAAGAAATTGCTGGAGAACGGTAAGGCAGAGGATAGTGTTGGTTGGAGGCATCGGATAGCGGAAGCCTATAGATCGTGATGTACATTACATAAAGAAGTGATCGATAACTGTGAAAGAACTCTGGTCCTGAATTACACGATAAGAACCCTCTTACGCACATCTACCCGAATTGATAATTGAGTGTGCATCAATTGGCCAAATGGCTGGGCTTCCACTGCCAATTTTTTTCCCTCATCCGGAATCCTTCGCATTCTCTTCCCACTCGTCCACTTGTTTTTATCGTTGTTGTGTTGCTTTGCGGTTCCATTATGATTATTAGTACCATTATGATTATTAGTAGCTATACTTTCGCAACGCCCTATTTAAGTCGCATGACTACGGGGGCCCGGAAGGACAAACCGACAAAACCTCGAACTCAACTTATTGCATATACAGGTCTCAGCCGGAGACGGAGATGTCTTGTATGGCCGGAGACGGAGATGTCTCGTATGGCCGGAGATGACTGTTGACTGGTACGAGCTGATGGCATTCAGCCGTACTTGTACTTTCATATATATACTGGCCTTGTGGCCCTCTTAGATAGAATACAATCAAGCTTCTCTAGCATCACTATTTCAACACAACTCTTAACTACGAACTCCGTTGCGCAGCACCACCCACAACTTCTTCAGATGTTCTAAAACAGTTTCGCTCTCTGGGCAAAAAATTGAGCAGTATTTATTGATATGTATATATAGATAACTAGGATGCATGGTTTTGATTGTATAGAACCTTCTGCAAAAAAGTTGGCACTTCATTGCACGCTCCCATGCACCTTCCTAAGTACGCTCAATTGCACATTGCCAAGGTCACTTAACTGTACGCTCTAAAGTACACCTGTACTCGATTGCACACTCCCAGCCTACTTAACTGTACACTCTTAAGTAAGCTCCTAAGCTTAAGTACGCTCTTAACACACTTTTAAGTACGCTCCTAAGTACGCCCCCAAGTATGCTCCTGATTGTACTCGATTGCACACTCCCAGCCTGCTTGACTGCATGCTCTCAAGACGCTCCCAAGTACGCTTCCAAGTACACTCCGAAGTAGGCTCTGATTGCACTCGATTGCACACTTCCAGCCTGTTTGACTGTATGCTCCCAAGTATGCTCCCAAGAAGCGCATTTGAGTGCAGGTTATTAAGTGTACTTGGATGTAAAGACTCACTCAGTGGTAGGTGCTGGGCAGGGTGTGGTGGCGGAGTGAGGCGGACGGGGTACATTGGGCACCGGGCACCGGGCAGGGTATGTTGGGCACTGGCAGCGAAATCATGATGTCAGTCGATTTCATGGTCTGAACCTTATCTTTGGCGGGCCCAACGTGGCAGGATCTCACGATGTCTTGCAGTCATAGTGTTGACAATTGCAGCCTTAGATTCTGCAGGATAGGTAGACAATTGAATCTTGGGAAGAGCAGATCTCCGACTCAGATTTTCCGGCGGAATCTGCAGCCCGCTTCCGATTGAATTTGGATGTATGTGTGCGCATTCGTTCAGGGCTGATGGTGATGGTGATGGTGATGGTGATGGTGATGTGGCAGTGATGGTGGCAGTGATGGTGATAGTCACGGTACCGGCCAGAGGTAGAAGCAGTGTTCCTAAGCGGCCAGGCCGGGCCGCCCTTAGCGGCGGCTTTTAAATGAGGGCCGGGCCTGCAGGCTTTTTCTTGGCGGCCGGCCGGCTTTTCTTGGCGGCCGGCCTGCAGGCTTTTTCTTGGCAGCCGGCCGGGCCGCTTAGGAACACTGGGTAGAAGCACCTAGACAAGTAGGTTGGCTACGTCAACGTCAAAGCTTCCAGACTTAGAGATTCCTATCGGCCAAAGCTTCCCGAGACTTAGAGCTTCCGGCCAAAACTTCCACAAACTCAGAGTTTTCCATTGGCCCAAACTTTCTTGCGGAAAACGCTACTCCTTCTGAAGCACAGCTTTCCCAAGAGCGGCTCTCTCAAGGGCGGCGGGTCTCTCAAACACTCTCTCAAAGGCTCTTCAAGCGGGTACTCAGGCGTGTACTCAATGATAATATCCATAGTGTGTACAGTACCAGCAGAAGCCTGTTGGCAGTAAAGGCTTGTACCGTATAAACCGCGTAGCAAAGGAATACACGGCGCCGAGTTTAATTAAGATTCACTGGTTGAGAGAGCTCGATAGCGAAGGGGGTTTAACTTTGTTTAACCTCAACCGTTGAATTCGCTTCTTTCATACTTAGGCTACATGTATACAAATGAGATCCCGCAGTTGATCAGCCAAGGTCTTCATTTTGACCCGCTGCGGGCGCCCCAGCAGTCACACTGCTAGATTTTGTCCAACCCCAGACTCATGAATCTCCACCAGTAGAGGAAGAGCCAAAAAGCTTCACTGCCAGCTGCCAGTATACCAAAGAAGCGAAGCCCTCCTACTTGCTCTTGCTGTCAAGGTGTAGGCCATCGAAGTAGCAATAAGAAATGTCTAGGTTTGTAGATGTAGACTACTTGAGCTGATTTGATATCACTCGACTTGATTTGTAAGAAAGTATAAATTAAACTCGGCGCCGTCTATTCCTTTGCTACGCGGTTTATACGGTATCGGCCCATAGACTTTGCAGATGTCTATGGACCGACTATGGATGGTAGCGGCATTCGCAGTTCTTTAGGCTCCTGAAAAAGCTCTAGGGTTCGTCGGCAGTTTGTGCCGTACCTCGCGGAGCGAAATATTGACGATCTTTCGATATTCACCCTCATATTTCCCTGGAAACTAGACATGAAAACCAAAATTTTCTTCGACGAAATGGTCAGAAGGGATTTGATAAGGAAATTTGCTGGTGGGCTTACATGATTTGATCTAGGGTTAAACGCATATACTTTTGAGACGTACCCGCCGCTTCATAGTTTTTGAGGTCCAAGCAATGGTATTAATCAGTTTTCACTCTACAGCGAGCAACATTTTCAACTCGGCTGTAGCAAAGAAACGACCATAGCTAAACATATCACCATCCAGTCAGTCTTGAGCTGTCCGACACTGAAGTATCTTACCATGCGTGCTCCCCATCCCAAACGAGAGGCATCACTTGTCCGGAAATGCCATCTGGTGGCGGACTTCATTCTCGGGCTTCTCACTTGCACTCGAGAAATGGAATGCGTCGAATTTTAGAGGATCTTCATACAGTTAGGCCGATCGATTGGTATATATTTTATACATCTTGTTTGATTACCTCATGCTTCCTTTAGACTATAGCCAGAATTTTTAGCAACCTTGCTGAAATGACTCCGATGGATCCTTTGGGAGGAGTAATATCTTCTGCTCATAGTAAGCGACATAACACCTCAACCCCGCTCATCCACAAGTTGTCTCTGTACTTTCACTAGCCTCATCGACGCTGATAATATCTTCTCGAATAGTGAAGATATACTTAGTATTAAGCTCGTGTGCAGCGCTATATGTGACCACTCCTATCAGTAAGTATTAGGAGGTCTCACGCTGCCGTTTTGCCGACCCGTTACAACTCATTTCCAAACGGAGCCTTCGGACTGGCTGTACCACAGAGGCGGTGTAAATTTTTGAAAACAAGTCTGAAACCAAGCGCCATGAGGACCGTTATTATCTGTGAAGACAGTACAGGGGCTCCACGAGAGAGTAGAGGCGTTGGAATGCAACACTGCAAGTGTACATACTACTTAGAACTTCGCTGGAATGATGCCCTATCCCGTCTTGTTGAATTGATTCTTGTGCAAGATGATTGAGGAGCGCGATAGAGAGCTGGGTGAGTGTTAAATGAGAGGGAAAAACGGAAGAAGGGAGGGAGAAATGGACTAAGGGAACGAGGCGCGAGATGGAAACAGGGGGCGAGAGGTGGATGACGGTTGGGTGAAAGTCCTGTGGGACGAGAAATAGATATCGAGAATAAGATTTGTATGTAGTTACTGAGAGGCTCCTCTGTTAGTGATTCCTCAAGGGGTCGGGTGCTCTCATTTCAACACTGGAACAACCCTAACCATCGTAGCGGGTTACCTTTCTAAGTTCTTTCACTCCATCCCCCCCACAAACTGGGCTTGATAAATTAACAGTCGCTCTTCAATCTCAATTCAATACCCGAACAACCATGTTCAGCAATTCCATTTCTAAAAACTTATTCGCCGCGCGAGGCCGCCCATTTCACACTTCCTCCCCAACATTCGATATCAACCGCTTGATCACAGGAAATAGCGACATTCTGATCCTCATAATAGTCGGTTTGAGACTCATTTTAAAATCTAGCTTTCTCGATTCTTGCGGAGTTGAAACTGTTGTAACGGCATTCAACACGCCTGGGAGCCGGACGGCGATAACATCCCCGTTGCACTCACAGTTCCTCCTCCATCCGCGATATCAACGCCATCAATCCCGGTGAGATTAGCGTGCCAAACGAGGGACCCGACGGTAACTAAGACTACAACGGATCCGGGATTACTTCCTCACAGATGGAGGTATGTACCTCTTATCACTAGCCCCGATTGCTTAGGCATCACTAACTGTCTCAGTGGTCTGATTGTGTCGTAATTCTCGCGCACACCCGCTTATACATAACCTTTCGTTGGTACGGACTTCACAAAAAGCCCTTTTCAAAGCTCCCAAAGGATAACCGTTACCGAGTGTAGTACGCGTCCTAGAAAACTTCCTCAGGACAAACGGGAGAACACAAGTGCAAGCCCAAATGAGGGTCGTCCAAGCCCACCACACCCGAACCACTGTAAGTTCTACATATGTATCCATTCTCACAGTTCTATGGATGCTAACGATGACTCAAGAATGTAACCGTTTGAACAGCAGTAGCTCCGACTAGCAGTTCTACGTCTGTCTTTGGTGATCCATCCCCTGGGCATCCAGCGCTGGACCATTGCAACCCATCAACCCATCTACGACACCATCTCCAACAATGGTGGAAATAAGGTATCGTTGATGGCAGCCCCTTCGGTCGTCCTTTCGGATAATAAGAACGAGGTGGGAGTAATTAAGCGACGAAAATATCGCAGCAGCAAATAGCGACAATTACGCAAAAACTTGATAATAAGGCACAGCACTAAAGGGGAACATGTGGCGTAATCACTGCAATCCCACTATAGTGCCTTATTTTCAAGGCTAGTTCCAAATTGGGAGGAACTACAGAGCTCCTTTTGCTTAATTTGGATGCTTGGGTTGAGAGAGCTTTGATATAGCCAAGGCTGCGAAAAATGCAATTGAGTTTGTGTTTGGCTTCGATTGTTTGCTAGGAGTAGCTTGATCATACAAGCTACAGGATTGAATTTCTCCAGTCCACCACAGCTTGTACGATCCGACATCTTCATTGAAAATTAAGAATTCCATCCTCAACAAGAATTCCCCCTTCAAGAAGAGGTTCACTCCTACGGAGAACGCCGTCTTCAACAAGAGATCCAATCTCACAGAAATTTCATTCTCAACCATACTCACCGTTAATCGCTACCGAAAACCCGATACACTCTGGGCCGTACCATCAAAATACTCCGGAGTTTGAGCCGTTTCATTTGGTTGGACCATTGAGAATAAGTTCTCTTGGAATATGCAGCTCTCGAACCTGTGTGGGCAGTTGAATCAACGTCGGACGAATCGCGCGTCCTAAAAAGGAAATGCCATTTCAAAACAAGTGTTGAAGGAGAGTGGAACAGCATTCAACAATGATACCCGAGGAATGCAAAGTGCCAGTACTTCTACAGAGAAAATTGGGTCGAAGGACGGTTATGTACACAAACGCCTCTGTTCGAAAATCAACCAATATGCCAACAGCTGCAGCATGCACGTCTAAACAAGCAATGTCAAGGAGGGGGATAATGCCAATGGAACTGTCGAGGAAGAAGGCTTACTTCAACTGCTGGCAACTTCGGAGCAACAAAAAGCAGCGTCTGTACAAGAAGGCCGAGAGAGCCTCCGCATTATCTGTACTAAAGGAGCCCTCTCTTTGTTCCCTGTACTGTTGAGGAAGATCACCCCGTCCCGGAAGACGTTGCCAATTACATCAGCAGCATCTTCAGCGGATATGCCGCCCCGGCCTGTTTGGTCCACAGAGTATGCTAGAACAGCAGGGATGACAAGCGCTGTACCCACACGCATAAAGTCAACCGGATACACCGTCCGCGTCAAGGGAACTCCTTTCGCTGCACCCCGTTGAAGAGGATCACCCAGTCTCTGAGGATGTCGCACCACAGCATGTCGAGGGAATGCAGACAAGAATTGGAAGTCAGGACCCGGGATCCGAGGGGGTCATCTGTGATATAAGTAATCCCCCTCGTGAACCCACCCACCCCCAAGGATGGTACCAGCAATCACACCAGCAGTATGTGCTGAAGGCCAGGTATGCGCCGAAGGCCAGGAACATGAACATGGGATTCCGACAATTTATCCGGAATTCAAACCACGGCATCGTTGGTGGTACCGCCCCATTCCCGAAGATACCGCCAACGATTACACTGGTGGCATCCTCAGGGGAACTGGGAAACGCCAACATGTATCCCGAGTCCGAGAAGGTCATCTGTGATCACAAGTACTGCCAACATCTGTACGGGTGTTGTGCGAATTTAGTGCAGCCGGGGGTAGGTGGAGATTGGGATTGCAGGAGTCTTTTTATGCAGTACTTTTAGGAAATGTTAACGGCCTTGGGAGAGGTGCGTGATTGGCAACCAGGGATTTGCGGATTGGCAACAAATTTGCGGGATGTTAGGGGGCTGTCATATTAACCAGTATTCTCTTCTGGTGTGGTTTTCTTCATCGTCATTATTTTTTCACTTGATGAGGTATGTGTGAGCCCTCCATTATATAGAGATAATGCTAACATTAAATAAGTTTATGTCAACCCGGAGCGACTGTTTCTCAGCTCCAGAGGAGCCCCTCTCTTCGTTCTTCGCACTGACGAAGAGGACCACCTAGTTCCTGAAGATGCCGCCAACAACTACACCGCCGGCATCTTCGGGAAAGGGTATGGATAAGAATGGCAATATCATGCTCATTGTGCACCTATACCTCTTTTGAGGAGGATTTACCTCTTCCTACAACATGCACTCTGCTCGCATAAATGTCCGCAAGAGAGCAGCGGATGGACCGTTTCTCGCTCGAGAAGTCCCCGTGGGTTTGAAATTGGGGTTTTGAAAGATGGTAGATAGAAAGAGGGGGTACTTTAGTTCCAAGATCTCCAAATAGTGTTGCCGTCAAGAAAATTCCAAAGGTGTGTAGTTGATTAATGTTCAGATACCTCCAAAACTCACACACCGAGGAGGAAGAGAGTGGGATGGGGTGGCCCCCTTTAGTTGATTATCTCAATAGCAAGCAATACAGCTATTCAACCGCGTTTCTGATCCCAATCGAGATCAGAAACGCGGTTGTTGATTTTATAGCAGTTCTCTGATTACGACAGGTGGTAATACAGCAAACGATCACACGTGCACTTTTGAATCCCCGTTTGGGTGGAGAGGTAGTACTAGATATCTATAACTCGAATATACTACAGAACCATAACCCTACGCTCTATTCCCCACCAACCCTCACACCCCCTCCTTCTTACTCTCTGCTTCCCTCTTCCTCATCTCATAAAACAAACTCGTATCCACCACCACCCTCTCCCCCAACCACGTGGCGCGCTGGGTATGATCCCTCAACTCATCATCGGTATTCGGGTGCACCAGCGCACTGAGCGGTCCCCGATTAACCACCAGCCACGCCACGAACGCACCAAACTGTACGGGCGTAAACACATTCACCTCGAACATGGCCATCGTATGCGGTCCCACCGGTCGGTCCCAGAACTTGTAAATGCGCAGCTCTGGAAACTCCAGCCGGATGCGGGTGTGCAGCTCTTGCGCGAAGGTTACTTGCGACGGAGACGCTGTGTTGTGGTAGATGTGGATGTCGAAGCCGCCGCGGGGGCCGTTGGTGATCGGTGGGACGAAGGAGGTGTAGGCAGTTGAGAGGGTGGTGGCGGGTGGGTTCACGAGGGATTTTCCGTCGGAGGTGACCCCCGTGGGTAAGGGTGCGTGAGAGGGGTAGTCGGCGAGTGGGGAGGGGAAGGTGTATTGTCCGGGGTCCATGTTGGTTTGCGGATTGGGGATGGGATGTTGAGTGGTCTTCGGGTATGGAGTCGAGTTGTTGGTGGGTTGTGGAATTGATAGTGTTTATATGCGGTCGAGTTTGAAGTTCAGCGGAGCACCGGAGATGCTTGTTACCAGCAATTGTAATCGCTTGGAAATCCAATGCTTAACATGCGTCATCGTCTTGGCATGGCGAGTGATATGTGATGCTACCGTTTTTTTTCATTGACGGAGTTGTTTAAAGAAAACAAAACGTAGAATACAGAAAGAGAGTTCAACTGCTTCGAACATATATCTGTACTCAGCGTTTACAACACTAGCTCACTAAACCGTTAGTGTACAAATCAACCCCCAACTTTTCCCTGCGATCACGTAGTGTTTGTAAGACGCGTTTTCTTACTCTAACTTCTGTATTGCGCGATGCCCCTCCGGAAATAAAGTTTCCATTGTACACGGAGGCCTCGCTGTGAGTGTTCCTATGGAAATATCGTTTCAGCAATTCTTCTAGCCCCAAACGGCCTTTTCGTGTCCTCCGCAACAGCATCCAAGCGTCGGCGGACTTGAAGGGCAGTATTGTACCGAGCGTCAAGGTTCGTACAACATTTCGAGCGCGAGGATTTCTTTCAACACCAAATGCACAAGAGTACGCTAAATCCGCAAAAAACTTCTTTAGACGGGCCCTCCGTGACTTGTGACGTACGAACCTTGACGTTCGGAACAGTACTGACAGTTCATCGTCGGGAGGCGAGATGGGGAGAAGCCATTAATTATAACGTCGCTAGTACATTCCTGTGTAGAAGAACTCCAAAGGTCCCCAGCTGTTCAAACATTGTAAGGATTGGGATGCTGTAGGGCTGTTTGTAAGTCAGGACTTAAATTACTGTAGCGGCCGATGGTTCGGGCGAGATTTTTGTTGTGGTAGATTTTTTTCAATATCCAAGAATCTTTAATAAATCTCTTTGGGTAGGGCTTTGTGACGTTCGATAGTTGAAGAATCGTATATTTGGACGGAGTAATTGTAGATTTGTGGGATAAGTGGGGGTTAGATGGAAAGGCTGAATGTAGAATTGATCAGCTGCGCAGAGGATGACTATGATGGGAGAGCTTCTGGAAAGGTGGAGTAGGGATAGAGTTAATTACCCACTTCGCTCCTAGTCTATACCCCGTATTACAACTTACCTGCCAATACTCAACCCCTCTCACCTCCATCCATCGTCAGATGCAGCTGCTGAACCCAATCGCAATCAGACGACAGGGCTATTCCATGCTGATCAAATTTTTTTTAGTACCAGCTACACCCTCCCCAATTGGATGGATGGGTCATTGAGATGCTCGGGTTGACCATGGATGGGATTCCGGAGAGGGCACAAGGCCACAGTTGTTTGGACTTTAGATCATGAGGGATTCGTTATTGTGGGGGAGACATTACATTTGGATGTATTGAAAAGGTTTGTATAAAGTTTCATTGTACGAGCTGAGGGGTTTGTAGCCATGCTCGGAGTTGAAAACCTAGGAGAAACCAACCTTGCGAAAACCGAGACGACTTGGGTAACGAGAGAACCAACTATAACTTTATACTTTAACTAAGTTCAGCCCGAGCTCGGGTTCTCCTCTATATCTACCTAAACTAGACCATCCTGCTTCAGCTGGTAGAAGAACAGGATTACCTATAGCTATAATTCGTGATCACTCCGGATCATAAGGTCTCACCACGAATTCCCACGCTATGTATGTATGTTAGGTACTTTATGGGAGGAACACGTGTGTATGTTGTAGTGTACCGATGGTAGGACCAAGGAAGACCCCAAAGGATGTCTGTAGTGTGTATGTGCGGGAACAACAAGCAGTCAAGTGCAAGTGCAAGTGCAAAAGTAAAGATCTTCGCAGGTTTGGAGCCGGTGCTCTTAGTGTTAGAGCACTGCAGAGTATTGAGCCTGGTCTTACTCAATCCCAATGCTGAACCCTGCAGTTATCCCCTTTCGCTCGTATGGCTCTCGCCGTCTGTAATAAAGTCGCTCTGTTGTGACATGCCACTTCCGAAGCTCACACTAGGTGTGCTTGATCGAGATGGAGACCCACAAGGACGTTTAGCGTTAGCGAAGTTTGCGGCAATCCGAATTCCTGAACCTCTGCCCACAATATAAACGAGGCCCAGAAAACAAATAAAACAACCGACCCACCTACTCTTCTCATCTGTATCATTCTCTGCCAACACCGTACCGTGACGCTGCGACGGAGGTGCCGAGCTTGCGGTATTAAGGCCGAGTGCACATTCTCGAAGGAGCGCTATCGTGTGGTTGATGGCATCTGCGCTTTCTTAGATAAATCGCTCTTGAGTGTTTATTAATCTCCACCACGCGGACTCCACGTGGCTCGGGATAGTATTGCCGATCATAGCGAGTGTGGGGAAGGCTAACTTTAATGTGTGGATAACGATTGATGGCTGCGCGAAATAGCTGTCGTACCTGAGAGTGGTTCAAAGCTTGTCTCGTGCCCAGATTTTTAGAATTTTTATTTTCGGCCTGGGAACGAGGCGACTACACGAGACGAATCAAGGTGCTGGGTTGGAAGACTTCTGTAGTATCTTCTTAAACCATCTTGCTGGTTGCGCAATTGGTGGATGGCGTAACCTCTGCATCACTGTCAAAGCAGAAGTATCCAAAATCCACGCCATGGGTACCATTCCTCCCGAATTCGAGTCAAATATGGCTTGCTTCCCGCACTATGCAGGCGGACCACATGGCAGCAACGTGAGCTAGTGTGGGGTACATACATACGAAGCGAGCTCGGTTTCGGAATGTGTGTTGCCGATCATAGAGCGTGGGGAAGGCTAAATGCTCAGTGGATATCTATTTCGTGACGGATTGATCGCGTGTATGGGGAGCTCGAAGGCTCCTTAGGTCTTTCCTCGTGCGCGCTGCAGGTAATGAGACTACTCTAGTCGGACTGGTCCGTACCGAAAAGCTTGTTTTACGGCTTCGCGGTGCAGCTGCAGGTGGTCCAGGTACCTGGGCTGAGTTGTTAGGTGCGTGTATAGAAGACTTCTGTACCTTTACTTAGTTAAGCCGCTTTGCTGGTTGATCCGAGGATACATGGATCTGGCCAGTGCAATCGGGATTGCATTTCATATCGGCATTCTTCCCGAGCTGTGTGAGTGCAATTTCTAGAGTACACACAATGGTATGCACTATGTGCACCCCTAAAGGCCATACAAACGTCATAGACAGGATCACACCGGTGACGGAATGCCATCCTCTGAGTTGATACCATACCTGAGTAGTGATAATATCAAAGCTAGTAGCCGGTAGGCGTGTGCGGTAGTACCAAGTATGTGTTTACATACGAGCAGGCTAAAAGCAAGATCTGGGGTCAACTTTAGACGAGATGCCACGGATTGGAGGATTTTGATTAATCCGCGCATTTTACACTTGCTTAGAGTAACTTTTCCCGTGACTAGTTAGTTCACGATCACGAGTTCTGTCGCGGGAGTCGATTCTGGCAACAGAAAACATGCCACAACTTGCAGCTGTGGTCTGCGATAGGCCGAGGTTGCACTCGCAGTGGCCCCCAACCCGACAGGTTACACAGCGATCTGCTTTTCTTCATTCCCGCTTCAAATAGAGTCCCATTGTTACACGATCCAACCAAAAACGCGGGGAAGGATAATTAGAGTATCCCTGGTTTCGAGAAATCGCCGATCGTACCCACAAACGATGATATCTCCGGTGCCGGCAAGCGCTCCCGGCCCGACGATACCTTAATGACGCGCTAATGTTGGACGACGTCTCTCGTATTCTTGTGATTTGACGATTTGGTGATCCCCACCCAATAGGTTGCTTGTGATGGAAACCACTCGTTTGCTCGTGGACCTGGTGTTTTGAGACGACGGTGACCCGGGCATTACATAGCTCGGATGAAACGTCTGGTTGCGTGCATACACCCGCAGCAGAACAAGCACCAGATCCCTGCTGTAGCCTCGGGAGGATGGAAGGCGAGATAGAACCAGATGACTGGGTTCTTCAGGTACTCTAACTTCCCCTCCCCGCAATTTGAGCTGCTGTTCATTCCGGGCTGTTTGTGGGGCGAGGAAAACACAATATAACCCCCCCCCCCTCCCCGTCTACTACTTTCTCCCTTACCCTTCTGCGCATACGGACAAAATACCATGGGAAAGAAAGTTTCCAACATCTACGTGATCTCTGGCTTCGCCGCCATCGGCGGAGCCTTGGTATTTCCCCCTCCCCCTGCCTCCCTCATACCCGGCTGACCCGTCAGTTCGGCTTCGACATCTCGAGTATGTCTGGAGTGCTGGGAACAGAGGCTTACAAGCGGTACTTCCACAACCCGCTGGATGAGCGGCAAGGAGGTATCACAGCTGCGATGCCGGCCGGCTCGCTCCTCGGCGCACTGCTCTCGTCGTATCTGAGCGACCGGTGGGGCCGGAAGGTCGCGATCCAGATTGGCGCTGTGATCTGGGTTCTGGGTTCTATGTAAGTAGATCGGGTCGCCGGAGGGGGGAGAAAGCGCTAATGGTGGGATGTAGAATCCAGTGCACGTCGCAGAATATCGGTATGCTTATCGTTGGACGAATCGTGGCGGGGATCTGTGTTGGCATCACGTCGTCGACGGTACCGGTGTACCAGGCAGAGATGGCGCAGAAGGAGCTTCGGTTAGTGTCAAACTCCCGCGTGATTAGTGCGTGCTGACGGGGGGGGGAAGTGGGCGTATGGTGTCGTTGCAGCAGTGGGCGATTACGTGGGGGATTTTGATCCAATACTTCATCCAGTACGGCGCCTCCTTCTACGACGGCGGCGTACACAACCCTACTCAAGGCCCCGGCGCTTTCCGGATTCCGTGGGCTATCCAGATTATCCCCGCTATTATCCTCTTCATCGGTCTGTTCTGGTTCCCGTACTCGCCGCGATGGCTGGCATCGAAAGACCGCTGGGAGGAAACACTCGAGGTTCTCTCACTCCCCTCCCCTTCCCCCAAATACCCACAAACTCACAGTGTCCAGGTCCTTGCCGATGTGCACGGAAATGGCAACAAATGCGACCCCAAGGTCCTCGCCGAATTCAAAGAAATCGAAGACGCAATCCGCTTCGAGAGCGAGGAAGCCATCTCCTCCTTCGCCGAACTCACCAAACCGCGGACAGTGAAACGCGTAGTCCTAGGCGTATCACTCCAAATGTGGTCGCAGCTCTGCGGGATGAATGTCCGTTCCCCCTCTCCCCTCCCTTCTCTCCCGCTGACGAAACAGGTAATGATGTATTACATCGTCTACGTGATGCAAGGCGCGGGCATCAACGACCCCCTCCTCACTGCCTCAATCCAGTACATTATCAACGTCGCCATGACAATCCCGGCAATAATCTACATCGACAAGCTCGGACGGCGGCCTGCGCTGCTCGTAGGTTCGTTCCTGATGATGACTTGGCTCTTCATCTCCGGCGCTATCCAGGGTGCATACGGAGAACCAGAAACGGATCCCACCCAGCCCATCACCTGGAAACTCGTCAATAAGCCCGCGCAGGCTAAGGCGGTTATTGCGTGCTCGTACCTCTGTAAGCACCCAGCTGCCGTAGACGGAGTGTAGCTAACACCTGTTGGTAGTCGTTGCTACATTCGCAACCACGTGGGGCCCAATATCGTGGACTATGCCCAGCGAGGTCTTCCCGCATAAGGTCCGCGCAAAGGCGGTCTCCCTCTCGACTGCATCGAATTGGGCGTGGAACTGTGGACTCGCGTTTGCGGTACCCCCGCTGTTGAGGGCTATTAACTGGAAGATGTTCGTCCCCTACCCCAATTCCCCCACAGGATCCAGACTAATAGTGTGGGTATGTAGGTACATGATTTTCGGCACCTTCAATGGTTTGGCGTTTATTCACATGTTTTTGACGGCGCCGGAGACAAAGGGTATCTACACCCCCCCCCTCCTGATGGTAGGATGACGCTGACGGGGAATAGGGAAAACTCTCGAGGAAATGGATGCGGTTTTTGATTCCGGGATTCCGGCGTGGAGGGCGGTCCCCAAGGGGTCGAGATTGGATGAGTTGAGGAAGGATATTGAAGATGGGAAGGTTAAAGTTAGTGTTGGGGGGGAGAAGGGGTAGAATTGGATTATGAGATAATATGTAATAGGTTGGGGGAGGTAATGTGTATATGAGAAATGTGTGAGGCTTCTTTACTGGCCACGTTGCGGGGACTTTGCGTATTCATGATGGGCGTGATTTCTTACAGAGGTAGGGAGAACCAAATTTGTGGTCGTTTCTTCTGACCCCATACACAGAACCAACGTTAACTACCCACAGCATCTCAAAATTGAGTTTCAAACTAAGAACACTTGTGATCAGCGTAATCAACAACTGTGCGCTTAGCTTAGCTGGTGGTAGAAACATCAGGTGTTGTAATCGACGGGTGCGGGTCCGAAACCAGCAAATCACAATGCTGTAAACACTATAAAGTGGCAGAACCTTTAGAGACTGCTCTTTATTTGTTCTTTTGCTCACCTGATCCTGCCGAAGTGCTATGGGCTTTCTGCAGAAGTGCGAGCTGCATGATCATGGTTAGGACAACCCATATACAACTAAGCGATTAGTTTAGCTGGTGGTAGAAACATCAGACTGGCTGCGGGCGTGGGTTCAAAACCTGCAATCACAGTGCTGAAAACACTAAGAACAAGCTCAAACCTGCAGAGATCTTCTTTTGCTCGGCCGTATTTCACCCGATCCCGCTGAGGTTGCTTGAGCGCCGGCTTTCTACAGAAATGTGAGCTTCGTAATTATGGTTCAGGTCAACTTATATATAGCAACTAAACGCTTAGCTTAGCTGGTGGGTAGAAACACCAAACTCCACTGTAAATACCGGGTGCGGGTTCGAAACTTGCGGTGACAGTCCTGTAAACACAGAGGTCGCAGGCTTCAAACCCGTAGAGAATTATCTTTTGCCCAGATGTATTCCATAGAAACGTATGGTTCCTCGGAAGTTATGTGCATTACCATGACTGAAATCGATGTATATGACAGCTGATGTTGTGTTCTAGGAGGATGATGTCTTTTCTATTGTTCTTGGGAAGATTCTTAAAGGCAGCTCCCGTCACGTGAGTACATAGCAGTCATACATTGTGAATCACTCGTCCCAGGTCCTGACCCCATTACAGCTGAGGTTTTGCTTATTTGGTGATAGAAACATCAGGTGGTGTAGAGTAATTGACCGTTTGATGGCCTAACCGCGGTACTGCCTCCCACTCCCTCCCATCACATGCAATTGTGAGAGGTTGTATTCTTATATCTTACAAGTTACGGTGGCGGCTTCGCCGCCCTTTGGAGGCGCCCAGATAGATCGTCTCCAGCTCGACTCCCAGGTATACCTCACCCCTGGCTTCCAAGTACACTCGACTCCAACCCCTACAGTATACTTGCTGTG
>Ga0307515_10005727_pt1 | contig 25096 bp, 13 predicted proteins | sample 17_EM_MG_FD_194513 | JGI IMG/M metagenome (GOLD analysis project Ga0307515, IMG submission 194513) | Populus trichocarpa ectomycorrhiza microbial communities from riparian zone in the Pacific Northwest, United States - 17_EM | ecosystem: Host-associated > Plants > Roots > Unclassified | place... | reverse complement strand
CGTAGTTGATCCCCTTGAAGATCAGTTGCTGATGGCGGCCGTCCTGGCCGGCGGGCGCGACAAACTCGCTGCGGTACCAGTAGTCCTGCTTGTTCAGGCTCTCGGGGATGGCGGTGTTGTTGAGGCCGTAGTCGGGGTCGGGATAGACGCCGCGATCGACCAGGGTGGTCAGGACCGTGCCGGGCACGGTGGCCGCGTACCAGGCCTTGGCGTCGTAGCCGGGCCGCGACAGCGCCGCCCCGTCGCCCGTGACCTTGGGCGCCTCGACCAGCGACCAGCGCTTCAGGGTCCAGGCGTCGGCGCCGTCAGCCAACAAGGCCGGACCGGCATAGGGGGCGACCGCGACCGGCTTGGAGACCGGCGCCAGGCTCTTGGGCCGCGTCCAGGCGTCCTGCGGCGCGACCTGGCCGTACATCTGGCGCACCTGGACCGGCCAGGTCGGGGCGCCGGACTCGTAGACGGTCAGGGCCGGATCTGGCTTGCGCGCCGCCAGGGCCTTGATCTGCGCCCCGCTCAGGGCGACGCCCTGGGCCGTGAAGCCGGCGATCTGACCGCCGAACGGCGCGGTCCCGGCCAGCTTTCGCGGCCCCAACTGCACCGTCGTGGCTGGAGCGACCGCGGGCGCGGCCCCCTCCCCGACCTTGACGCCGTCGACATAGAGCGTGACCCGGGTCCCGTCCGACACCGCCGCCACATGGCTCCAGGCGCCGGGCTTGAGCGCGGCCTGAGCCCTCACGGTCGCCGCCCCGATCCACAGCGCCGGAACGCCGTCGTCGAGCACCAGGAAGCGGCCGCCGGCGGCGTCTCCGACCCCGACCACCACCACGCGGCCCGGCGCGGCGGCTGCGGTCCTGACCCAGCCCTCTAGGGACCACGGCCCCTCAGCGGGGAGCGCGGCCGCCAGGGGCTTGGCCAGGCCGTCGCCGCCGCGCGGCAGGTCGGCGTTGTAGGGTCCATAGGTCTGGGCGGCGGCCGAAGCGGCGATCAGGACGGCGCAGGAGGCCAGCAGCGACAGGCGCGCCGAGCGCGAGAACTTGGTCATCTTGTCTTCCTCCGTGGGACGGCCTCTGCGGGCCGCTTCGTCAGTGTCGGATCGACGTCAGGGTCGCGACAGCCAGCGGCAGAGCGCCGCGTGGTCGCCTCGGGCCGGGAAAGGGCCCGCCGGGGTGAAATTCAGCACGACGCCCATCGCGCCGGCGGTCGGCCAGGGCGTCAGTCCCGCGCCGTTCGGATCGCCGGTGCGCGCGAAATTGGCCCAATAGACCTGCAGGCGCGGCCAGGTCGCCTGGTCCGATCCCGCCGGCGGCGTGTCGAAGACGAAGGGTAGTTCCGAGCCATGGCGCACGGCGCCCGATCCGGGCGCGGCGACGTTCAGCTCGTAGCGCCAGACCCGCGCGCCGCTTTCCACCTGACGCGCGGCCACCCAGATCGCCGGGCAGCGAAAGCCGGTGTCGGCGGCGATCTGGTCGGCGGTCTGGTCGGAGACCGGGGCCTCGCCCGCGATCCCGTAGAACGCTCCGGCCCGAGCGGCGGCGGGACCGTACTCAGCTTTGATCCAGCCCCGAGCGTTGGCGGCGCCGCCGTACAGCGACAGCTCGCTGGCGCTGTTGCCGATGATCAGCGGAACGCGCGCCTGGCGAGCGGCGGCCAGGGTCTTGGCCGGAGCCTCGCGGATCACCGCGCCGTCGACCACCGCCTGCAGCCAGACGAAGCCGTCGTCGGGGATGGGCGGCTTCAGGCCGTCGGCGGCGTCGAGCACAGCCGGAGCGGTGGCCGCGCGCAGCCCGGCCAGATCGCGCGCGCCGACCGCGCGCGCCAGGTCCTCGCCGAGCTTTTCATTCTGCTTCAGCGTGCGCGGCGGCAGGCCGAAACCCGCCGTGCCGCTCTGCTCGATGGCCTTGTGAAACAGCCCGCGCGCATCCGGCGCGACCATCAGCAGGCCCACGTCCTGCCCCCCGGCCGAGTGGCCGACGATCGTCACATTGCCGGGATCGCCGCCGAACCGAGCGATGTTGTCCCGCACCCAGCGCAACGCGGCGACCTGATCCATCAGGGCGTAGTTCCCGGAAGCTCCGCCGCCTTCAGAGGTCAGCTCAGGATGCGACAGGAAGCCGAACGCCCCCAATCGATACTGGATCGACACCAACACCACGCCCTGCCCCACCAGGCTGGACTCGACCGTGCCCCGGGCCGATCCGGCCCGGTTGGCGCCGCCGTGGATCCAGACCATGACCGGCAGCTTCGCGTCGGCCTTCAGGGCCGGTGTGCGGACGTCGAGATAAAGGCAGTCCTCGCGGCTGTCGGCGGCGTCCTTGGCGTTCCAGCCATAGGAGCGCTGCAGGCAGGGCGCGCCGGAGACGGTCGCCGCGCGAACCCCGACCCACGGGACCAATGGACCCGGCGGTTTCCAGCGTCGGTCCCCGACTGGCGGGGCGGCGAAAGGCACGCCGCGAAACGCCGCGCCGTCCCCTCGGGCCTCGCCCCGGATCGTTCCGCCGGTGACCGACAGGGTCACACCGTCGTCGGCAAAGGCCGGTCCGCCCGCCACGCCCAGGGCCAGGGCCAGCAGGGCGATCAACACAATGCTGGCGGCGTCAGGCCGCGCCATGGGCCTTGGCTTGGACTTGAGCCTCGGCCAACGTCCACAGGCGCGCCGCGCCCCGCACGCCCGAGGAGTCGCCCCACTGGGCCGGCGCCAGCCGGGCCCGCCAGCCGTCGGAAAATATGTGCGGCTCGATGAGGGCGGGCAGGCGTTCGTAGAGCTCCTGGACGTTCGACAGTCCGCCGCCGAACACGAAGGCGTCGGGGTCGGCGATATCGCAGATCACCGCCAGGCCTCGGGCCAGGCGGTCCAAATAACGCTCGAAGCTGATCGCGGCCTCGGGCTCGCCGGACCGGGCGGCGGCAATGATCGCCTCACCGCTCAGGTCCTGGCCAGTGCGTTCGGCATGGTCGCGGCGCAGGCCGGTGCCGGAGATCCAGGTTTCCAGGCAGCCATGACGGCCGCACCAGCAGGCCGGGCCGGGCGACTCCTCGGGCCGAGGCCAGGGCAGCGGGATGTGGCCCCACTCGCCGGCCACGCCATTGGCGCCCTCGACCAGCCTGCCGTCGACCACCACGCCGCCGCCGCAGCCGGTGCCGATGATCACCGCGAACACCACGCTGAGCCCCGCCGCCGCGCCGTCGACGGCCTCTGACAGAGCCAGGCAGTTGGCGTCGTTGGCCAGGCGCACGGGGCGGCCCAGGCCCGCTTCGAGATCCTCGCGGAACCGACGGCCGTTCAACCATGTGGAATTGGCGTTCCGCATCACGCCCGTGCGCGGCGACACCGAGCCGGGCGAACCCACGCCGATCGTGCCGCGCGCGCCGGCCTGCTGCTCGGCCTGGGCGATCAGGTCGGCGACGGTGGCGATGGCCGCGTCATAGGATCCGGGATTGGGCGCCCGCACGCGCGCCAGAAAGCAGCCGTCCGGCGCCAAGGCGGCGGCCTCGATCTTCGTGCCGCCAAAATCAACGCCGACCTGGATCAATCCGCTCTCCTCCGCCCGGAGCACCCGCTGCGGAACGCTTCCAAATGCGTCCCATAGTCAGCAGCGTCGAATAAAGAAAGCAATTTAAATAATCCAAGACTGACAGCGCCGCTATCGCCATCGGCCGTCGCGATGCTAGTTAGACTTTTCTCAGCGAAGATCACTGGAATGCCGCCCTTGGAAGCCTCGCGGAAGTCGAACCGGAAGCGCACTACCGGAACGAGCCTGTCGGGCGCCAATCTGGAGCGGGTCGGCGACCACAATCAGCGGGTCATCCTGCAGGCCATTCGGGTGGGCGCGCCGATCACCCGCGTCACCCTCGCCCAGATCAGCGGCCTGACCCCCCCGGCCGTGGCCAATATCACCAAGCGGCTGGTGGACGACGGCCTGATCCTCGAGGCGGGCCGGGTGCAGGGCGCGCGCGGCCAGCCGGCCATGAACCTGATGATCAATCCGGACGGCTGCCTGTCGATCGGCGTCAATATCGACCGCGACCACATCACCATCGTCCTGCTGGACCTGCTGGGCGCGGTGCGGGCCCGGGCCAGCCAGGACATCGAGTTCCCCCTGCCCGCCGACGTCGCCAAGTTCTGCAAGGTCCAGATCCGCAAGATGCTGGCGGCCTGGAAGGGCGAGCCGCCGCGCCTGTCGGGGATCGGCGTAGCCCTGCCCGACGACCTGGGCCGCGTGGACCTGCCGCACCGCCCCGCCGGCTACGACGTCTGGAGCTCGGCCGATGTCGGCAAGCTGCTGGCCGATATCCTGCCCCTGCCGGTGTTCCTCGAGAACGACGCCGCCGCCGCCGCCCTGGGCGAGCTGCAGTTTGGCCACGGCCTGCGCAAGCCCAGCTTCTTCTATGTGCTGATCTCGTCGGGCCTGGGCGGCGGGCTTGTGGTCGAGGGCGACTATTTCCGGGGAGCCCAGGGCCGCAGCGGCGAGATCGGCTTCCTGCCGGTCAGCTCGCCCCAGACCTCGGCCCGCTCGCTGCAGGAGGTGGTGTCGCTGTCGGCGCTCTATGCCCACCTGGAGGCCGGCGGCATCGCGGTCAGCCGGCCCGATCAACTGACCGACCTGACGCCTCAGGGTCAGACCCTGGTCGAGAACTGGATCGCGCTCAGCGCGGAACTGCTGGTCCAGCCCTTCGTGGCGATCAGCTGCGTGGTCAATCCCGAGGCCATCTATGTGGGCGGCCGCCTGCCCGACGACCTGATCGATCGGCTGGTCGCCGCCGTCAACGCCCGCCTGGCGAAGATCGAGGACGTGCCCGCCCTGGCGCGGGTCGAGCGCGCCGCCACCTCGGCCGACGGACCGGCGGTCGGGGCGGCCCTGCTGCCGTTCATGGCCCAGCTGCTGCCGTCCCGCGCGGCCTTGATGAAGACCCGCCAGGGCTGATATTCCGGGTACGGATGGTTTCCACTCATCCCGACTTTCGCCGGGATGATCGGAGTCCTGGGATGCGCCTTCCCTAGATCACCCGCTGCGCCGACACCGGCTGGCCTTTCCGGTGCTGGGCGTCGAGCATGACAATGCAGCGGTGGGCGGCGCGGATGGCGCCTTCCTGCCAGGCGCCGACATGGCTGAGATATTCGCCGGCGAAGTGGATCGGGCCGTCCGGCTGACCCAGCAGGTGATAGTCCGGCTCATCGTCGCTGGCCCAGCCCACGCCGATGCCTTGCGTATAGGGCACCGCCGCCCACTGCACCTGCATCGGCTTTTCAAGAAGCTGGCCGCAGCCAGGATGCATCGCCTCGATGACCTTGCGGGTGTGCTCGATCTGGTCGGCGCGCGGCATCTTGGCCAACTGAGTGGCGGCCGGCCCGCCGGTATAGGCGCCCAGGATGACGCCGGTCTTGGAGTGCAGACCGTAGCTGGGATACCAGACCATGTTGGTCGGCCCCTTCACGAACGAGAGGCCGCCATAGATCTGGTACTTGGGCCCCTCCCAGAACCGCGGGGCCTGCCAGGCGATCTTGATGCTGTCGCGATAGGGCGTGCGGGCGATGGCGGTCTTGTAGGCCGGGCTGAGGTCGCTCTCGATCTTGGCCAGCACCGGCAGCGGGATGGTCGAGATGCAGTAGTCGGCCTCGAGGGTCAGGTCCTGGTTGGCGACCTTGTCGTGATAGGCGATCTTCACGCCTTTCCCTGTCTTGCGGATCTCGCGCACTTCGCACTGGCGCTTGATGATCTTGGGACCCAGGGCCTTGGCGAAGGCGTGGGGAATGGCGTCCATGCCGCCCTTCGGCTGGAACATGGTGGCCTGCATGTCGATGGTCTCCTCGAACAGCACGCCGTTCCAGAGGTCCTCGTCCAGCAGGGCCTTCAGGCTGACAGGGTCGTAGGGGGTGGCGCGCTCGTCGCCGGCCCCGGGCTCGATCTTCAGGCCCGCCCGCTCCGAGCCCTTGTAGAGCAGGTCGGTCGACAGATCGCCGTAGGTCTTCAGGAACGCGACCATCCGCTGCTTGTCGTCGGCGGTCAGGTCCGCGTCGAGCGCGCCCTTGTTGATGGCCTTGGCCAGCAGTTCGGAGACGTGGCCGCGGGTGTCGTTGATGGCCGTGCGCATCTTGATCGGCTTGCCGTCGTTGGCCATCGGATTGAGCAGCAGGGCGCTGCGGCTGGTATTGACCTCGACCTCCAGCTCCACGCCCAGCTCGCGGCAATAGCCCAGCACGATCTGGTGGTGGCTGGGCAGGCGGGCTGCGCCGGCGTTCATGTACTGGCCTTCGTCGAACTCGCAGACCTGCCGCGAGCCGTCCATCATCTCGATCTTGTCGCCCTTGCGCACGGTCCAGACCCGGCCGCCGGTGCGGGCCCGGGCTTCCAGGATCGTGCAGTCATAGCCGGCCTTGCCCAGCTCCCAGGCCGCCGCCATGCCCGCCACGCCCGCGCCCAGGATCACCACCTTGGCGCCCTTGCCGCCGCCCCCCTTGGCCAGGTCCGGCGGCGCGCCGGCAAAGGCCGTGGCCGGGGCTAGCAGACCCAAGGCCTGCATGGCGGCGAAGGCCGCGCCCGTACCGCCGGCCGCGCCGATGGCGTGAATGAAACTGCGACGACTAACCGGCATGCATCCCCCGAGATTCGATAGCTGAAGGCTATGCGAAGCGGCGGCTCCCGACGGGTCAATCAAAGACGACGGCGCCGCGCGGATGGGAGCGCGGCGCCGCTGGAGCTTGCGGACGGCGCCGCATTTCGCGGCGCTGGCCTCGGGAGTCGTGCGCGTTCAGGCAAGGGCGCGGACGCGTTTCGACAAGTCCGGCGATCTACCGCTTGGGCGTCGCCGCCGGGTCGACATAGACCGTGTCGGTCGGGCCATGGCCGGAGATGTAGACCACCACCGGCTCGCCCTTGGTCAGGGCGAAGTGGGGTTCGCCCGCCGGCTCGGTGTAGAAGCCGCCCGGCGGCAGCGCCTTGACCTTGGCTTCGTCGGCCTTGTCGCCATAGCCGAAATACCAGGTCCCCGAGACCACCACCGTCGAGCGTTCGTCGCGGTGGCTGTGGGCGGCGATGCGGGTGTTGGCCGGCGCCCAAAGCCTGATCGTGTAGGGGCCAGGCTTGGTCGGATCGCCGGCCAGGACGGTGGTCTGGATGCCGGCGACGCCGGAGGAACCCGGACCCGCCCCGCCCTTGCCCAAGGCCTCGATCTCGGCCGGGGTCAGGCGCACCTCGGGCGTAGGGGCGGCCTGTACGGCGGAGACCGCCGCCAGGACCGTGATCAGGGCGAAGGAAGCGATCTTCACGGCCGCCCTCACAGGGGCTTGTCCAGGAACGGCCGGACCAGGGCGATGGTCGCCTTGGGATTCTCTTCCATGATCCAGTGACCCGACGCCGGCACCACGCCCTCGGTCACGTTGTCCGCCGAGAAGCGCATGACCGTGGCCATCATCGGCCCGAACGACTTCTCGCCGCCCAGGGCCAGGACCGGCATGGTCAGCTTGCCGTAGGTGGCCAGGAAACCCTTGTTGTCGATGGCGTCCTGGTCGAAGGCGTGGAACTGCTCGAAGCCCGCGTGCATCGCGCCCGGCCGGGCATAGAGCTTGGCGTAGTGCTCGCGCGAGGCCTCGTCGAACTTCTTGGGGTCGGCCGAGAACTCGTTCCAGAAGCGGTCCAGATAGATCCGCTCGCGGCCGGCCACCAGGCGCTCCATGTCCGGCCCGCCGAACCGGAAGTGCCACAACAGCGGGTTCTTGAGGATCTCCTCCCACGGGCCGACGCCCGGAACCGGCGCGTCGATCAGCACCAGGCGGGTCACGCGCTTCTGGTTCTGCTCGGCGAAGGCGTAGGCGACCATGTTGCCGATGTCGTGGGCGACGACGTCGGCCTTGTCGACCTTCAGGACGTCCATCACCCCGGCCACGTCGCCGGCCTGGTTCTTCTTGTCGTAGCCGCCGGCCGGCTTGGTCGACAGGCCCATGCCGCGCAGGTCGGGCACGATCACCGTGTGATCGCGGGCCAGGTCGGCGGCCATCGGCGCCCACATGTCGCCGGTCTCGCCATAGCCGTGCAGCAGCACGACGGCCGGACCGGTCCCGCCGACCCGGACGTGGATCGTCGTGCCGTTGGTGGTGATCTCCTGGATCTTGAACGAGGCGGGGAAGGCCGGAATCTCGGCCCTGGCGGCGCTGGCGACCGCGCAGAGCGCGATCAGCCCAAGGAAGAGTCGTTGCATGGAGGGCTCCAAAGGTTGTGAGCCGTACCCTGAACCCGCGCCGACTGGCGCGCTTGTAAAATACCGCTGCTATTCCACCGTGCGGTCCTCATCCCGTCGAAGGATGAGGACCAGGCGCCGCGCCGAATGTCCGCCCTAGGCCAGCGCCTTCTTGTAGAGCGCCAGCAACTCGGCCCAGGCCTTCTCGGCGGCGGGCTCGTTGTAGACTTGGCTGCCCTTGACGGTCCAACCGTGGGCCGCCCCCTCATAGACCTCGACCTTGGCCGGACGCTTGGCGTCGGCGAAGGCCGCCTTCAGCTTGTCCTTCACGGTGGGATCCTGCTTGTCGTCGTTGTCGGCGACCGCGATCAGATATTCGGCGTGGGTCTTGGGGATCAGCAGGTGCGGGCTGGTCGGCTGGTCGGTGATCAGGCCGCCGCCATGGAAGGTGGCCACCGCCGCGATGCGGCCCGGCGCGACCGCCGCCGTGCGGAAGGCCAGCGGACCGCCCATGCAGTAGCCCTGCACGCCGACCTTCCTGGCCTTGTTGGTCTGGGCCTGGGCGTCGAGGAAAGCGACATAGGCCGCCGCGTCGCGGTCGGTGCCCTCGGGCGTCACCGTGGCGCGCATCGGCGTCAGCTTGGCCCGGTCGTCGGGATTGGCGAAGTTGAACGTCCCCTCGATCACCGGCGCCTTCTTGACCCGGTAATAGAGGTTGGGGACCAGCACCACATAGCCGTCGGCCGCCAGGCGGCGGGCCATGTCGCGGAACACCGGCCGCAGGCTCATCACGTCGGGCCAGACCAGCACCGCCGGCCACTTGCCTTTCCCTTCCGGGTAGAACAGGGCCGCGTCGGCCACGCCGTCCGCGGTCTTGATCTCGACGTCCTTCTCGATCACGGCGGCGCGCGCCCGGGCGGTCGTGGCGGCGGCCCCGCCGAGCGCCGCGGCCGCCAGCCCGAAGGTTCGCCGCGACAGGCGGGGATCGTGAACCAGGCCCTGGTGGATATCGTCGTCACACATGCGAGCAGTCTCCCTGGAGATGACAGGGCCGCGCGGAGCCGTCCGGCGCGTCCCGGTGAAACCTAGTAGCGCATGCCGCGGCGCGCCAAGTGTTTCAGCGGCGAAACGAGCGATCTGATCGACGAACCGCGCTGGAGGTTGTCCCGACCGTTCAACTGATCTCGCCCATCAGCGCGTCCCAGCGCCGCCGCGACATCTCGGCCCGCTCGCCGAGCGTCATGGCCGCGCGAAGTTGCTTGCGGTACTCGCCCGGGCTGATCGCGAACGCCTCGCGGAACAGCCGGCCCACGTGGCTCTCGGACTTGAAGCCGCAGACATGGGCGATCTCCGCCAGCGATCGCTCGTCGGCCAGGTCGCCGAGCGCCGCGCGCAACCGCACCAGCCGGCGCGCCTGGATGACGCCGCTCAGTCCGCCGTCCGATTGGAAGATGCGATAGAGGGTGGCGCGCGAAACGCCGGTCGCTTCGCCGATCACCTCGGCCGTCAGCTCGACCTCGAGATTGGCCTCGATGAAGCGCTTGACCGACTCGCGGCGCGCGAACTCCAGCCGGCGAAGATCAGCGCCGCGTCCCAGCTCGACAGCGCCGGCCGCCACGGTCAGCAGGTCGATGAAGGCCCGCGAGACGGCCGCCAGGTCGGCCTCGCCGATCTCGGCGGCGCGGGCGGCCAGCGACTTCATGTAGTCGGCCAGCAGCAGCGCCTTGTCCTCGTCGATGACCCGCCCGTGCAGTCCCGCCGTGGAGCCCAGCGCCGCCTGCAGCACCTCGCGCGCCACGCTGGCGGTGATGACCCGCGCCGCCGTCATCCGGTTGCGCATCGGCCGGGTCGCATCGACCAGCGCGATCTGGCCGGGATCGACGCGGACGAAGCCCCCGCCGCAGTCGAGATGGAACAGGCCCTCGACGACGAGCTGGACCGTGAAATGGTCGAACTGGTCGCGCCGCACACGCTCGGGCGAGCGCTCGTGCGCCACCCCGGCCAGCCGGCGATCGAACAGCAGGATGCCCGCCAGTCGCCAGGCCGTGACCTCGGCGAAGAACCCTTCGCCCAGGCCCGTGACGTCCGCGCCGGACGCATAGAGCTCGCGATAGACGTCCAGTCCCCGGACCGTGTCGGCTTCGGACACGAAGTGCATGAACTGCTCAGCCATGGCGCCCCGCCTCGCTGGCGTCCTGGACGACGCGCGCCCAGGCCCGACGGCTTCCCCAGGCCAGCAGCGAAGCGGCCAGGCCCGCCGCCAGGGTCGTGCAGAACAACGCCTTGCCCAGTTGGCCGGGTCCGAACACCCGGTCGCTGAGCAGGCCGATGACCGGCGGCCCCAGGCCCAGGCCGATCAGGGTGGTCACGGCGAAAAAGACGGCGTTCGAGGCGCCGTGGGCGTTGGACAGCATCGGTTGATAGAGAGCCAGGAACACCACCGCCGCCGCGCCGCCGAACACCGTCAGCAGGAAGAAGCCGGCGCCGATCGTCACCAGGGAAGGCGGCGCGCACAGCAGGCCCGCCCCGACCACGCACAGGATCATGGCCAGGGCGATCACCAGGCTGGGCGGACGTTCGGTGCGCCGGCAAAAGTCGGTCACGGCCCCGCCGCCCAGATGGCCCAGGGGCGCGCCGACCATGACGATCAGCCCGCTGATCACGCCGCTGCGGGCCGCCGACAGGCTCAGCGCGCGCTGCAGCAAGGTCGGAAGCCAGGCGCTGGCGGCCTGGATCAGTACGATGACGCAGCCGGCCGCGAGCAGATGGGCGCCGAAGGCCAGCGGCCAGGCCCGCAGCTGTTTCAGGGCCGGCAGCAACAGGGGCCGGCCAGCCGACGCGGCCGTCTTCACGTCGCTTCGATCGGCCAGGAACAGCGCCACGGCCACCACCAGGTTGGGCAGGGCGCTGAGGAAGAACAGCACGCGCCAGGCTTCCAGGCCGGAAAAGACCCCGCGGACCAGGGGCGAGGCGATCCAGGCCAGCAGGGCGCCGCCCAGCAGCAGGGCCCCGCCGCGGCCCAGGGCCGAGCCGGTGGTGAACACCGACACCGACCGGCCGACGGCCTCGACGGGCGTTCGCGTGACGATCAGCGACAGGGCGGCCGGCGCCACCATGGCCTGGGCCAGGCCCAGCATCAGCCGGCACGCCACCAGCTGTTCCCAATTGCGGGCCAGGCCAAAGCCGATGCTCGCCAGGGTCCAGAGCAGCACGCTGCCGGCCAGCACCTTCAGTTGCGGCGCGCGATCGACGGCCCGGCCCGCCAGCAGGGTCGCGGCCACGAAGAACAGCACGAAGGCCGGCCCCTGCAGCAGGCCCAAGGCGGTGTCGCTGAGGGCGAAGCGCTGCTGCAGCAGCGGCAGGACCAAGGCCGGCAGGTTGCGGTCGGCCTGCATCAGGAAGTGGGTCAACGCCAGCAGACCCAAGGGCGCGGCCGACGTCGGCCACACCGCCAACGCACGCCGAGGCGCGTTCATGTTTCGCATTCCCATCCCCCCGGACTTCGTCGCTAGGCCTAGAAACGCCGTGGAGCGACAGGAGGCTTTCGGGGGAACCGCACGGTCTGGGCCGAAGCCTGACTCACAACGGCGATCGCAACGGAATCACGCACGCATAGACACTCGAAGACAGACTCGGACATGCAGGGCCCAGATGGTTAACCGTCACCACAAGGTCAGACGGCGCCGCCGCCGTCAACCAACAGCGCTCGACGAGTAAGTCCGGCCGGGCGTTGAAGCCCGCTCGCCGCCACACGGGCATTCGCTCGACTCGCCAAACAGCGTTCTCTAGGGTCGGCGCGGTAGGTGACGGCGCGTCTCGGCTCCGCACGCGCGGAGACCGCCAGATGTCGCTGTTGAACGGGACCGTGCCCCCCACCGTCGCCGACGGCGTCGACGGCGACTTCTGGATCGATACCACCGCCTGGTTCATCTACGGGCCGAAGGCCGCGGGAGCCTGGCCCGCCGGCGTGAACATGATCGGCCACACGCCCACCACTCCCGAGCTTCAGGCCCTCATCCAGCCGATCGTGGACGCCGCGGTCGGATCGGCGGTCAACGCCCTCTATCTGCAGCTGACCGTCGAAATGCCGGACCTGACCCTGTCGAGCGATACGATCTCGCCCACCGCCCCGGCCGGAACCGTGGTCGGAACCCTCGTCGGCAAGACGCCGGGGTCGCTGCTGTCGATCAGCCCGAACGACGGGCGGTTCATCCTGACCGGCGACGACTACAACGGCTGGAAGGTGGTGCGAGGTTCGACCGCCGTCGTCGCGGGCGACCTGGATCTGCTGGTCACCCAGAGCTACCTGCTCGGTCGCAACAGCCCGAAAACCGACGCCCTGCGGATCTTCATCACCGACCCGCTGCCGGTGCTGACCACGGCGGGCTACGCGTTTTCCGCCACGCGGTTCGTGTTTCCGGTCACCTCGACCGGCGGCGCGGGAGCCGCCAATCGGTTTCAGCTGTCCAACACCTATTTCGCGACGCCAACCTGGACCGCGACGGGCTGGCGCTTCGCCTTCGCCAATCTCTATCTGGCGGGCGCGATCGGACCGGAGCGAGCGGCGAACACCGCGATGACCATCGAGTTCGCCACCGTCACGGATGACCCGACCGGAACGAACGCCTGGCCCGTAACCTTCGCGGGCCTCACCAACGTCGTGATCCCGGCCGGCCAGATCGTCCTGTCGGATGAAGTGGTCGGCTTCGCGCCGGCGGCCAACAGCCACGCCTATATCCGGGTGCAGAAGTCCGTGCCCGTGGGCGGCAACCAGCTGGTCTCGATCTACCCTTCCACCGTCGGGTCCGACCTCGGCGAAGGCAATGAAGGCGCCTCGACGGCGCAGACCGCCAAGCGCCTGGGCGGTGTGATCGCCGTCACCAATCCGGGCTCGACCCAGTCCTACTCGCCCTGTTTCGCGGTGGCCAAGGGCTGGGACGGGACCTCGCCGGTGTTCCTCATCAACGGCACGAGCCGCGAGGTTCCCACCAGCGACGTCGTCTACAGGCAGGCGCAGCGCGGGGTCACCAGCGCCATCATGCGGGGCCTGGACAGCACGACCGGCGGCCGATTGGCGTTCGGCGACTTCTCGCAAAGCGGGGCCTACGCCCTGAACACGGCCTCCGAAGCGCCCGGCGCGTTCGCCGCCCGGATGGCCGCCCTGCGCGCCGTCGGCAACGCGCCCTTCAACCGGATCGCGACCGACATCGGGCCCAACGACATCAACCAGGGCCTGCTGTCTCTCCCGGCCGTCAAGAAGGCGACCGTCAACTGGTGGCGGTTCTGGCGCGCGCACTGCCCGACGGCGCCGATCTTTCATCTGTTCGGAGAGCCCTGGACGACGGCGGCGACGGGAACCTACTGGACCACGGTCGCGGACCAGACGCCGGTGGCGAGCGCGGCCTATCCGGACGGCGTGCAACCCCAGTGGTTCAACTGGCTGCTGACGGGACCGGACCGGCCCGCCTGGGTGACGCCGATCGACATGCGGACGATCTATGAAGACGCGGGCAATCCCGGAAAATGGAAGGTTCCCGGCGTGAGCGGCGGGTTGCTGGCCGGCGTCTCGGCCGGCGCCCTGAGCTGTTCCGTCGATCTGGCCGCCGTCGCGGAGCTGGGGGAGAGCCTCGTCGTCGACGCCGAGCGGCTCTATGTCTCGTCCACGACGGGTCCGGCCTCCAGCCAGACCATCGGCACGCACTCCAAGTTCACGACGGCCCACGGCGCCGCCACGGTCGTCCGCACCGCCTATACGACCGACGGCGTCCACCAGGCCGCGCCGCTCATGGCCTCCGGCGGCGCCTACATCGCCGGGCTGAAGGTGAGCGGCGTCATCCACTGAGGCGGGCGCGCCCGGAAATGGCTTTCGGCCGTGTTCGGACTATTTCCACAATATATGGAAATCAAGTCCTGGAAATTCATGGTAAATTTCCCCGTTGCTTGCGACCCGGAAGTCTCCGTGATCGTTATCGCGTCGATCAATTGTAAAAAATTGCGAATTTCATCGGACTTACTGTCTCAATAACGCTCCATTAAGGCCTCGACGGCACTTTCGCGCGAGTTCGCCGGCGTTGTGGCAGGAGGTTGCGTGAGGGTCCGCTTTTCAGCCGCGCGTCCGCCGCGGCGCGCCTCCTCGCCCCTCTCCCCGATCCCCTCCCCCATTTCCCCCCTCCTCGTCCTGACGCCCGCCTCGGTTTCGAGGCGCGGCGCGCGATGGACAGCTTATCAAGGACACCGCCCATGAACGCCCAGGCCGACCGCGTGAACATCGTCCGGCGTTCCGGCGGCCGGGGCCGGCTTCTGGCCGGCGCCGGGGTGGCGGCGCTGACCCTGGCCCTGCTGCACGCCGCGCCCGTTCGGGCCGCCGAGTACCTGGTGGCCAACGACGCGCAGCTGCGGGCGGCGATCACCGCGGCGAACGCCGACGCCGATCCCAGCGCGACGATCGTCCTGACCGGCAGCTTCGCGGTGGCCAACACCAACCTGCCGCTGGTCACCAAGCCGATCACGATCGACACGCGCGGCTTCACGCTGACCGGCGCCACGACCAACGCCACGGCCGTCAGGGTCGGCGGCCCCTATACGACCGGCAGCCTGACCCTGGATGGCGCGATCCTCGGCGTCAGCGGCGGTGTCGCGAGCACCGTGATCGGCGGCTCCGGGCTGCAAGTGTCCGTAGGAGCCTCCGTCACCAACAACGGGACGATCACCGGCGGCGCCGGCGGTCAGGCCGGAGGTTCAGGCGGTCGTGGCGTGGTCGTCACGGGGGTCAATTCCACGCTCGTCAACAACGGGACGATCACCGCCGGCATAAGCTATAGCGGAGGCACGTCCATTGCGGGCGTTCAGGTCATCGCGGGCGGCACGCTGGTCAATAACGGGGTGATCCAGGGGGCGAACAGCCCGGGCGGCTTCTCGGGCGTAGGCGTCGATCTGGGCAGCGCCGCCGCGCCCAGCACGCTGGTCAACAACGGCATCATCCGAGGCGGCTCCGGTTCGAGCGGCTCCAGCAACGTCGGTCTTGTCGTGCGCGTCGTCAACCAGCCCGTGATCAATACCGGCGCGATCGAAGGCGGAGATGGATCGGTCGCGGTCACCGCCACCGGCGGCTCCTCGGTCACGCTGATCAACAGCGGCGCGCTGCGGGCCGGGGCCGGCCAGGCCGCAGCGCTGCAGATGGGCACGGGCCAGCTGACGCTGGAACTGCAGTCGGGATCGGTGATCCAGGGCAATGTCGTGGCCAGCGCGGCCGGGACCACCGACATCCTGCGCCTGGGCGGCGCGACCAGCGCGACGTTCGACGTCTCGACCATCGGCGCGACGCGCCAGTACCAGAACTTCGACGTCTTCCAGAAGGTCGGAACCGGCGCCTGGACGCTGACCGGTACGGGAACGGCGACCACCAACTGGGATATCCAGCAGGGCGTGCTGGTGATCGGCGACGGCGGGACCAGCGGCAGCATCATCGGCAACGTGGCCAATGCCGGCACGCTCGCCTTCAACCGCAGCGACAGCGTGAGCTTCGGCGGCGTGATCAGCGGAACGGGCGCGGTGCGCCAGAGCGGTTCGGGCACGACGACGCTGACGGGCGTGAACACCTATACCGGCGGAACCTTCCTCGACGGCGGCACGCTCTCGGTGGGTTCCGACGCCAATCTCGGCGGCCCGGCCGGCGCGCTCAACTTCAACGGCGGCGTGCTGCGATGGACCGGGGGCAGCTTCGTCAGTACGCGCGCGATCAATTGGGGCGCGAACGGCGGCGGCTTCGACGTCACCAATGGCGCGGCCGTTCTCAGGGTGAACCCGGCGCTGGCCGGCGGCGGCGCCCTGACCAAGCTGGGCGGCGGCACGCTGGTGCTGGCCGGCGACAACACCTATGCCGGCGGCACGACGATCGCGGCCGGCACGCTGCAGATCGGCGGCGGCGGCGCCAGCGGCTCGATCCTGGGCGACGTCGTCAATAACGGCGCGCTCGCCTTCGGTCGCTCGGACGCGACGACCTTCGCCGGCGCGATCACCGGCACGGGCTCGGTCAGCCAGATCGGCGCCGGCACGATCACGCTGACGGGCAACAGCAATTATGGCGGCACGACGAACGTCAGCGGCGGAGGCGGGCTGCGTATCCTTGGCGCCACGGTCAGTTCGGGCGCCTCGCCACTGGTCAGCGGCGGTTCGCTTACCGTGGATGCGGGCGGTGTGTTCAACTCCATAGGGGGCACCGTTCAATCCGCCACCGGCGTCGCGGGCGTGATGAATGTTCGCAATGGCGGCGCGTTCCACACGACGGGTAACCTGACGCTCCGCAATGCGCCGAGCGGCATCGTGCTCTCGACCCTCAACGTGTCCGGCGCCGGGTCGCTTGCGGACATAGGCGGCGGCCTTTTGATCGCGGCATCGGGCAGCACCAACGTCAATGGCGTGAACATCACCGGTGGCGGCAAGCTCACGACCGGTGGGGCGACCACGATGGGCGCGGCCGCGGGCAATACCACCGCGCCCTTCATCACGATCGACGGGGCGGGTAGCGACTGGACCAGCGCCAATGCGCTGACCATGACCAACGGCGTCCTTTCGCTGACCAATGGCGGCGCCGCCAGCTTCACCACGGTCACCACGGGAACGGTCTCGGCCGCGCGCCAGGGTGCGGTCACGGTCACGGGCGTGAATTCGCACCTGACCACGACGGGCGACCTCGTCATCGGCAGCGGCGCGGGCACGGGTTCGCTCACCCTCGCCGATGGCGGACTGGCCAGCGTCGGCGGGTCGATCCTGCTGGGCAATGGCGCGACGGCGACCGGCGTTCTCAACATCGGCGGCGCCGAGGGTCAGGCGGCGGCCGGCACCGGCGCGTTCAATGCGGCGTCACTCGTCTTCGGCGGCGTGGGATCGCGCATCAACTTCAACCACACCGATCCCGCCTACGGCTTCGCGACGCTGCTGAGCGGCGCGGGCGCCGTCAACCAGGTGGCGGGCACGACGATCCTGACCGCCAACAACAGCTATAGCGGCGCCACCACGGTCTCGGGCGGCCTCCTGCGCATCAATGGCGACCAGTCCGCGGCGACGGGGCTCACCAGCGTGCTGAGCGGCGGCGCGCTGGGCGGCGGCGGCATCGTCGGCGGCAGCGTGACCATCGCCAATGGCGGGACGCTGGCGCCCGGCAACAGCCCCGGCACGCTCACCATCGCCGGTGATCTCAGCCTCGCGAGCGGGTCCTTGCTCGACTATGAGTTCGGCCATTCCAACGTGGTCGGCGGCCCGCTCAACGACCTCACCGTCGTGGGCGGCAACCTGACCCTCGACGGCACGATCAACGTGACCGTGACTCCCGGCGGCAATTTTGACACCGGTGTCTATCGCATCCTCAGCTATGGCGGCGCGCTGACCGATAATGGGCTGGCGCTCGGCGCGATGCCGGCGGGCAGCGTCGTCGGCGTCCAGACCTCGGTCGCGGGCCAGGTCAACCTGGTCAACTCGGCCGGCGCGACGGTCAATTTCTGGGACGGCGCGGCTGGGCCCAAGCTCGACGGCTTCGTCAACGGCGGTAACGGCGTCTGGCAGAACAGCACCGGCAACGACAACTGGACCGACATCACCGGCACGTTCAACAACGCCTATAGCGACGGCTCCTTCGCGGTGTTCATGGCCGCGCCGGGCACGGTGACGGTCGACAACGGCCTGGGCGCGGTATCCGTGTCGGGCATGCAGTTCGCCAGCAACGGCTACACGATCACCGGCGGCGACATCGCGCTGACCGGGCCGCAATCGGTCGTCCGCGTGGGCGTCGGCGCCGCCGTCGGGGCCGGATTTACCGCGACGATCGCGTCCGGACTGACCGGTGCGAGCCAGCTGGTGAAGACCGATCTGGGCACGCTCGTGCTGACCGGCGCCAACAGCTATACCGGCGGCACGCAGATCAACACCGGCACGCTCCAGATCGGCGATGGCGGTACGACCGGCGGCGTCACGGGCGCCATCGTCGACAACGCCGCGCTGGTGGTCAACCGCTCGAACGGCGTCACGCTGGACGGGGCGATCTCGGGGACCGGCTCGCTGACCAAGCTGGGCGCGGGCACGCTGACGCTGACCGGCGCGGGCACGTATACCGGCGGCACCACGATCACCGCGGGCATGCTCCAGATCGGAGACGGCGGCACGACCGGCGGCGTCGCGGGCGACATCGTCGACAACGGCGCGCTACGGTTCAATCGTTCGAACACGCTGACCCTGGGCGGGGTGATCTCGGGCAGCGGCTCGGTCAGCCAGGCGGGACCGGGCACGACCATCCTGACGGGCGCCAACAGCTATGCCGGCGCGACCGACGTCACTTCGGGCACGCTGCTGATCAACGGCGACCAGTCGGGCGCGACGGCGCTGACCAGCGTGGCGTCGGGCGCGACGCTGGGCGGCGTCGGCACGATCGGCGGAAACGTGACGGTGGCCGACGGCGCCACCTTGGCGGCGGGCAGCAATGGCGTCGGCACGCTGGCGATCAATGGCGACCTCACGCTGGGCGGCGCCTCGCGGATCGCCTTCGAGTTCGGCCAGGCCGGCGTCGTGGGCGGCGCGTTCAACGACCTGGTCAATGTCGGGGGCGCCCTGACCCTGGACGGCACGATCGACGTGACACAGAGCGCGGGCGGCAGCTACGGCGCCGGTGTCTATCGCGTCATCAACTATGCGGGCGGGTTGACCGACAACGGACTCACCATCGGCGCGCAGCCGACGGGCGCCGACGTCTTCGTCCAGACCTCTGTCGCCGGGCAGGTCAACCTGGTCAACGTCGGCGGGCTCGACCTGAACTTCTGGGACGGCGCGGCCGGGCCGAAGTTCGACGGCGTGATCAACGGCGGCGGCGGCGTCTGGCAGGCCCATGGCGGCAACGACAACTGGGCCGATGCGAGCGGCGCGGTCAACGCAGGCTATTCGGACGGCGCGGTCGCGATCTTCTCGGGCGCGCCGGGAACCGTGACCGTCTCCAACACCCTGGGCGCGGTCACCGCGTCGGGCCTGCAGTTCGCCAGCGACGGCTATGTGATCACGGGCCAGACGGTGACGCTCACCGGGCCGCAGGCGTCCATCCGCGTCGGCGACGGCACGGTTGGCGGCTCGGCCTACACCGCCACGATCGATGCGCAGATCGCGGGCGCCGCTCAGTTGGTCAAGACCGACCTCGGCACGCTGGTGCTCGCGGGAGCCAACAGCTTCACCGGCGGCGTCGCGATCAACGGCGGCACGCTGCGGATCGCGAGCGACGCCAATCTCGGCGCGGCCGCGGGCGGCCTGAGCTTCAATGGCGGGACGCTCGACACCACGGCCGACGTCAGTTCGGCCCGAGCGGTCAACCTCGCGGGACAGGCCGTGTTCTCCACGGACGCGGGCACGACGACGACCCTGACCGGAAACATTACCGGCGCGGGCGGTCTCGGCAAGGCGGACACCGGCACGCTCGTGCTGGCCGGCGCCGGCAGCTACACGGGCGGCGCCACGGTCGGTCAGGGCACGCTGCTCGTGAACGGCGACCACGGCGCGGCCACGGGGCTCATGACCATCGGCGGGGGGGCGACGCTGGGCGGGACCGGCACGATCGGCGGCGACGTAATCCTGAACGGGACGCTCGCGCCGGGCGCGGGGAGCGTCGGCACGCTGACGATCAACGGCGATCTGGCGATCGGGTCGACCGCCATTCTCGCCTATGAATTCGGCCAGGCGAATGTCACGGGCGGGGCGCTCAACGACCTCGTCAAGGTCGGCGGCGACCTCACGCTCGACGGTACGATCAACGTGACCGTACCGGCCAGCGGCGCATTCGGCGCCGGGATCTACCGCGTGTTCAACTATGGCGGCGCTCTCACCGACAACGGCCTGACTCTCGGCGCGCTGCCGGCGGCCGGCGCTGTCACGGTACAGACCTCGATCGCGGGCCAGGTGAACCTGGTCAACGCCTCGGGCCTTGCGCTCAGCTTCTGGGACGGGGCGGGTGGCCCCAAGAACAACGGCGCGATCAACGGCGGCGCCGGCGTCTGGCAAGCCGGCGGCGCCGCCGACAATTGGACGGACGCCGGCGGCGCGGTGAACGCGGCCTATTCCAACAGCGCCTTCGCGGTATTTGCCGGCACGAGCGGTACGGTCACGGTCGACAACGGCCTTGGCCAGGTGTCGGCGGCGGGCCTGCAATTCGCGACCGGCGGCTACACGATCACCGGTGGCGCGGTCGCGCTGACCGGGTCGCAGGCGACGATCCGCGTGGGCGACGGCAGCACGGCCGGGGCCGGCTACACCACCACGATCAACGCGGCGCTGTCGGGCGCCGCGCAACTGGCCAAGACCGACGCTGGGACGCTCGTGCTCGGCGGGACCAACAGCTATGCCGGCGGCACGCTGATCAATGGCGGCGTGTTGCAGATCTCGAGCGACGCCAATCTCGGCGAGGCCGCCGGGACCGTGACGTTCGACGGGGGGACGCTGGCGACCAGCGCCAGCCTCTCCAGCGCGCGCGGCTTCGCGGCCGCGGGCGCCGGCGCGATCTCGACGGCGGGCGGCACGACGCTCACCCTCACCGGCCCGCTCTCGGGCGCCGGGACCTTGACCAAGACGGGCGGCGGCACGCTGCTGCTGACCGGCGATGGCGGGGCCCATGGGGGCGCGACCCTCGTCGGGGCTGGAATCCTCAGGGTGGACGGCGTGCTGGGCGGCGCGACCACCGTCACGGCGGGCGGCCGGCTGGAGGGCGTCGGCCGGGTCGGAAGCGTCGTCAACCTCGGCGTGGTCGCGCCGGGCGGGGATGCGCTGGGGACCCTGACCCTGGCGGGCGGCTATGCCGGCAACGGCGGCACGCTCGAGATCGCGGCCGCGCTCGGCGGAGATGCGTCCCCGACCGACCGACTGATGGTCAATGGCGACACCTCCGGCGCCACCGAGGTCGTGCTGACCAACCGGAACGGACTGGGCGCGCAGACCGTCGAAGGCGTCAAGATCGTCGACGTCGCCGGCGCTTCGAACGGCGCGTTCACCCTGCGCGGCGATTATCAGTTCCAGGGCAGTCCGGCGGTGATCGCCGGCGCCTATGGCTATCGTCTGTACAAGGGCGGCGTGGCCACGCCCGCCGACGGCGACTGGTATCTCCGCTCGGCGCTGCTGTCCGGCGCCGGAGCGCAGGTTCCGCTCTATCAGCCGGGTGTTCCGGTCTACGAGGCCTATGGCCAGACGCTGCTGGCGCTGAACGCCGTGGGCACGATGCAGCAACGGATCGGCGAGCGGCGGTGGGGAACGACCGAGAGCGGCCAACCCTCGGGCCTCTGGGGACGGGTGCAGGCCAACCGCTACCGCCCCAACGCGACCGTCTCGACCAGCCTGGCCGATCTCGATGTCGACAGCTGGACCCTGGAGTTCGGCGCCGACCGTGTCCTGAGCGAGCGCCAAGGCGCCACCCTCGTGCTCGGCGTGCTCGCCGGCCTTGGCGAGGCCGAGGCGAAGATCGGTTCGGTCTACGGCGACGGCGGCGTCAAGACCAAGGACTACAGCGTGGGAGCGACGCTCAGCTGGTACGGCCCCCGGGGGTTCTATGTCGACAGCCAGGTCCGGACGACCTGGTTCGACAGCGATCTGCGGTCCACGGTGCTCGGCGCGCTCACCGACGGCAATGACGGCCACGGTCAGACCTACAGCGTCGAACTGGGCAAGCGTTCGTCGATCGACGCCAAGCTATCGGTCACGCCTCAGGTCCAGATGGTCTATTCGACCGTCGGGTTCGACCGGTTCGCCGATCCGAACGATGCGGAGGTCTCGTCCGGCCGCGGCGAAAGTCTCAAGACTCGCTGGGGCCTCGCCATCGATCGGCAGGACGCCAACAGCCATCTCTATGCCGTGGGCAATCTCAGCTACGAGTGGCGCGATGGAACCGTATCGAACGTCTCCGGCACGCCGATCAAGCGCGCCAATGACCGCCTTTGGGGCGAATTGGGCGTCGGCGGAACCGTGATCCTCGGCAGCCTTCGTCTCTACACCGAAGCGTCGGCCGACACCGCCCTCAACGATTTCGGCTACAGCTACAGCTTGAAGGGCACGGTGGGGCTGAGGCTGGCGTTCTGACGGCAACGAGGACGGGAAGCCTTGATAACGAGGGCTCTTGAGGTTCGCCACCTTGAGAGCCCCAGCCACTGGACGATATGCGTTCGAACATTGTGGGGTGCATTTGTGTAGCAGCCCCGCGAACATTTTCCCGAGCGTTGAGAAACACTTAGCCCCTGATCGTGGCCAGGATTGTGTCGCGGGGTTTGCGTACAATCGCCGAAAGATGGTTTCCCTGACGGTGAAACCTCAGCGTTTTCAACGATGTTTTGGAGATTGGCGCACCCGACACGATTCGAACGTGTGACCTTTGCCTTCGGAGGGCAACGCTCTATCCAGCTGAGCTACGGGTGCTTCCGCCTTGCGGAAGCGCGGTCTTAGCCGAAAGGCCGCGCTGGCGCAAACGGGTCTTTTCAGCCTTTCGCCAGATAGACGAACCGCACCACGAACAGCGCCGCCAGGATCAGCAGCAGCCAGTCGCCCTTGCCGATCTTGCCGGTCAGCAGGCGAAGGACCGCATAGCTGGTGATGCCGAACGCCAGGCCGTTGGCGATCGAGAAGGTCAGCGGAATGGTGATCAGGGTCAGGAAGGCCGGGATCGCCACGGTCGGGTCGGCCCAGTCGACCTCGGCCAGGCTGCCGACCATCAGGGCCCCCACCAGGATCAGGGCCGGCGCGGTCGCGGCGGCCGGGATGGCCTGGACCAGGGGGGCGAAGAACAGGGTGACCAGGAACAGCAGGCCGACCACCACCGCCGTCAGGCCGGTGCGGCCGCCGGCGGTGACGCCCGCGGCGCTCTCGATATAGCTGGTCACCGTCGAGGTCCCGGCGGCCGCGCCGATCATGGTGGCGGCGGAGTCGGCGATCAGGATGCGGTTCAGGCGCGGGATCGAGCCGTCCGGCGCCTGCAGGCCCGCCTTCTTGGTCACCGCCACCAGGGTGCCGACATTGTCGAACAGGTCGACGAACAGGAAGACGAAGATGATCTCCAGCAGGGCCAGGCCGATCCCGCCCTTGAGGTTGAAGGCTCCCATCACGTCCATCTTGAAGGCCGTGGCGGTCAGTTCGGCCAGGCTGGACGCAGCCGGGACGATCTTGGCCAGGCCCAGGGCCCAGCCGGCGGCGGTGGCCAGCAGGATGCCGATCAGGATCGCGCCCTTGACCCGCCAGGCCTGCAGCACGGCGATCAGGACGAGCCCCATGATCGCCACGGCGGCGGTCGGGGTGGTCAGGTCGCCCAGGGCCACGGTGGTGGCGGGGTTGGCGACAATGATGCCGGCTTCCTTCAGGCCGATGAAGGCGATGAACAGGCCGACCCCGGCGGCGACGGCCGAGAACAGCGGCTTGGGAATGGCCGCGACGATCATCTGGCGCACGCCCACCAGGGTCAGGATCAAGAAGGCCACGCCCGAGAGGAAGACGCAGCCCAGGGCCGTCTCCCACGGCACGCCCATGCCCTTGACCACGGTGTAGGTGAAATAGGCGTTCAGCCCCATGCCCGGCGCCAGGGCCAGGGGGTAGTTGGCGATCAGCCCCATCAGGATCGAGCCGAGACCGGCCGCCAGGCAGGTGGCGGCGGCCACGGCGGCGACCGGCAGGCCGGCCTCGCCCAGGATCGTGGGATTGACCACGACGATATAGGCCATGGTCATGAAGGTGGTGACGCCGGCCAGCACCTCGGTGCGGACGTTTGTGCCGTTGGCCTTCAGGCCGAAGACGCGCTCGAGCATGGCTTTAGTGGCTCCGGCCGGCGGTGGGCACTTGCGAGGCGTAGCGGTCCCAGTGGCTGGTCAGCTCGCGGACCACGACGCTCCCGACCCGGAACGCGGAGTCGAAACTGGCCTTCAGACTCTCCTCGTGGAAGACGTGGGGCAGGCTGGCCTGGCCCTCCGGCGCCCGCGAATAGTTGCTGCCGGTGCGCAGCACCAGGACCCGGCGGCGGTCGATCTTTCCGGACGTGGCGTAGACGTCGAGCACGTCGAGGATCCCCTGGTCTTCGCAGTCGGTCATGGTGAAGGTTCCGGCCCCGTCGGTCCAGAGCTTGACCCAGTCCTCCGCCCACTGGGTGCGGCGATGACCGTGCCAGAAGCGCACCGTGCCCAGGGCGTCGCCCTGCAGCACGAACGGCGGCCGCTGGCCTTCGGGCGCGTCCTTATAGGGCGCGCGCACGGCTTGCAGCGCCGGCGAGTCGGGCAGCTTGACGTCGCGGGTCAGGGCATAGGCCCAGTCGACCAGGCCCTTGTCCAGCGTCCAGACCATGGCGCTGGAGCCCTCGGCCTTGCCCTTCACATTGGGGCGCTCGGCGTCGTTGGAATAGAGGCCGTAGGGCCAGCCGTCGGGGATGTCGCGATCGTCGACCTCGTAGATCGGGTCGGCGTCGACCACGTAGCGCGCCCAGGCGGCGCTGCCGACCGAGGCCATCTTCGGGTCGACCCCGGCGATGCCGCTGACCAGCCAATAGGCGCGGGTCAGGTCGAACTGGGGCGACAGGATCAGGGCCGCGACGCTCTCGCGGGCCCGGCCGCGCATGTCGCTGACGATCACCAGCACCCCGTTGTCGGAATAGCGGGCGACGTGGCGGACGCCCGGGATCTTGATCTCGTGCCTGAGCGGCAGGCCCTCGACCCAGGGCTGGAACTCGCCGGCGAAATCGCCGGTGTCGGCCCCGATCTCGAAGGTGGTGACGACGACGACCTTGATCGGGATGGGCTTGGCCTGGGCCGTGGCCAGACCGCCGAAGCCGGCCGCGAGGGCCAGGGCCATCAGAACCCGAATGAAAAATGCTCGCATGCCGTCCTCACGCCCAAACCGGCGGGCAAACTCCACCGATGCGGCGCGGGACGCAATCGGGGAT
>Ga0307515_10005726_pt1 | contig 25096 bp, 21 predicted proteins | sample 17_EM_MG_FD_194513 | JGI IMG/M metagenome (GOLD analysis project Ga0307515, IMG submission 194513) | Populus trichocarpa ectomycorrhiza microbial communities from riparian zone in the Pacific Northwest, United States - 17_EM | ecosystem: Host-associated > Plants > Roots > Unclassified | place... | reverse complement strand
ACAAACATGATTGAAAATCCAGTCCTAATTGCACGGGACAAGGGTTACAAATAGATGTTTTGATGAGATTATGTTTTATGTACACTGAGAAATCAACATCCATGGATGTCAGTAGTTGACGGCCGGGAACGGTGAAAGCTCCGTTATCGGCCGTCCTAACCGTCCGTCACCGTCCTGCTCCAAAAAGACGGCGCCGTTTCCGTCCAGCCCTAGGACGGACGGACGGGACGGTTGAGAACACTGCCTCCTCCTTCTTCACCACTGCCGCTGCTGCTGCCATCGCCACCGCTGCTACCACATCGCTATTCCCCCGCTGCATCACTGTTGTGCTATCACCACAACAGCCTATAATGCTACGCAATAGTGCTGTTATAGCATCCTCACAGCCAGGAGGGTACACTACCTCTAGTAGCGCATATGGCCAGAGCTACATGAACCTGATATTTATGGTAGGTGAGAGATCAGCATCAAGGACTGAAAGGGCACTGAGACAAAGTGTACCGAGAAAAATGGCATGCCTAGTACAGGGAAAAGGCCCAAAAAGAAAGGGCACAGAGTGAAGACCACTGCAAAGGTACTGTAAAAAAAGGGCATCGAAAAGACATGGCGACAAAAGGACAAATAGTGAAAGAACACAGAGACAAAGTACACAAATAAAGGCAATGTAAGGAATGGCACCAGAAAAGGCACCACGTATCTACATTTCCAGTGTAATTACCGTGGTTCCTTTAACTTCCACACAGCTGAACCTCTACCGCGGAAAGGAGACTTAAATGTCTTTTCAAGATTGGTATACCGTGTAAAATGTCACCTTGCTGTATCTTTGGGGGGGTGCCTTCATGGGGTTACATTTCCGGGTCTCCTAAAGTGCTGGAGAGTGATTTTGAATGTTCTGACTAATCTGTTTAGAGTCATTCACGAACTGTCGCTCTCCATACCGTATATATAAAGGTGTTATAGGTGTACTTCTGCCGGAGACATGTTACAGATCTGATACACGGTCACTTCTGCAGGGGCTGATGCAACCTGTATATACCTCGAGTCTTTGTTTTTTTCTCTTCTCTGTACCACAGAATACACGCACACCCTGACAGATATCGAATTACGTTTCTCGCCAAAGACGCACGTCAAACTTGATCATCTGGTCCTCAATACGAAGCATTCGAAACAGAACTTCTTGTATGCGTTCTTTCCCGCCGAGGTAGCAAAACTCTTTTACTGCTCGAAATCATTCCTGATATTATAGCCCAGTCCAACGGTTTACCGTTTCTCACATTTGGAAGGAACATACGTCCATATCTTTCGGCATGAAAGATGATTCATCGACTACTGTCCAGTCAGTCATTTCGAAATTCAACAACTAAAGAATTCGGAGGAATATTTATATTATCATCTACCAGAGGTGTCGCTATCAAGAGAATGAAAGACTGGGTGTTTGTATGGATATGCCTAGAGTTTGAATGAAGCGAGTGAGTAATTGAGGTAGCTATTAATTGCTAAGGCAACGTAGGGAGTGATGGTAAGCTCACGAGAAAAATCGTTGGTGCAGATCCTGGCTGTTTCTGTGCCCCATTTGTTCTGCCATTGATGATTGGGTGATGAAAACAATCACCTGCGAATAAAGGAAGGCTGCACTGCATGCTGGCGGAGTGCATGCAGGTGTGCAGGGTTGCTCTCAACTCCACATCATCCAATGGACAGATTGAATGTTATCTGAGCCAAATCAACAATCAAAGGATTGACCGATGGCAACACCTTGAGTCTGGCCGTATTTGATTACTTGCAGCTCTGCAGATAGCATATGCAGCCTCAATGTTGCGACCTTTTAATTCCACAGATCATTGTGAATTTCATATACATTCATGCCGGCGCGACTGAGAGTATGGACAAATGAAGTAATTAGTTTGGCTATGAGTTACAAATAAACCAGAAACGGTAAAATTTGGTAACCGATCGGCTGATGGAAGCAATACCAAGCTTGGAGTTGGAGGAGCACGGGATATTGTGGGACTCGGAATATACATACAATTTCCGTTCATGACGCTAGCAATTTTGTGACTCAAGCTGATTGCCGAGAATACCCACTACAGAAGATTTCGAGTTTGAGTTGCAGGTACAAATATCGACCAGCCTCATAAGAAATATCAAACCAAGTTACCAGGGGGTACCATAACAAAATACCTCCAGAAGCTATTACTAAAGCTCGTCCCGGATTGTTCCAACGAAATCAGACAGGAAAAAATAAATTGACTTCGGTAAGATTTGCTTCAACCTTCAGGATGTGCGAGATCTTGCCGTGGAGCTTCTCTGCGACGATAATGAGTGCCATGCAGCCTGTTACATAGGTGTGGGCATTTATAGCGAATAAAGCCTTTTTGATACTCTTGGCGATCCTGTCTCTACTTTTTCTGTTAGACGATTTTCTCATAAGTTACGCAACTTTGCTGTATCCAAAACCACTCTTCACTATCACCACACCAAGCAGCCGTATCTGGTGAGCACTGGGCATAGGATATGAGTGGGTAGGTAGCGCGAGAGAGTACTTAGTTCACTTTCAAACTCAGCGGCATGAATAGCTAATAAATTCCTTAAAAAGGGACACTGAAGGCTGTAGAATGACCATGTACCATGTAGGGACCGGATCGATAAACACGTTGCATTGCGTAATGGGACAACATTCAATATCCGCAGGCATTAATTGATTTGACATTATGATATCCTGCAGCTGCGCGCATCGGCAACCCTCCCAAACAAGACCCTGGCAGAGCCTCCGAAAATCACACATCCAACGGATCGTTCATCGTTGTCTGATTTACCGCCTCAAATGCATAAGCCTAGGCCGCAGGTTGCTCTTCAGATATCGTCAAAATGTCATTTCAATTTGTAGCGATATAAAATTTGAGGATTGGACATATTGGCTATGCGTAACGTGTGATCTGAAGATATTCTCTCCTGCGAAACCAAACAATTGCAAATAGACACCATCGATCTTTCTATAGTAGATATTTATGTTCCTGCAATCTTGACACTCAAGAGCACCACAATACAATCTAATTCGGACACCCAGCATAACGTATAGTCCATCCATCTTTTCCGTCTCCATCAATGATTTCATTTCATGTTTTGCTGTTGTATAGTCTCTCATGCACATGCACGTTATCCTGCGGAAGATCGAGACGCAGTAATATGGACTACTCAAAAGCTGCATGTCGACGTGGGTGTTAAATCCATGTGTCCCGGCTGCCAATATCTACCGCGCAAACGGCATCAGGCAAATCCGAATAAGAAGGTTTGCTACACGCCTTGAGGTAGGATTAATTCACTATCGACAAGCTCAGGATTAAGTTATTTACGCCGTGCGATTGCAACACCATTTTTCCTTCATCGACGACACTACAAAGAACCGCAGTTCATCGCACTAGACATCCAAACTCACGAAGGTGTCTCTAATGTGAATTCGCTGGTTACTATCCACATCAGTGGGCAGTTACTAATTATGATTCGTGGCAGTAACACACATGGCTTCATCGAACTCTCACGCTGGTGAAAGCAGTCAGGGCTCGGCATCAGACGATTCCTTCGACCACTTGTCCGTTACGCTTCGCGACCTCGTTTCTCTTACGACCAATAACATCCCTAACCTCAATAATGCGATTAATGTCGCCGAAGAAATACTTGCGGAAGTATCTGCCGATTTCTCTTTCCCAGGTGAGGACTGCAAAAACATAAGTCTTCTATATGGAAGGAAGTATCTTGAAACAAAGGAAGCAGTGGACATCCAAACAGCCATTACATGGGCCGAACGGGCAGTAGCAGCGGTCCCCGTTGGCGAGTTTGACGAAGAAGAATGGCTTATTCAACTTGCTGGTTGCTTATTTACCCGATTCGGCCACATAGGAAATTTGGAGGACCTTCGAAAAGCAAAACAACATGCTGGCACCGCATGGCGGAGCATTGTTCTTGGACGCCCTGATTGGCAGATGTGTTTAGATGGCCTGCCTCATATTGTCAACGTCGCACGCATGGTGGGGGATGCCTATGAGCGATCTCCTCTGCCTTGGCTTGACAAACTTGAAGCGAAATTCGCCAATCTCGCTTCCCTATCTACTGACGATTCAATTGGCCTCGATAATAAGCTTACTCTCGCCGAAGAACATCTGGCCTCACCTCCACAAGGCATGACCCTCACCGCTCCTGCTGACTGTCTAAAACAATTATGCAACATGCGAGCAACAAGATATAATCGACATCAGGATCTGGATGACTTGCAAAAGGCAATTGAGTGGGCAGAACTGGAGATGGATTCTGGCCAAACTGACGACACCCTGGGTGCCGACCGGCTTGATTTACTTGGCCATCTTCTGGCTATACGATTCACGCGGCTTGGGGACCTGGATGACCTTCAGAAGGCAATCACGTGGGCAGAATTAGCAGTGGCTACAGCCACTGAGGATGACACTAATCGAGCGATATACCTAGACCACTTATGCGAAAATTTGGGAGACAGGTATGAACGTTTGGAATCTCTAGACGACCTTGAACAGGCAATCATATGTTCCGAGGAGGCGCTGGCTGCAACTGCCCCAGACGATATAAAGTATACTAAGCGTTCAAGTCAAGTGGGGTATTGGTTGAAAGAGAGGTATGAGCGAACGGGATCTCTGAGCGACCTTGAACAGGCCGTGCAGCGAGGTGAGAAAGCAATTACCGCGCTATCGATAGATGTTCCAAAACAAGAGCAGTATTTCCACAACCTAAGTGTCTGGCAAGGAATGCGATATGAAAGGACAGGGGACCTGAAAGCCCTTGAGCAAGCCATGTTGCGGGCCGTAGAGGCCTTGTCAATGACGACCCTAGATCATCCAAAGTATGCGATGAATCTCAGCAACCAAGCCACCTGGCACCAGAGAAAGTACGAGCGGAATGGAGAATTAAATGACCTTGAGCAGGCAATATCGCTGAACGAGCGAGCTGTATCGGCGACACCATCAGAGAGTCCTAGCCGAGGCGGTAGTTTAAACAGTCTTGGTGCCGCGTTTGGTCGGAGATACGAGCGGGTAGGAGCACTGGAAGACCTTGAGCAAGCGATCTTGCAGACAGAAGCGGCTGTGACTGCAACCACAAGCCTAGCTATTCGTGCAATTTTTGCTGACAACCTAGGCAACTGGTTGAGGATTAGGTATCAGCGGACGAGAATGCCGGATGATATTAACAAGGCAATCACGCATTGCGAGAACATTGTTGCTGTGACACCTCAGGGCCACCCACGTCGTCCGGGCTATCTGAACACCCTTAGCAACACTCTAGGATTGAGGTTTGAGCAGACGGGATGCCTGAGCGATGTTGAACAGGCTATTTTGCATAGTGAAGAGGCGCTAACTGCATTACCCCCGGATGATCCGGAACGATACCGGGTTTTGAACAATCTGGCAAGTCGACTGCTAATGAGGTATCAGCGAACGGAAACGCTGGCCGACACTGAGAGGGCAATCTTGCTGGGCGAGGAAGCATTGACTGCACAACCACCAAATCACCTTGACCGGGCAATGTCATTGTTCAACGTGGGCCAATGGCTAACCATTCTGTACGCGCGCACAAGAAATCAAAATGACTGCGACCGTGCTATCCGCTATGTGACGGAGGCTGTAGAACTAGATTTAGCTCGCCCGACTACTCGTCTCAATGCAGCACGTGTGATAATTCCGATCCTTCAAAAAGAACAGAATTGGGAACGGCTTAGCGCAATTACTGAAATTGCTGTCAATCTTCTGCCTCGTCTCAGCTCACGATCACTTCGTCAAAAAGATCAGCAGCATTGGATGAAACACTACTCCGGACTGGCTTGTTGTGCTGCCGCTGCAGCCTTGGAAGCTGGTAAATCCGCGTCTGATGCTGTGAGAATACTGGAACTTGGCCGAGGAGTGATAGCCAATCTCCAATTCGAAACGAGATCGGACATTAGCCATCTCCACGAGCAGCATCCGGAAATAGCAGAAGAGTTTGAGAGGCTTCGTGATCTCCTTGATTCAGCAAGTAGTGAGTCGAAAGCGGCGGAAACCACTGTACCTGCATCATCCGGCCGTCATGCCCTAAGCCTTAAACTGGATCAAACCATCACTAGAATTCGACAGCTTCCAAATTTTCAACGATTTTTACGCTCTTCAGGAGAAGCTGAACTCATGGCGGCGGCTGTTTCGAATTCTATCATCGTCATCAACATTTCTTTTCGCTGCGATGCATTTCTTGTCCAACAGCACAGCATCAAAGCGTTGGAATTACCCAAATTACAAGAAAACGAAATCAGGGAATGGGCTGCACTGTTGAAGTCCGGCAGTTCCAGAAGATCGCAGATGTTGAAACAGTTTAAATGGCTTTGGGATGTGATGGCGGGACCTATTCTGCAGGAGTTAGGGTTCGTTGCCACAACAGGACAGAAGCCTCGTGTATGGTGGATCCCCACAGGCTCCTTATGCCACCTACCGATTCATGCCGCCGGCTATCATTTTGGGGATTTCTCTCAAACCGTACTTGATCGAGTTGTATCTTCGTACAGTCCGTCCATTAATGCACTGTTATACGCGCGTCGGAACAAAGAACGAAGCGCCTAAAGGCAGATATTAGAAAATTTTGTATTGACTTCAATGGAGAAAACGCCAGGTTTATGGATGTCCGATCTCAAATTTGCTAAGAAGGAGATAGAGGTGATCGGCGAGCTGCTGGAGCATGCTTCTGTTTCAACAATTACGCTCGAAACCCCCACAAAGATCCAAGTACTGAACGAGTTACCTCGCTGCAAAGTCATTCATTTTGCCGGACACGGCAAATCTCATCCAACCGATCCATCAAAAAGTTCCCTGCTGCTTAATGATTGGCAGCAGAACCCACTCACTGTGGAAGATCTGATGGCCATGAAATTGCACCAAAACCCTCCATTCCTTGCCTACCTTTCAGCTTGTTCAACGGGAGACAACAAAGTAAATGAACTTCTCGATGAAGGGATCCACCTGATGGGCGCTTGCCAGCTTGCTGGTTTTCGGAATGTTATCGGCTCGCTGTGGGAAGTGTCAGACCGTCATTGCGTCCAGGTGGCCAACGATGTCTATGATGCAATGATTATGGCCAAGATGACAGATCAGTCCGTGCCACTGGGTTTACATAACGCCGTAATAAATCTCCGAGGTGGCCATCCTTGCACCAGTGGCACGAGTACGATTTCAGCAGCTAGGAATGCACGTGTGGTTGAGATCGTGACAGACCCCGAAAACAGCATCATGGACCCTAGAATATGGGCTGCGTATATTCACATGGGAATATAGAACTGGTAGGTATGGATTCTCTCGATGCATTTTAATAGAGAGCGAAGCTGACTGGCGGTAGGCAGGGAAGAAAACCCCAACGGCGGCGCATGAGGGATATTTTGTGGTGAGGTGATTGTTGAGAGCAAAAGAGAAAGAACGAAGAAGCTCAATTGTCTATCGATACAAGAGAAGGAAAATACTAAACTTATATACAGAGAAAAGACCATACTCGGCGAAGCCGAGTATCACAACCGGAGCCTGAAGCCGAGTACCAGTGCCGGAGCTAGGCCTCCTCCTCGGCATGGGGGCAGGCGAGACCCATGGGGGCCACAAGCCACCGGCCTGATGCTCGCAGCCTTAGGCCGATGGGGGCTGCAAGCCCCCATACGCCACAAAAGCCATCGGGCCAAATCCCGTGCCAACAGTGATTCGTCTTCAAGGTAGAGGGTTGGAAGTTCAGGAGCAGTAATTTACAGATTCAGAGCTAGGGGTACCGGTGTGGAGAGATTTTGAAAGGCTTCGTTCATTTATGTGTAACTGGAAAGATCGCAAAACGGATTACAATGTGTATTTGTCTTTCCTAACTTCATTATATTAAAGATGCTTCATTTGCAGTCGTTAACTCTGTGTTAGAGCTCCGTACCAAGTTAATCGTGTTAGCTACAGAGAAGTGTATTCCATGAACGATGCTGTCGTACTGCTTATTAACACCGTATTATTTCACGTATAAACCGCTGCGATTTTGCATCGAGCTAAGGTATTTGTTTTCTCATGCGCTGCCTCACATGGTTCGGCGCATGATCCCTCACATGTGGTATGTGCTGCATGTATGCGTAGATCCTCCTTAGGACTTGCGGATATTACCATAACATAGGCCGATAGGGCACAAGGCACAGAGCATACCGGTAGGGCACAGTGTTCTTAAGCGGCCGGGCCTGCCCGGCTTTGCATAGACCGGGCTTGGCCGGCCTTAGCGGCGGCTTTCAAATGAGGGCCGGGCCGGGCCTGGCGGCTTTTCCGGCCGGCCTGGCGGCTTTTCTTGGCGGACTAAGCCTAAACAGAATATTTTGTTCGAAAGATTCTCTGCTGCGTTTACTAAGAAAGTCTCCAGAGTACGAAACATAAACCATATCCAACTCAATCATCGTAGCCCTGCCATTGCCGTAATCCATCCATCAACCTAACCAAGGCTTATGCAGGCCGATGCAGGCTTTTAAATCACGTGCAGGCCGGGCGGCTTCTAACCCAGGCCGGGCCGAGCCGCCCTTAGCGCAGGTTTTCAGAATGGAGGCCGGGCCGCTTAGGAACACTGGTAGGGCATAAGGCATTGTGTTAGGCCACGGTTGAGATCAATCGAGTACGAATAGAGATATTGAATTGACTATCCTATAAAAGTGATTGTCTAAAGAGCAAAGAGAGAGAGAAAGACAGGCAAATATATATGGGAAAGGAGAGAGCATACTCGGCGAAGCCGAGTATCACATCCGGAGACCGATGACGGGCATCACTCCCGGGGCTTGACCTCATGCCTGCAGCCTTAGGCCGATGGGAGCTGAAAGCCCCCGAACGCCTCACAAGCCATCGGGCCAAATCCCGTGCCAACATGGGGATCTCAGGACATATACGAGTGTAGAAGCTCCCGCGATAGCGGCAGAACAAACGATCTTTATCACAAAAAAGTCACAGTACGAGCTAAATGAGGACAGGCTGGGAACGACATAAGATTATGTATACCAAAATTGCTGCAGCTTAAAAAAAAAATTACAGTTTGTACCCGTCTCCACTTCGTAACCCTAACTTCGTCTCATGACACTTCATCATTGTTCGCGGTTTACAACGAGCATACTTATCTTGCCGGATTCGCAAAACTTGATGTGCTGCGTCCTACCGGACATGACGGCGTCATCTCCACCTCTGATTTAGATGTCATCGTGTCATCCGGTATAGGGGCGGGGACATGATTAGGGTGTCACACGGGGACGGTGGGGCGGGTACCGGGCAAAACTCGTCGGGTAGAAACCTGCGGGGTGTGGCAAAGACTGCGGGGAGGACTCGGTATACAGGATACCTGCGGGGTAAGATGTGACTTGCAGTCCTAAGTTTTAACCTGCGGGGAAGTGCAGGGAGCTTGCCAGACCGCAGGTAGGAACTATGATACATTTGTAATTACATACTCAATCCCCACATACGCTACTTATATACTCTTGCAAGTCCAATGCTGCTCTGTCATCATACTCCACCTCAGTTTCACTTCCATCACCTGCAACGGAAATTGAAATGACTGAATCAAAACCCAGTACATTGTGCTTCCACCAAGAGCGCAGGAGTACCAAAGCTTGAAGGGTAGCAGGAAGCAAACAGGTTCACTTTTCAGAATCAAAATTTCCAGCATCAGAAAAGCACCGCTCAGATGCTGTACTGGATGCTGTACATGTACAAAATCAGCAGTGATATCAAGTCATGGCCTGGGTGGATCAAGTTCAACTACCTTGCGGTGAAAAATAGTCCTGTACCATAGCCCCAAGACGAGGAAACTCATACTGGCCCACTTCTGCCCACCAATGCAGGGGGTTTGCTTGATATCGGCTTTGCCAGATCTGGCGAGAAATTCGAGGCTTCATCTTATATCTCCGCAGTTCATCTTCTTCATTTTCTGCAGTGGAATCCTCTGAGTCTGTATCATCAATCGCCAAACGAAATGGATTCAATGGAGTATCATCTGGTGAGCCCATCGTGTTGAGAGATGACTCAGATAGATTGATATGTAGAATTTGGGTATCTGTTTGGCGTATATCTCCGATGGAAAGATTTTTGTATTCTTGCCAGGCTTCATGCAGCCAGGTGTACATCATGTCCACTTCTTCAGGCCAATGCTTCCGAATATAGGTATCCTTGACATGCGGATTAAGAAACAGGCATATATAATATACTGACTGTTGCATAGACGAGTAATCAGTAGACAATGCTTCCCAACTCAACTGCAGTGCCTGCTGGATGACCAAATCACCCCATTCAACACGGTTGAATTCCTCCACAGCTTCCATCAATGAATCAATAACTGCAAATGCCCACGCAATAGAACTATCATTTTCTAATCTTAATAAGTGGGAGGCATCTTTATAGCTCTTGAGAATCTTTGTGAATTTGGACAGCAGGTGTATTTCAGAATTTGATGGCCAGAGTGTATGCAATTTTGGATCTTCAGAGACCACATACTGCAATGGACGTCGGAGATAGAGAAATCTTTCAATCATATCCCGGCAGGAGTTCCAGCGAGTTTTGACATCAAGAATGGGATTCAAGTCTTTGAGGTGGAGGTTTTCTGAATGACAGTGGAGGATTGTCTGGCGCTTTGGGGAACGTCTAACTGAACAAACAAGCTTGCTTAGCTTTCGTAAAAGTTGCTCAATATCAAGTCCAATATCAGTATCCAGTGGATCCTCTCCTGAAACGTCTATATCATCTAAATCAAGAGTATCTGTTTCTGGATAGGAGTTGGCATTTGTGGAGCCATCGATTGGTTTTACTCCAAGTTGGGCTGCCGCTACCTCCTCCACTTAGAACCCTTCACAGTGCATGCGGGAAAACATATCTCTAATTGCATTATCCAACAAATGAGCTGGGCATTGTAGGCCATGACGATCGGGCTGGAAATGGGGTATTTGTAATCCCCGAATCCACAGTATAGCCACCATATATGAGCCTCCGTCTGTGGTGATGTGTGTAACTCCTGGCCGGAGGTTGAATGATCGCAAAGTACGTTCAAATGTCTCTGCCAAAGTTGCTCCTGTTTTACATCCAGGCATCAGTTGGAGATTGAGCACAGTGGAATGCAGGTGACAATTCTGTGAGGAACAATGTACTGTGATGGCTAATACATGAATTAGTATTTCAAGGTACACATACTATTCTCTGTGGTTACTTACCCATATACTCATTCCATTCATCATCGGACCAAGCAACAGCTGTAAAGTTAAACTTCCCCTGGTGACAAGCAACCAATAGCGGCAGTTTTGCCCTTTCCGCTGGCATGGTTGATAACAGATCTCGCTGATATGTAGTTCGGGAATATAGCCTGGCGGTTGGATTCGCATCCTCAATCAGAGCCTGTAATGCATCTGATTCTCCAGCATGCAAATGGTGGTGGTTCAAGATCAACCTATACTATTATTAACCTCCTTACTTTATATCATTTCAGTTACCACCTACCATCTGAGAGTCTTCTTGCGAAAACGCATTTGATCAAAGCCAGATATGTCTGCATTATCCATCTGCCTTCTTTTCAAAGCATATTGTATGACAGCAGAATCTGGTGCAAAGACACGAGCAGTATCAAGGGCCAGGAAATAATGTTGGTCCTCCGAATCAACATATGGCCCATTGTGTTCCCCCGAATACTGATCCAGCCCAGGGTGAATATGTTTAGACATTAGGTGAGCAAGCAAACTCTTGGTTGATCCTTGAGAAATAAGATATGGGTATTGCCTGTACAGTATAGATTTCAGTCATTATCATATGCCTCATTAAGTTAGATAGAACCATTCTTACTGCTGACCGGCTGATTCACATAACTTGCAAAATCCTCGAATATCATCAACAATTAGTGTTAGCAACGGTTCCGGGTTACCCGGCTGAGGTCCGGGTTTGGAACCGGACCGGATGGTTGGGTCCGGGTTGTTACCCGGAAAACAGGGGTACCCAGCGGGTTCGGGGACGGGTTCGAACCTGACCGTGGTTCCATTTTACAGTTCCTACAACTTTGGCTCCAATTAAGTATTTGAATTCTCATTGTATCGCAACATGATCTATATGTGAAATGTGCAGATTGATGCCCTGTTTCATCTCCGATTCTCAGATATGCGATCAGATCAATATTCGTTGAGTCGCTTGGATACTAAGCCGAATATCATTGCAAAATGACCGGGTTTCCATCGCGACTCAACGACTATTGAGCCGATTGCAAATCGGAGAATGGCAGATGAAAGAGGGCATCAATCTGGATATTTCACATAAAGATCATGTCGCGATACGATGAGAACTCCAATACTCAATTGGAGCAAGGAATGATGACTTTTGAGGAGCGGCTTTTGTGTGGAAACCCGTTGCAACGGTCCGGTTCCGGGTCGGAACCAGACCCGGAACCGAACCGGGAATTTGGACCCGTTGCTAACACTATCAACAATGTGGTTTGTTCGATTTCGCCGGGTTCCCTTGACCTCCCTACGAAAGTACTTCCAGCACCGTGATGTGTGATGGTATTCTGCATTAGATGTACTGTTTTCCCCAATCAGGTTTCCATACGGCTGGGGTGAATACGCAGGATCGTTGTCATTACATTCCATCCCATCATTCTTGGAGTCCACCAGGTGCTGGGTAGAACTGAGGCTGGACTGGCACTCTCGCTGCCGTCTTTGTACACCCTGATTGCGTAGCTCTCCCAGTGTTTGAGCTTGAGAGGAGGCAGCCTGGCGTTTGCGTTGCCGGGCCTGGATTTTTCGCTTTGGAGGCATGGTGAATTTTGGGTAATGTATTGGATTGGACTCACCAGCTGGCAACCAGGATATTTATTTATCAAGAGAGTGTAAACCGTCGTTCTGATTTGGATGGTGGTAGCACCTGCACAGGCCATATGGTGGGCAGAAAACTCTAATGACCACTGGCAGAGTCACCTCTACGTCACCATCCTATCACGGAGACACTATGCTATACCCGATTTCCTTCGGTCTCCGTGCATACCTTACATCACCCGCGGTCTGGCGTGTATACCCGTATGACTTTGGGACGTCAGACACATCTGCGGGGATGTGCAAGATGCCAGCCCTGCCCGCCCCGCGGCGAGTTCGTCATCCCCGTGTGACACCCTAGGGACATGCTCCTGATACATCCATAGAACACATCTGCGTCACAAACAAAGTCATCCACTCTCTGTGTGTCGTTTTTCTTGTGATTGTGCTACCACGGGATTGTGAAAGAAGTAGAGTTCATTCTTCGGATAGCGCACTAGCGCTCAGTGTCGGCATGCCAGCAGCACGCCAGAGAATCCTTCAGAAATTTTCTAAGTTTCACATTAGCATGCTTTGGAATCTGTACTCCATGTGTATTTCGAATGCTGAATTGCTTGAGAATTGTGCTGAAGAATTCCTTGTAATACGGATGGCATCCCCAACATCATGAATCTCAATGCGGAGATATTGACATCCAGGGCAGAGGTCGTAAACGTGTACTTCTCTCCATCTCGATTGTAATTCAGTAGCTATCTTATCGTCCTTATGATTATGTGAGCGTCGTGGTGCTCGGTTAACGCTGTAAGTGCTATCCTAAGTAAAAATGATTGTGGGTGCGTAGATTCCTTCCGGCAGTGTTCGGTAGATGTCGTCGTTGTTGAACTCCACTGACTACATTGAAATTATTGTTATTGGATCCACATCCCTTGACAAATGGGAGGAGATAACAAGTATAGTTAGCCTGTCAACATCAGTATAAATCTCACTGAAATTAGTTTGTTGTAGCCTTTCATGACTAGGGGTGCCTTGTATCGTATCAATCCGCCCAGATTGTGCTTCGTTTTGAAAGCTCATCATGGTTTGGCTGGCGCATTTCCGTAGATCAAATCTCGTGCACTGGCTGCCACGATGGTGTCATTTCTGCCAATGATGTTGCATTCTTTAGAAATTGCTGCCACGTATGCAAGTCGCCTATACTGAAGATGATCGGAGATGCTTCAAAAGGATCAGCGCTTTGCTCTCAATGTGGCGGTAATCATGGCCGCGGCGAACTTGGACAAGGAAAACAGAGATCAAAAATGTGCCGGTGAACCTACTTCAAGATCTACAATACAATTACTGAATCATGTGGGAAATGGAAGCGGGCCAAGCAATGCAGAAATTGAGGAAATAGCAATTTCAGATGTTGAAATAACTACTCCCGGAGAAGACGAAATGGCGATTTAACATGTTACCTCGGCGAGCTCCCAAGCCCATACGGTGTCATTTGCATTCACTGAAGACAGGTGGAGGAATAATGTGCCAAAGTAAAGAAAGGCACCAAATCACTTGCCACGACAGCAGCACTTGTTAAGGCTGGAGACTGCCACTTTGATTGCCCTACCTAAGCAACCACAGTAATGCTCAGGGTACCACCCTTATCACAGCAACTACACTCACGACATAGCTATTCGAGTACATTTCGCTCTATGTGCAACAACCACAGACGTTCAAGGCAGTCTAGAAACTACCCTACTGAGCTCAGAGATTATCGTATGGTTATGAAAACTTATCACAGGCCTGTCGATATCGACGTGACACAAGTCGGTACCAGTTTTACTGTCGGTAACCGCGTACCCCACGGAAGCCAAAGTCGAAGCGGGGGGCTGGATGTCGTGGACAGATAGATCACGCACTGACGGCGGCTGGGTGGGAGCCGCAGCATTGTGCAAACACAGAAGTGAATGGAGGACCCGCAGCAGTTATCTGGGCACTGGACGTATGGAGGTCTTGGATGCCGAGTTGTGGGTGATACGACTCGCGCTCGGTGAGACGGTCAAGAATAGAGAAACACTTCCAAGGCATGGAGTCTAGACGGTGGCGATCTTTACTGATTCACAAGCCGCAATTCAACGAGCGGCACACCTGGTGCCGGGCCCTGGGCAGCGATTAGTACGGCGAATCAATCGAAGAGCCCAGGGTCTCCTCCCCCACGGCATCACAACGGAGATGGACTTGGTTCCGGGACACTCTGGTATCCCCGGGAATGAAGAAGCAGACCATCTGGATAACTTAGCCTGAGATGCGAGCGGAAGCATGTCAATAGTGCGGCCATACACCTCGGCCTCAAATCGAGCTAGGCGGATCTCCGCGGGAAGATCAGGAGCTAAGGCAATGTGGCAGGTCGACAAGTGCAGCAAGCACTTCAGCTACAGACTCAAGGGCAACGTGGGGACCAAGAGATCTATCCCAATGGCTAGCGTGAAGTCGCTGGCTGCCAAGTTCTACTGACTAAAGTGCGGGCATTCACCTACTGGAATTTGCCTAAAACGATTCGGTCACCAAGAGGACAACAAAGGATGGTGGTGCGAAGGGACAGTGGCCCAGACGCGGGAGCACCTCTTCCGCCGCTGCAGCCGGTGGAAAGAGCAAAAAGTGCTCAGGAAAGCGGTGGTGAATTTCCTGGTGGCTACTGATGTTGGGAAGTTCCCGCCCAAACGAATGGCGGTATGGAGCAAGCACAAAGGCTGACGCAGGTGTGGGGGGTGGCGTTCTCTCTCTCTTTTTCTCTTTCCTTCTGTTTTGTGAGCGCGGTCAACGTTGTACATAGTTCTATCTTTCTTTTGTCAGCGGGGACGAAGGGTAGCGGGTGGGAGCTCCGCCATCTAGCCAGCTCGCCCAGAGGCGGAGGTGTTATTAGGCTCTGTCATACTCTAGTTAGAGTGAATACATTATGAATAAACAACAACAACCGCGCACCCCACACTGTGGCGCTTGCATGTGGCGAGAGCTTGTCTCATTTCGGTTAGGCGCTCGATGTTCTGTCCCAGTTACAACGAGCCAAGCCATCGCGTGTTAGCAGAACGTTAACCCATACCTCGTCTCAGCCGACTACTCTCACCCCACCCAATATGCCCCGCAGCCCCGGCACCCCACCGCCACCTGCTACGCTGACGTATAGCATCGGAGCACCCGTAACCCCACAGCCCCACAGCCGCCGAACCACCTCTCTCGAAGGCGTCCTCAACTTCGGCCTCTCCCCCGAAGCGACTGCCGCCGAGATCGCCGAAGCCGACGCAATCCTTCTCGCAATCCTTAACGCATACACCCACCGCACACCCGTCACCACCCGAACCGGCTCCATCTCTGGCGGCCACTTCCGCGCCGACGACCTAATCGCGCACCTCCGCCTCCTCGCCCCATCCCCAGCCGGCCGCGCCAACATCGTCCGCCAAGTCCTCGCCTACCTCTTCCCATCCGCCGCCACCTCAGCCGCAGAGCCCGTTCCATCGCTCTCAGAGATCCTCCCCCGCGCGCGCATCGGCCGTGTCGACCCCTCCCTCGCGTTCCCGGGCATCGATGAATTCGCGCGCGACATGCTCGACTGCTTCTTCGTCCCGCTGATGGCCGAGGGCGGGAAGACTCCGGCCCCCACATCCCGCATCTCCCCAAATTTCCTCACCTCCCGCTCCCGTTGCGACGACCACGCCCCATCTCCAACCCGCATCGAGACACTTCGGAAGCAGATCCTGCAGCGCGAGGACGGGCGGTGCGTCATCACCGGGTGGCTAGACGAGGGCGTGAACCGGATACGCCGTGCGGCGGGGGTACAAAGCGCCACCACCGCTGTCGTCGAGGCGGCACATGTCCTCCCGCACTCGCTAAATTCTAGACACGGCCAACTTACGGATGAGAAGGCGTTTGTGTGGCGCGTGCTGGACATGTTTGATCCCGGAGTGCGGGTGATGCTGGACGGCGCGCTGATCGATCATCCGCGCAATGCGTTGCTGCTGCAGAGTGAGTTGCATGTGTTGTTTGGGCAGTTACAGTGGTGGCTTGAGGCTGTGCCTGTGAGTTCCTCGGGATATAGGGGTGGCGTTTGCTGACGGGAATAGGGTGAGGTGGATACGTACACGCCGCACATGTCGCGGCGGTTTTCGCACCATCTGGGTTCGCAGCTGGCGCTGGAGAAGCGGGTTGTGTTTGTGGCGAGAGCGGGGGTGGAGGTGCCGGATCCTAGGTTGTTAAAGCTTCATGCGGCGTGTGCGAAGATTTTGGATTTGAGTGGGGCGGCGGAGTATGTGGAGGGGGTGTTTTGGGATGCGAAGATGCTCGAGGAACAGTGTACGTTGGAGAGTGATGGGAGTAGTAATTTGTATGCGTTGCTGTGTATGAAGGGGTTGGGGATTAGTGTGAGGTAGATTTCTACTCTGCGTCTCGAAATGATTGAGGTCGATATCTAAATCGTCGCTATTGCTAATTCTCGTATACTTTCCACAAGCATGGGGTTCAGTCTGTTCTAATTTCTGCGCACGTGCTGCATCGTTTGAATGGATTAGGTTGGGCCGATTATTGGATGACGTTTGGATGCGGAATCCTTTGACATTTTGTTTTTGCCTGGCTAACTTATATATTTAAATACGTTATTTATTCATATTTTCGGAATGTAGTGCACTTATATTCATTTAAAAGGTACGCTCCAAGGGCGGTAGCCCAAGCACGACGTCGGAAGCATTCCGAACCTATATTTCCTCACAGCAAGAGACTTGTGTTGTATAGACACACACAACATAAAATCTCCAGTTTAGACCGAAACTTTCCCTCTCTACGAGTATTCAACATTTAACTCAACCTCGCCCAGACTGAAATCCACGGGCTTTTCTTCACATAATGCTTTGAAGTCTTCTCCTATACATTCCACTCCCACGACCAGTCACTGTCTCCAGCCCAGGGTTCGAAACTACCTTTTTGTCTTAACTTCTTCTCATCTAATGCAATATCTCTCAAACGTAACTACTCGGAACCGAGGCCCGAGGGTGCCGCTGACTTTATACACTTCCGAACCCGTGACGAAGAGAAGGTTTATCGCAACGGAGAAGCCTTTAACAGTGTTCACAAGCAGCCTAGCACAAATACAGGTACCTGTGGACTGACCGGCCTGTCAGGCAAGTCCATGGATATTCGGATTGTCCGGCATTGTAGATACCTCCTAGGACTGTATAAATATGTAGGCACTTGCAGGTTACCAGTTTCGACTACACGAAAATGAAGGCACCGGTAGGTGTCTGCCAGTTACCTCTCTGGACTGCATGAAAATATACGCAATGGCAGGTGTCTGCAGGTTATCTGTTTAGACTACGTCAAAATGAAAGCACCTGTTTGGACTGCTTTATCGCCAGTGTTGACTAGGGATTTGGTCCGGTGGCTTCCCTAGTGTTTGGTGCTGGCGGGCTCGGGCGTGAGGCCGGTGGCTTACGGCCCCCATCGGCCTCGCCTGCCCCCATGGCGAGGAGGAGGGCTCGGCACTGGTACTCGGCATTGGGCTCCAGCTTTGGCAGTCGGCATTGGGTTTTCGTTCTCTCTCTTTCATATATAAGTTCATAGTTTTTCCTTCTCTTTGGATCGACAGACAATTGAGCTTCTTCATCCTTTCTCTTTTGCGTTCAACAGCCAGGTCTCTACAAACAAACACCTGCAGGCAGCCATCCGCATAGCTGTCTCGTCCAGGCAACGTTTCGATTGTGACTGGACTACGGTTTTTGGGGCAGAATTCTAGACCACTTGATGCTAGCGCAAACTTTTCCTGGACTATATACCTAAAGGACTCTTAGTCACTATAATATCCAGGGGTGAACTGTGGGAACCGGCAGAAATCATGTTATTTAGAGTAAGATTTATCTTCAAGCCCACCACCTGCACCACGGCAAGTTTCAAGGCCCTCCCCCCGCAGGATTCAAGGTCGATAGCTACTAGCTTCAGGCCCACCAGTGAGTATACAGCGAGCTATGAGCTTACCGGCGGAAATATGGCTACTTTTTAAGCCCAATTTCGGCACAACCACAAGAGTCCGACTCCCGGTTAAGCGCCAGTACCCTTTCGATGCCTGTACAGAGCCCCAGGAGGGTAGAAATGCAGCCCCAGACGGCCTAGTCAACCGAAATGATGCTCAATATGGGACCGCAGAATCCGGTTCCAAAGACTTATTGAGATCAATCGAGTACGAATAGAGATATTGAATTGACTATCGTACAAAAGTGATTGTCTAAAGAGCAAAGAGAGAGAGAAAGACACGCAAATATATGGGAAAGGAGAGAGCATACTCGGCGAAGCCGAGTATCACATCCTGAGACCAATGCCGGGCATCACTGCCGGGGCTAGCCCTACTCCTCGGCATGGGGGCTGGTGGCGGCCCATGGGGGCCGCAAGCCACCGGCTTCATGCCCGCAGCCTATGGCCAAACGCCACAAAAGCCACCGGGCCAAATCCCGTGCCAACAAGACTACATTCTGCCCCAGGCCGTTCAGATCCCTGACATACACTTATTCACGAATTTTCACCCGCTACCCGTCATTGAGCGCCACTTTCGTACGATAAGTGATTCATCTTGTTCATAAGTGATACTCCCAAATGTGTTAAAAATTTGTTAAATGTGATGTTTGAGCAGCTTTGTTGTACTATCTATATGGTAGTCCATGTACAAATGGGTACGTACTCATCAATGTATAGAAACAGCAACGCATATGACTATCAGCGTGGTAAGCCGAACGAAGGCTGAGAACTTTTTATGCAACAAACATATCATGTGTCTAAGAGGATTGTGTCGTCAAAGTAAAGCTATCAAGAAAGCTACCCGTTAGGAAATTATGTTCATCGCCCATAAATAAAGCTCATGTTTAAAGTAGAGAGGTAGAGAAGCTTGATTGTGTCCTATCTAAAAGGGCCACAAGGCTACATATATATTAGAGTACAAGTACGAATGCGTGCGTACGCATCTATGCAATGATTCCACCAGTCCGGACGATCCCAGTCAGAGATAGGGCTCAGTCCGGTCCAGTCCAACAGGATGGCTAGACTGGACTGGACCACGGACTACTAGTGTTGGACTGGACGGGCTCAGTCTGGACCGGTCCAAGCGGGCGAGTACTTGTCAAACGGAATTTGGCCCGATGGCTTTGTGAGGTGTTTGGGGGCTTACAGCCCCCATAAGCCTAAAGCTGTGGGCATGAGGCTGGTGGCTTGCAGCTCCATGGGCCGCCACCAGCCCCCATGCCGAGGAGGAGGTCAAGCCCCGGGAGTGATGCCCGCCATCGGTCTCCGACTCTCCAGATGTGATACTCAGCTTCGCCGAGTATGCTCTCTCCTTTCCCATATATATTTGCCTGTCTTTCTCTCTCTCTTTGCTCTTTAGATAATCACTTTTGTACTATAGTCAATTCAATATCTCTATTCGTACTTGATTGATATCAACAATTTCCAACTAGTTACATGATATGTATAATGTTCCAACAAGTTACATCACTTCCACATCCATATCCCCATCTCCAGGTTGGTCAGAATACAGTTGCTCGCCATCCTCAACAACCTCCAACTGCACTCCAGTAATAACAACTTGTGGGAGTCCAATTTGAAGCCCATCCCATGACTTCATACATTGCACGGCAGTGAATCAATTTGCAGCCTATTTCGCCGGTCTGTGAGCATTATCTTGCACTGGGAACAGAGTCTTTCAACCCCAGCAAACATTGGTGGTATGGATAGAATATCAAGCAAGGATTCCACCAGTCCGAGTTTAGTCCAGTCCAGTCCAAGAGATTTTTGGACCGGGATCAGACCAGTCCAAATTTCCGCTGGACTGGTACGGACTAGGACTGGACCAGTCCACACGGGTGGAATTTGCCCGATGCCCCTGGGAGTCCGTCATACACTGAGTCACCCAATAGAGTCATAGAAGAGGAGTCATCTCGGTAGACTCGTACACGATTACTCAGTCACCACCTGGCAGCTGCCACCAGACACTCTGAAATCACATGGCTGACAGATTCTCACAGTATATACAATGATTCCACCAGTCCAGTCGATCCCGGTCCGCGGTAGGGCTCAGTCCAGTCCAGTCTAATGGGAAGTTCGGACTGGACCGATCCACAGACTGGCAGTCTTGGACTGGACGGGCTTGGTCTGGACCGATCCATTTACGCATATAATTTTGACATCGCTTTTTAGCCAAGTACTACCAAAAGCATCAGTCATCCTCACATTTTATCACCACTCACCCCCAAATACCCACTCGGGTCGAAATTATACCACTTCTGTCTGTATATTCGGCTCCATCGAGATATATTTTCCACATTAAAAGACTAATAACCGGGGAAGTATACCCTAACCCTAGACACCGTGAGAGATCAGTCGGGGCCAAGTCCAGTCCAGTCTGTCAGCATCTGGGATCGGTCCGATCCCAGACCAAAAATATCTTGGACTGGACCTGGACTAGACTGGACGGTTCCGGTCTGGACTGATCCATTGCTGGACTGGTGGAATCATTGAGTATATATGACCACGGGTCAGTCTGAAGAAAACACAGACATCAAAACCGTGCTACAAATCCTGAGCCACTTTCACCAATGACTCCAATGGCCTACATCTTACTGCCTTCTTGACCTCATCGCATTCTGTATTTCATTACTTTCTCAACACCATTTCCTCTCCATCTGTTTCGGATATCAGTGTTAGTGTTGGCACGGGATTTGGCCCGATGGCTGGTAGCCCCCATGCGCCTCGCCTGCCCCCATGCACAGGAGGTGGCCTAGCCCCGGCACTGGTGGTCGTCTTCGGGCTCCGGTTGTGATACTCGGCTTCGCCGAGTATGGTCTTTTCTCTGTATATAAGTCTAGTGTTTTCCTTCTCTTGTATCGACAGACAATTGAGCTTCTTCATCCTATCTCTTTTGCTCTCAACAGTTAGCATAGTCTTTCTACCCTCAGATACAGAGCCAGATTCCTCCCAGATATCTGGTTCAGTTGAATCCAGTTTGCAGACGCAGTCTACTTGCCCTGCGACCCCAGATCAGAATCGTCAATCACCATTACCTGCTTCCAATGCTGCGAATGCATTGTTATCTTCAGCACTTTCCTGTAGCCGCCGGCCTTCTCCCATTCATACACATGGTACACTTCTGATAGTTGGACAAAGCCATTAGTGGAAATGTTCCTACTGAAAGATTACCATTTCTTGATTGATATACATGCAGCGGAACTAATTCACAAGCCAAGCTCGAAGAAGTACCAACGTAATGGAGGCACAGGCAAACCTGCACAGCATATGAAAAACTATCATTCAAAGAATCTTGACCTTGGGACTTCCACTTCACCAAGTATCAATGGCATGAAAATCGCTGCTCAGAAGATCGACCAGCACCAATTTTGCCACCAGGTGCCTGATGACTTGCTTCTGCTTGGATAATCCATTTGAACATAGCTGTTAGTATGATTTCAGATAATCGCTTCCAGGCATTGTGGCAGTATCTGAATCATGCGAATTGAATCCCCCGATCCCCAACCAAAGTCAGACTGCGCCTCCTTGCACGCTTTGGTCCGTTAATGCCCCAGGTGGCCGATCAGCTGAAGGAAACAACAACCCAAATTCATCTTTCATGCGATGGCTGGACTAGTCCCCATCAAGGAATGCCAGGTGTTGGTGTAATTGCCAATTTTATGTGACGAGCAGGAGTCAGGATGAACCCAGTCATTGGGCTTCATACACTTGAAGGTTCACACACTGGTGCAACTATGATGGAGATTGTCATGAAGGTTCTGTGAGAGTATGGCATTGAGGAGAAACTTGGGTACTTTGTAGGGGATAATACAAGCAACAATGACACACTGGTTAGATATCTCACTGGAGAACGAGTGGAGGGCAATCAATTGTGTAAATACCTCGGAATACTGACTTTGGTGAGTTGGCCATGTAATTCACATCTCAGTCCAGGCATTCTGGTTTGGTGATGTGGATAGTATACTCCACCAGCATTCAATTATTGTTACACCAGATCCGATGGCAGCATAGAGGAAAATGGGACCTTGGGAAAAGCCACGCTACATCTCGATTGAGGTACTGGCTTCACCACAGCGATGGCTAGCGTTCAAACGCCTAGGTGGGGATACAATCCAACCCAAAGACAATGCCACCCGTTCGAATACTGGATACACCATGATTCAAAGTATAATCAGAAACCAAGATACTGTGTAACTCATCTGCCTATGTCACTTTGATGATCTGGAGGATGATCGACTATCCCCTGATGATTGGATATAGCTTGCAGATGTAGTCGATGTCTTGGAAGGATTTCTTTCTGCAACAGTACCAATGGAGGGGGACCTCACTAGTGTTAGCAACGGGTCCAGGTAACCCGCCAGCGGTCAGGGTTTGGACTGCAACAACGGGTCGGTTCGGTTCCAGACCCATCCAAAAACCCGACCCGCACACTCTTGCCAGGCCAAACCCGGATCCGTCCCTGTTGACGCGTGGGTTTCGCCGGGTTTGACAATACCTGTCGGTTTCAATCTCAGGTTGTGCGTTTCGGGTTTCACATTTACGGTCTCATTCAGATACGCTACGGATGATCATAAAATATTGACATTGGTACGTCACGGTTCATGTTCGACGTATTAGCCGCCCTCATGTGCAAAACAATAATCCTCACGCTCCTAACCACATCCTCGAAATGAGCGTCGACAGAGTGTCAACCATATTTTGTCTTGCATCTTCGGTAATATGAGTGGTGCGTGATCAGAAACATCCATAAAGAACGATCTGACAGCCTTTATAGGAGGATATGTACCGGATATCCTAGCCATATCCTCCGGGACAGTAACAACTTTTTTCATTTTCTGAGCTACCACTAAATATTCTTGAGCCGTTTAGAGTATAATAACAGTCAAAACAATGTATATAGACAATAACCACCACATCTTGCTGGGATTAACCATGATGGAAGGCCAACAATCGTTGACACTCTGTTGACGCTCATTTTGAAGATGGGGCAGGAAGTGTTTCAGTTTCACTTTTGCCTATAAAGGCAGTCAAAAATCAGTTTAGGACAATGTGCAACCTGTTGCCCCCCAGATTACCCATGATACATGACCAACAATCATTGACGCTCCATTGATGCTCATTTTCATGATGGTGCATGGAGGGTATTGCAATCTGTTTTGCCTATAAAGGCAGCCAAAAATTCGTTTATGACTGACTACACCCTATCGGAGGTGTCATTTCCCAGGACGCATGACCAAAATCTTGTGACGAACCTGTCGAGACGATTGATTGATTGAGTCTAAGTCTAAGATGACACGTAGCCTATATAGTAGCCGCGAGCCCTAATCCACAGCCACGTGATGACGTACTCTACAAAGACTCGGTCTAACACTCCTCCAGGGCGTTATCACGTCCGTACAACACTAAGCCATTGAAAAAACAGACAGAAAACAAATAGAATACAGAAGACAGAAGCCAAACCATGCCATGCCCTGAGCTCCTCCGAAATGACTCCCGCACATGCCATTGGAGGCGTCAATCATGGGGCAATGCCTATACTCGGTAGTTGATTGTGTTGTCGGCTTCAACTGTCTTGACTTCCTGTCAACCGCTCCTCCGAAGGTGACACACAGTCCTGTTGTATCGTGATCGGTATTGCATTGAAGAACTGTATCGAAGGTACTGCTTCAACCAGCTGGAGCATTGTTGATTCCCGTATGCAGCCTCTCGGTCCCAATCATGGGTTGTGCTGTCGGTGTCGAAATTGGAGACGCTTCTCCGTGGCGATGTTGACTTCCCCTGGACAAACGAAGTGGAAGTCTTGATCGTCGTTTCCCTTTTTAAACACAAGTGCTCATAACCTGTTGTACGGTGGCGGATGCTCGAGTAGTCGAGTGTGTGCGTGCGTATGCGAAGGTGAGTCTGTGTCGGTATCAAAATTGGAGACTCTTCTCCGTGGCGATGTTGACTTCCGCTCGACAAACGAAGCGGAAGTGTTGATCATAGCCGGTTCCGTTGCGGATGCTCGTGTAGTCGAGTATGTCTCGGTGTCGGTGTCGAAATTGGAGACGCTTCTCCATAGCTGCAATTCGAATTGGAGACGCTTCTCCGTAGGTCGCTCTTCCTCAGCTAGCCCTAGGAAACTCATTCCCGTAGATCGTGGATCCCCGGACTCAGCCTCCCGGGTGGAGGAGGGGTTGTCGTCATTGAAGGTTTAGGGTGAAGGTACAATACACACTGTACAGCTAACAAAGCTTCCTCGTCCTCACAGTAGAGGAGTCCACAGAC
>Ga0307515_10005725_pt1 | contig 25100 bp, 17 predicted proteins | sample 17_EM_MG_FD_194513 | JGI IMG/M metagenome (GOLD analysis project Ga0307515, IMG submission 194513) | Populus trichocarpa ectomycorrhiza microbial communities from riparian zone in the Pacific Northwest, United States - 17_EM | ecosystem: Host-associated > Plants > Roots > Unclassified | place... | reverse complement strand
TAATACTTGTCTCCTCACACTCGTAGGAAGTACTCAGTTGCACATGATCTCAAAGCACAAGTCAGAATGTTCCTTGTATGGAAAGTTACAATATTGGAAACTAAATGTAATACTGCAGAAAATCCCATCAATCAAGCTATGAAAGATCGCCTTGCATGCATAACATTACACGAAGCACCAGCAGGAATGTGGCGTCGAAATGACACAACCCAGTTACTAGATTGCCTCTTGAACATTTTGAACATTGCTACCAACTGACCTCCAGCAGTCAGATTCTCTGGAAAGTGATAAAAGAAAGTCGTCAACGGCGATTTCAACCTGAAAGGATTTCAGTTATGTACTCTCTCCACTTGCAATAAATAGGAACAAAGTAAACACACCCGGCGTCGACTCAGAGCATCGGCCACCTGATTACCCAAAAAATAGTCACCACCTAACCTGACCTGACAGGAAAATAGGGCCCGGAGGACAGTTGCCTTGATGGGGTCTTTACTCCAAGTATCCCAAATCAGGCTTGGAGGGTCTTGTGGTACTTTCCGAGCCAATGCGATTTCATCATTTGACAATACTGGCTTTGGAAGGGCCCAGAAGTATTCCTGCAGGGTCTTTTAGCTTCCTGTATTGGTGTATCGGAGCAAACATACTAGAATGAGGTGCCTGACATTGGCTTGGCCAAGGCTTGAAATCAAAGCACGATCGCTTTCCTCCACACCTGTCCACGCTTGTTCAATCTCATCCACCAAACGCCAGCGTTCCCCTGACTTACAATAAAGTGAGTTAGTTGTACCATTTATGTGCTTTTAACCTACTATATAGGATGGAAAGCTCATTTTGGGCCAATCATGAACTGAATCCAAAAGATATTCCAAAATAGGAGGAATCATCCTCAGTTCTCCAATGGTGCGAAGCTTTAGTGAACATCCAAATAGGATTGTTTGGCCATTGGGGGGGCGTGATATAAATCCAGGATTTTGATAGTAGATTGGTGAAAACCGGATTGGTGATTGGTGATATGCAAACTCGATGCCCTCCGTGTGGAAGTTTGCATCAACAAGAGGCTTGATATTCTTGGCCGATGCCCAGAGTGCCGACCCAGAAGAATTACAAGTGCTTGATACATTCCTGCAAACATAATGAGTTGTCAGGGCTTCCAGTCCCATTATCGCTCCTCGGCATACCGAAGGTAGTTTGAAAGTGACTCCATCACCATGCCTACGTTACAGATAGCAGTCCAATATTTAGTCCCATATTTCTGTGCTTGTAAGTCAATTAAGATCTGAACGAACAACACCAGTTTCACCTGAATTCGGTCTGGGATTGAGTCGAGGAATTGCTCTTGGCTTTCTCGCTGCTGAATCACTGTACGGCGATATCTCAAACCTGGCAAATCTAGATCAGGCCGGTCTGGTGATCAGTCTTTCTCGGTTCACCTTGATCGTGACACTTCCTGCGTGCTTCTTTTACTTTCAGTGTTTTCTCGGTTTCCAGCTTTTCCAGCTTTTCCTTTAGAGCTTTGCCGGAAGAAAACAAATTGGACCAGTTTTTTTGGACACTGACATTGACCGATTTGATGTCAAGCCACTCTTTGTGTGAAGTCACTGCAGCAGCTTGAGCGGAGTTGACACTCTTTGTTGCTTTGAGATCTTCAAATTCAATATGTAGGTCACCAAAATACCTTTCCTGGTCCTGATGGAAAGGGATTGGTGTCGTGATTAATAATGAATGTCCGTCACTCACTGCCTTGGCGATGGACATTCCCAAGGCTTGCATTTGATCCTTCATCAGGGGACCCTAAGAAAAATAGACCTATATCTGGAGTATAGTACTATATCTGATGTATAGTAGTATATCTGATATATAGAGCTATATTTGAAGTATAGTATTATATTTGGAGTATAGTATTAGATTTGGAGTATAGTACTATATCTGGGATATAGTACTATATCTGATGTATAGTACTATATTTGACATATAGTCACCAATAGTTCCCAATAGTACATAGTACTATTGGCAACTATTAGTACTATTGGGAACTATTGGTGACTATTGGTGACTATTGGGAACTATTGGCAACTATTGGCAACTATTGGGAACTATTGGTGACTATTGGTGACTATTGGCAACTATTGGCAACTATTGGAAACTATTGGAAACTATTGGGAACTATTGGTGACTATTGGTGACTATTGGGAACTATTGGTGATGATTGGGGACCATTGGGAACTTTATCTGGGTATTCTACTATATAAGGTACGGGACAGCCAAGAGGTGCAGGCACAGCCACCTGTCAAAAAAACCAGCCTCAATGGTTCAAATTCTCGTGTCCGAATTTTTTTTTTTGTATCTGTAGCTAGTTTCATATGTCAAAAAATTAATTAATTAATACCATATTCAAGCGTGTGCTCTGGCCTCCCAAAGAGCCTCTGGTGGCAATGTTGCGATGGAATCGGTAATTCCGCTAATCTCCGACAGAGATTAATGCGACGGAAGCCAAGAGAATGGAAAGGGAAGAGGTCTTGAGGCTTATCCGTTCGCCGACGGAATTCGGTTCTCCTCTTGTCCGCGCGCGCCGGCGGGAATACGATCTCTGAAGGGGAAGGGGAAGTGGGGATGACGACTTAGGGACTTGTCGGACCTAATTCCCAAGCAACTGCCCAAAATCACGACGGGCGCCCAATCTGTCTCAGCGTAAACGCTCTGACTAGGTACGACTCCGAAGGGGCTGACTGAAGCGGGGTTTCGGTCCGGCTGGCTAGCCTGGCGGTGCTGAGGGTGGGAGTTAGCACGCGAGGGCGGGGAAATGAACCACCGGTCTTGAGGTCCGAAGTCCGACGGGGCGAGCGAGCGAGTGAGCGGGGCGGGATTAACAGCGAGCAAGGCGGGGCGCAATATCAAACATCTATAATCAAGACGTCGAGTGAGGGACATTCCCCATCGAGTCTAAGGTTAAATACAACGTCTAAACTACAAACACGCGGCTACGAGACTGCAGGGGGCGGTGGAGTGGAAAGTGGTGAGGTGGGTGGCATCGCATAGTGTAGGTGGCACGAAGTGGAGCTTGGACCTGACCACAACCTCCAAGTTGGTTCCGAGCGGTAAGTTCCTTCGGGTTCGCTAATGGTGGTCACGGATACCAGGCCTGGGAGTCCAGAAGACCTTAGGCTCTGCTCCTGGGCCATTGCGCTCGCCGCCGCTGTCCTCAGCGGGGACTTTTTCTCTTTCCGGACCTTTCCCCCACTTCCCCACCTTCTCGGCCGTGGGACGGGACGACACGCATATTTTACCCCCACCTGGACAACACTTGCAGCTTCACGCGCATAGTACGTATTTTTTCGCGACTTTTGCGAGCTCACGTTTCTCTGGAACCGTCCCCATGCGCACGCAGCACCCCTCCCTCATGACTGCTCCTTTGTCGCATCGAGGCTGTGGCGTGGCCGTGCCCTTTGTTTTCCCCTTTCACGCGTCACACTCCCTTCACCACTTCACACTCTTGTGATACCCCCCAGGGTGCTGCACTCTGGTACGTTCCTTCCCCTTCGGTTGCCTGGCACATGTACGCGGCGATCCTCCCTTCGGGGTTGCGTCCTGTGTGCCGGAGGACTAACACCCTCACGGGTATTCCCCACATGTTGAGCATGGGTACCCGGCTGGCTGGAGAAGCCCTCCCACTTAGAGTGCGGGGGCCCGGTACCCCACCCCTTGACCGCTGTGGATTCGCTAGCACCGCAGCTGTAGCCAGCCGCCCCCAAACACCCGGGCCTCGGCCTAGTCCCCACTAGTCACGCGCACCAGCTTTGCTGGTTAGGACGGACTGGTGGCCAGACATAAGGCAGCCCGGGCTTAGGCAGGTCTTGGGCGTCACCACAAGTGCGCGCCCACACCCACCTGGCCTGGAGTAGGGGCGACAACAGCATAAGACGTCCGTCTGGACGCCAAGGTTACCTCCGAGGACGACGTCCCCGGTCTCTGTTTTTGGTGTCTTTCGGACACTCCTGGCTACACGGATGCTCCACTACGGTGGCCCATCAGATCTGCCCCATGCGATCTGGGGTAGACACCTCCCCTTAACTGGTCAGTGGGTTGCGCCACTTGAAACAACGCCCCTCGGCACCGTTCGGGTCGAGATAATGAAAGGCCGTTGCCTCTGCGCGTCTCGGGGGGCAGTGTGTGCTGTATCCGTTGGGGCCGATCCCCCAACATGATGGCCGCTGTACCTTAACCCAGGTAAATCAAAATCGGCGCACTTGCGTCGTAATAGGATAGCAGTGCCCCATGTGGTTGCCTATTGGGGATTCATTACACTTGGGAGTCTTTCCCTCCTGATGCCCGTGTGAGCGCAGGCTACCGCTCCTTGTCAAGTTGGCGAGGGGAACTCACACCGGAGAGTCATTCTCCAACTGCGTGACGGCATACACGACAGTATAAATATCTAAACGCTGGTGGCTTGTCCCACTTGAAAAACCGACAAGGGACTCTGGTGATGGTGGGCGTCTCAACACGCTCACCCCCCAGGTCCACATGCTCATGCCTACTACGCTTTGCGTGTAGACGTCCTACCCACTAAGCCTTCGTCTCCCGCCCGGACCAGGTTGGGCCTGCACTGGTTGGTCCTCGGACGCCCCAGTTCACATATCCAACACCCTGGCGAGCCTCACCATGCTGTTGACCCATGGCTGGCAGACCCAGGGGAGTGCATTGTAGTTCCGACATGAGCAGCGGGACCCACGGGCCCTCCGCCCCGGATTACTTCCGAGTGACGGCATACACTTTAAACACCGGTGGACGCTTCCCCACTTGAAACAACAGCCACCACCCAATTGGCGGAATGAATCACGGGCGTGCCTGAAGTGACACCCGGTACTAACGTGTTCGGCCCTAGCCAGGCCTAGCGGAGGCGGTGCATTTGGATCCCGGAGCCCACTTGCGCTTGACTAATTTTTTCTACGGGCATTTACTTACCCACACCTATCTTTTCTTCAGATACCGCTAGCCCCCTCGTCGCAGTTCACGGCAAACATGAAGACCCTTTCCCTTTTGGGAGCCGCCCTGGTTGACGAGCCGGGGGCGGTAGCTATCATCAACTACTGTCTCTTTGGCGCCTCGCCTCGGGGCCCCTCCTCGTCGACTCTGCCCCCTCCCCGGCGGCCCAAGCAACCCAAGAAGCCAGCGCCACGGCGGGCGCCTGCTGTCCCGGTCTACTGCCCTCTGGACGATGTCGTGCTCCGGAAGCACGCTTCCCCCAAGGTAACCCCACAGGTCACGAATGCCCCGACCCGCGAAGTTCCCACTCTATGGCGCCCGCGCAAAGGGCTCAAATTTCCACAAGGCCTTTGCTACCTAACGGCGGTCCAGGAGCACAACTGGCCATCCGCTACGGTCGAGCTTGGATACTATCCCACGGTCACCAACCTCCTTTGCAACCCGCTGGTAGAGAAGTTTGCCGCATTTGTGGTGGAGCAGGCCCCGGGTCTCTACCACATGGACAGTCGCCCCATGAGAGGTGCCATATCGCTTTATAGCGCTGTGTCATCTTGGGCCGTTGGCGCACACATTCCTAACCGCCCTCACCCGGGCCATAATGCTGGTTACCCACAGAGGCCTTTCCCAGGCACACACCGCCCGCACCCAGCCCGCAGCCCTCCACTCCCACCTCAGTCCATGATGGCCCCTGCCACGCCACTGGGTGTACCTGCCCCGAAACCGAGGGGCTACAAGCCGCCTAAGAGGGGGAAGGCACCCTTCCACCCTTACGCTGCCCGTAACAATGACAAGCGGCCCGCCTCCCCCGCCGCACAGTGGAAAAAGGCCCTGGCTGACCCCTTAGAAGAGACCATGGACTCCCTTAAGGTGGAGTTAGATATTTTCCCTTCCACTCTAGCCGTGCCGGCCTGGAAAGATACGCAGGCATGGCTGAAGGATGCTAAGAGGCAGAAGGATTTCGATAGGAAAGGGTGCATCCCAGCGCTCTCGGAGTTCTTTGCGACGATCCTGGGTAAGGTGAAGTCGGAGTACGCAGCGATCCAGGAGGATGAAAGGTTGCACGAAGAGACCTTAGCTGCCGAGTCTGGTAAGCTGGTGGCATTGTTAGAGCAGTTCAAGCAGGTGGAGGCCGCCCTGGAGTCTCCGGCCCCCGGGTTCGACGTCGCCCAGGCCCAAGCTCGTTCCAAAGCCCTGACCGAACAGATCCAAGAACAGGAGAAGGTGGTTGATATGCTGGACGGGGGGGCGAACCCGGATGAGACGGACATGGGAGACGACCCCATCGCGGATGGTGCCTCCTTTGTCGAAGTCCCTGACGAGGCTGCCCCAGACAAAGCACCACGTCCCTCGGCCAAAGAGCTGTGGCCTGAATCCAACTACCAAGATTACGCGGAAAGGGTGGGCCCCCTGTTCCCTACTCCGACCGGTAAGATGCCCCTGGACAGCCTTTTCGTGAAAATGGAGGAGCCTGTTGACTCTAAGCTGTACCTCCCTCGGCCCCTGGAGTTGTACACCGCAGAGGAGCTGACCAAGGTGGTGCCGAAGGGCCTACCCCGCTGGAACAATAGGTATGAGGACCCCATGGAACCTGCGAAGTGTTGGACATGGGACGAGTTCTCCCAGATCTACAGCGCGCCCGGATTCCACTTCATGGTGGCCAGAGTGGCACAAGTCGGCCCGCAGTACAAAGACCCCAAGCTCAGTACCCTCCGCTCCAAGCTTGCGGCGCGTTGGCGTTGCGCAGTCACGCTGCAGAAAATGGATCCTAGGCAGGACTGGATGCTGTGCACAGTCCCTTCCAACTCAGATGGGGAGAAAGAGGCCCTGAAATACGACCTGATCAGGCTCTCGGAGGGTAACACCGTGTACGTTATTAGAAAGTTCGCCCCGGCAGGAAGGGCTAGAGACCTGGAATGGGTAGTGAAAGGCTCTCTGGCGGATGACAACTCCATTTACACCCAGATGCGCAAGCGCCTCCTGGACTTCGAGATGGACGAAACCAGGCTCGGCTGGCGCGTCCTGGGGGTTCGGAAAGCAGGTGCCACCTCGAAATTCAGAGGCACTTTCATCCTGGACTCGGCGTCGGTTTACTGGCCATGGTCGATGGACTGGGGCCACAAGCACGGCTCAGTCCCCGACTCATCGCCCCTCCTGAACTTTGAGCCCACCTGGAGCGCGAGGCGCCCTTACGTGTGCCAATGCTGCTACTCTACGGACCATTTCACAGAGGAATGCCCGCTCCCGTTCATGAAGGTTGGCGGTAACAGCCTGGTCAGCCAGCCGGCCAGGACTCTTGTCCTAAAGAAGAAAGCTGCGGAGAGGTTCATATCTCTAGATAGGTCGGCTTGGGAGCTGCCCGTTCCTCCAGCCCCAGGCACCCCTAGGATCCCCCCTTCCCCCTCGCGACCTCTCCCTAAGGTTCCCCTTGCCCGGAAGACAGTCCCTATGTCTGTCATCGAGGAGAAGAGCTCGAAGATGGACACAGATGACGCGCCCTCTGTGGTGTCGGGCGCGGGTTTATCGCTTGCCGCCCCTCCCCCCATTGACGACCCCCCTTACCAGATTGTGGATACCTTAGTCAGGTTCCTCACTCTGCAGCTGGCCGGAAATCTGACACAAGGAATGGGCCTCACGGAGTCCAGAATTCAGCTCCTTTGTAAAACCCATAACGGCTCCCTCCCTGCGGTGCTGGCGTCCCTGAGGAGAGACGGTTGGCTCCCGACGTCGGTCTCGGACCAGGTCATGTCGTATGAGTACGGCAGATTCACGGAAGGCGCATCTTCATTACAAGCTGGCGGTTGGTGTATTCCTCTGCTGTGCATTGGAACTGCTTTACTAACAAACACACGTCTATGACACATTATTGCCCAGGCTCCATGCCTAAAACTGTACAAGGTGCTGCGCACCAAGTAAACCCTGCAGGCATTGCCGCTGCTACGTGTACGAGAAATTGATGCCATAACTGCGCCTGCTTCGGGCCCTGACACACCCCACAGATACCGCCCCAACTATGCTTCAGGCTATCCGTCCCGCCTCACCAGTATCAGGTGTCGGGGAGGGTTCGGTGGCCACGAGCCGTTCCCATATTAGCGATACTCCACCGCGAGAGATGGCCGTGCTGTCCCAAGCCACCGCCAAGCCCGCCCTGCAGTCCCCCCTCCGACCCCTCTCGCAGGAGATCCCGATCAGCCCGACCAAGGCGTTCGTCACTGCGGTGGCTTCACAACTCGACGATAAGCAGACAACAGTATACACGTGGCCCAAGAGCCTTATGGACGCCGAGATGACCTCTGGGAGTGAACCGGATCATACCACTCTGTTGCCCAACAAGGACGTGAGCAAACACCCTGCGGTCCAACGAGCCTTGACCTCCCTGGCGCTTGGGCGGACTATGGAGCAGGACAAGAGCGATATCATGGCGGGCGTCCCGCTCCCTATCATCTCCGCCCCCCTCCTGCCCTCGCTGATACCCCTGGATGAGGAGGAGTCAATCCTCTTCTCGAATATTAGGCCCCTACAAGGTGCTGCGCTAGTCAAAGCGGCAGGTATTACCGCGGAGGACGTCAGAGGCCCTTCTGGGAAGAGAGGAAAGAAAAGGAGTAACACATGGCACATCCCGAGAGCCACGACCCCGGCCTCGGATGAGATATCCCCCCACACTATGGAGCCTCAATTCGACGTCCACTCTACGTCCGATACGTACGAGGACCTGCCGTTCTCACAGAATTTGAAGAGAATGGTATCTGCGTTCCCTTCCATGACGGAGGAGCACTTGTCCCTCACATTGGAAAAGCACGATAACGACCTTCCAACCGCGCTAGCCTGGATGCAAACCATAGCAGAGATGAAGCACATCAGGCGCACCCTCCTCTCCGCTTACCCTACCGCCTCGATAAGTGAGGTAGAGTCCGCCGTTAAGCTGTACAAAGGCGACTTTATGCTTTCCTTTAACCTTCTGGGTGCGGACCACGAGCCCACGGACGAGTGGTCGGAGTTCTCATTTGTGCGACGAAAAGGGGTGATGGATATCGAGGAGGAAGCCGCCGAAGTCATATACGACGATGCCGCAGCCCGATCCTTCGAGAACCAATGGTGGAGGACCTGCGTCCAGATTAAGCGACACAGAGTCTCCCACTCCGAGGAAACAGACCGCCTCTGGGGTAAGCTGGTGCCTATCGCGGTCGCCCCGCGGCCCATTTCCCTTCGTTTCCTCCGATATGTCAACGACTTGGGGAAGTACAATATGGACCGGCTCGCCTTTAGTAAAGCTCTGGGAGTCCTGCGCGCACAGAACGAGTTCGAAGGCCTGGTGGCCCTTATAGGCGAACCTGAGCCTTGTTTTGACGGGAGGGAAGCAAGTATCCCGGCCATAGCGATACTGCACGTCCTAGTCGGAGACGGGTTGGCATCCCCAGCGGCTGCTGCGTGGCTCGCGCTAAGCGTGTTCAAAGACAAGGAGTCCTATGACAAGTACATCCCGCTGTTCTTTGGCTTCCCCGCTATAAGGAGGAAGGTGTGGAACGACAGGAACGTATATATGGCGGCTAGCATCAAGACCATTAGCCGGCAAGGGAGTGCTCCAAACTCTAAAATCGACGTCGCGGCGGCAAGAGACACCTACATGAGCGCGGTGCCGGGCACCATCAAGTACGCCCTGGAAAAACAGAAGGAAAAAGCGGCTGAATCCCCGCCCAAGAGGGATAAGGCGGCCCTGTCCTCACCCAAGAAAAAGAAAGCGGACAAGACCTCCGTTGGCTCCCGAGGTTCCAGGAGGAGCAAGCGAGCTCGAGGGGTGTCGCCCGATGGGGACATCCCAGAGGAGGAAGAGAAGCAGGGAGACCCTGTAGTGGACGAAACGGCCAGTGAGGCGTTGGGACATTTGCTGGAAGAGAGTTAGTGGGCCTACGGTGTTACTGACGGTTTTTTTTTTCTATTTTTCTGCGATGACAATTTTTTTATGACTGAAGCTGGGTTCCGGCAACATGCATTATGCTTCGAAAGATACTGGGGAGTGTTGTTACTTCACAGGATACGTTTGTGTTATTGACTGCGCCCTGACCTGACCCTGACGACCGGCCCCATGCTTGATTTGTGATCTTTAGCAGCATTTGACTGACGTTAATCGGATTTGTTGACCCTCTTTCACGGATACACGTCCCACAAAAAACTTAGGGAGGAATTAGCCATGACCCTCCGGCGTTCCTCCACCTACTGATCTGGTCACTTACGGGGCAATCCCCCTCCACAGCGCCATGGAATACAAGCTCGCAACCTCAAGACGTCCCGCACAGGCTGTTGGCTACCCGGCTCAGGGCCGAGGGGCTGACGGTGACGGCGGAGGGACAGCAGGTACCTCCCTGGTTGGTGTGGTGGCGGCCAGTGTCTCAAACAGCCAGTTATGCGAAAACCCCCACCCTGCATCCTCCCGGTGGAGGGCTGCGGGCTCAAACAGCGATCCGCCCCCCCCAAGCTCTGGGTCAGGCCAGACCTCGGCCCCCGAAAGGACCAGAGGGAGGTTCCCAGATGGGGCTGAGGCGGTGCCAGAAGACCCCCCCCTCGAGCTGACCAGGAAGCCCTTTAGACTAGCCACCTGGAACATGTGCGGACAAGGATCTCGTTCTGCACCAAAGGACAAATCCAAGATGCGCCTAGTAGAACACTTGCTGACGTTGGAAGACATAGACGTACTGGTTCTGACAGAAACACACACGGTCTCACTCCCGGTGAGCCGGCGGGTGCAAGTTTTAGAACAATCCGGTCTGGCGAACAGGGCCGGAGTGGCGATCGTGGTTAAAGCCGGGTCAGGATGGGAGGTCCTGCACAAGGAGATTCTAATCCCTGGCTATGCGATAATAGTCAATGCGTCTCACAGGACTAGCAGGGAATCTCTCTGGGTTCTCGGTGTCTACGGGGATATATCAAGTGGCCAGTCCTCCCTGGTTGGATTCTACGAGAGACTGAACAACAGGTTGGTTACGCTCGTGAGACAGCAGGCCAGGACGCATTGGGGAGGGTGCTTCGCGGCTGGAGACTGGAACTTTGTGGAATATGCCGGGGACAGGTTCCCAACAGCCCACCCAGACGGAGCACCAGTCAGATTACTGACCACCTTCAACAGTATAAAAGCACTGTGCGGCCTCGTTGATACTGCGGGGGCAGACCCAGCACCGCCTCTGTGGTCGTACAGCAAGACGACAGCGCACGGCCGGGTGTACTCCAGGCTGGACAGGATTTACCGCCCAACGCGGGGCTGGTCAGCCGGAAAAGTTACGCCTCTGGACACAGGAGCATCAGACCATAGGCTGGTCATGGTGCCTGTATACCCGAGGAGGCCGAAGATTGAGAAGGCTAAGCCGGCGCCCAGGCTGCCGAGTCCTGAAGCCCTTGACAAGTTGAAAAAGTTCTGGCCGGCGGTTCTGCTGGCGTGGGGTGTTTTGACTGGCCATGGCCCGGTCACGCTGGAGAGATGGGCCGAGTTTAAAAAGACCGTTCTGGACGTGGGTCTATCGGAAGTGCGAGCCATGAAGAAGCTCGGGAAGAAGGATTGGGTGGCGGTGCTGCGGAAGGAAACGGTGCCACCTGACATGATAATGAGCGCCGTCACTAATGCCAACAAGCAGCTGTGGGCCGCGCGACGCCCCCCCGCCAGGTCTACGCCGAAGTGGCCTTGCGCGATACCGTCTTACGAGATCCTGCCAAAACCAAGCAAGCACTTCGTCGCGAGCCAAGCATCGCCTTGGCAAGTCATGGTTAAGGCACAGCCCCCCGTCGCGCCACATCCCGTTGGCACTAGGACAGTGCGGTTCATGAAGCCAGAAGGGGCCAAGGGTGTCGCTGACCTGCTGAAAGAGCGAGCGACTAGGCTGGACTCGTATACCAAAGCTAAGTGGGAGAAGATGACCAGAACCCACTCGTCAGAGTGGTTTAAGCAGTCCTCTAATAAGGAGCTGGATGAAAGAGGCAGCTGCACTTCGGTGTCTGTGGAAGGGCTGAGGCGCCCGACGGACGTTATCGCCCGTACAGACTTGGTCGGGATGACTGACATTGCCAGGGAGTATTTCATTGACCTGCACACCCCGGAGCGGACAGACCAAGAGAGGTCTGCAGCACAACAGGCACTACTGGAGGAAGTCAGGCTCCAAAGCCTGCGGCGCCCCGATCCCAAGCCTGACGACGTCATAGAGGGACCGTTTACGGAGGAGGAAATGAAAGCCCTCCTGTCGAAAATGCCGAATACCGCCCCTGGGCCAGACGGCATTCACTACGGCTTCTGGAAACAGCTCGCAAGGACATTAGCTGCCTTGCAAAGCAGCGACGTGCCGCCCAGAACCTTTTGGTCAGCATTTGCTGAGTTGACTGAGGATATTGCGGATAGAGGCTCGTCGAGAGCAGGTTTCAAAAACGCTAACATTAGTCTTTTCTTTAAAAAGGGGGACCCCACTCTGGTCTCCAACTATAGGCCGATCTCGTCCATGAACACGGACTGTAAGATGTACACTAACCTGCTGAACATGAGGCTCGCCCCCTGGGCGGTAGCCAAGCTCCACCCAGACCAGAAGGGCTTCGTTCCGGGCCGACTGATGAACGAGCACACTAGGCTTGCCTCTGAAGTCGCGCACCTCTGTGACGCGACCAGCACCCCGGGCTTCATAGTAGGCTTGGACCAGGCGAAGGCTTACGACAGGGTGGACCAGTCCTGGCTTCTACAGGTCCTGGTCGCGTCAGGGCTCCCCCCGGACCTGGTTCTGCTGATTAGCGACCTTACCAGCGATTGCAAGTCCAGGGTCCGAATCAACAGCGGCTACAGTCCTTACTTTGTGTTGAAAAGAGGAGTGCGGCAGGGCGACCCGCTGTCCTGCCTGCTGTTTAACTTCTCCATAGAGCCTTTGGCCATTAGGCTTCGGCAGGTAGTTAAGGGCCTGTCACTGCCGGGCCTTAAGCCTGTGAAAGTCATGTTATATGCCGATGACATCAATCTGTTCCTAGGCCAGGAGGACTCTGTACAGGAGGTTTCTGACTGCCTGACGATGACATCTAGAATTATCGGCTCCAAGTTTAACATGGACAAGACGGACGTTAAGCCGGTCGGCCCTCACAACTTCCAGCTTGCCTGCTTTGTTCAGCAGACCATGAATGGCCCTTCGATACCAGGCGCGCACATCCTGCTGCCTGCGGACCCTCTACGCATCCTGGGAGTTTGGGTTGGCAGTAGAGACTTCGCTACTGACAGGTGGTTGCAGATAGACAAGCACGTGAAGAAAATTATTTCACAGTGGTGAGCTATCGGTGCAACCGCGAGGAATAGATCTATTCTGGCCAAGGCTCTCATGCTTTCCAGATGCCACTTTCTGATGGATGGTAATGGTATACCACCGAGCATGCTCAACAAAATAGGAAACAGAATAATGAGCTTTGTCCGTGGGAAATTCTCCGCGATGGCTTACAATACCTTGGAAGCCCCCTTGGTGGAAGGCGGCCTCAATACACCTTCCCTCGTGGCCCGGAAGATGGCTGCCGACTTGAAGTTTCTGAGCGATCTAGTTACGGGGGACCAGAAGGTGCCCTGGAAACAATGGACCTGGATGGACCTTAAATTGGCTTCGACCTCCAGCAGGGCCGGCACGCACGGGGGACTTAATCCCTTCCAACAACAGGCTTACACGAAGCCCTCTCTACTTCAGAGCAGGGTCTCCCAGGCCTTCATGACTGCCAGGAAGTTCGGCTTAGACGTAGCCTGTGCTGCCCCCTCCCTCGCAGCACGAATGAACGCGCCCATCCTTAATCACCCGGCGCTGCCTAGACCTGGTTCGCAGAGATTCGGGAAGTTACTAAGTCTCAAAACGGTCGGGGTGCACAAAGTAGTCCACCTTTACGCCCCCCCTGCCCTTAGAGGGACGGGTCTGAAGAAAACTGTGTCAGCCATGAAAGAGCAGGTACACGCATCGAGTTGGTCGCCATTGAGGAACTTAGGTGCCGCGGGTGCGCACCCTAGCACTAACGTGTGGCCTAACATGGATGGCCCCCTCGGCTGCGTCAGGGTTTTTACTGCCCCCAGGTCTATCATCGCGGGGCGGGTCGTTAAAGACGCGTACAAGAAAACCAGAGTGCGGGACCACATGGTCGACTACACGCCTGCCGCGCTGCCGGCCGCTAGGCGGGCGGATCCCATAGTCTTCAACAGAGACATTCACATCTGGACGGACGGGTCTGCGAAGGACAACGGTACAGACATTTGCACAGCGGGGTCCGCTTGGGTCTCGGACCTGCAATTCCAGGACGCTGTGTCACTGTCAGGGACAGTTCTCTCTAATAACGTTGCCGAAGTGGCGGCGGTAGTGCTGTGCCTGATGGCTTGGCGGGACGCCCACATAGTCATCCACACTGACTCTACATTCGTTCTAGGTCTGCTGGGAGGAGGCCTCTTGGCCATGGAGAGAGACGGATGGGGTGATGCCCCGAGGCACCTCAGTAGAGGACCGCCCACACCCCTCTTGCAGGTCCTCCTGTACCTGCTGCGAGACAGAACGGGCAGGCTGCGGCTCGAAAAGGCCAAAGCCCACGGGGACGATATCATGAATAATCTCGCTGACAAGCTCGCCAATGAAGGGCGTGTGAAGGGGAGAGTCCTGGACGTGGGCTCGCTGACCGTGCCGGGCGGGTGGGTTGACGCCGCCCCAGTCCTGTGCCACCAGCCTCTGGACTACCTGACTAAGCTGGTTGTGCGCGCTCGGGTGGGTGCGCCTGCAAAAACTCTGAAGTTCGAAGCCTTCTCTGATAGGTGGGTGGTTACCCTTGGCCAAATGTTCGGGGTAGTGCTAGATCCTGGGAACTACATCAAGGAAGTGTGGCGCCTCGCCATTCCTGAGGGAATGAAGGAGGTACTCTGGAAGGAGATGAACGGTGCTCAGGTCCTTGGACACAGGTATCACGGGCGGGGGTACGAGAGGTCGGATATGGGTCGGTTCTGCCCTTGTGGGGTGGAGTTGACCCTTGGACACATCCTCCTGGGCTGCGATGTTTATAGGTTGCAGCCGCTGATGGAGGTCTTGCTGACAGCGCTGAGCGCGCTGAACCACGGTTCTAGTTTCAAGACGCTGTCCCCTGACTCTTGGGGCGCGTCGCCTTGGTACCCCCTCCTCGCGCTGGGTGCGCTGGAAGAGGCCGCTTACCCCATAGTGAAGGGGCGGAAAAAGATACTCAAGAGTCTCAGGAAGTCGAGACAGCGGCACGAGTGGCTGATAGGTAACTACTACTGGGCCTTGTGGAGGTGGCGCATGAAAGAAATCCACGAAGCGGGATTTAACTTTGTGCCCGCAAACTGCATAGCCTCGCTGCATGACACGCTGGCCAAGCCGGTCCCAGCACACATACTGACACGTCCGGCTGGAAACGAGGACGAAGAGGAGCCCCCCAACGCTGCGCCCAAGCAAGCGTCTGCCCCCCTGTTGGGCGACCTCTCAAAACTGCCACCCCCCATGTCCCACATCACGATGGAGCTTGGTGGGAGGCGGCTCTCCAACAGAGGTAAGTCAATTCTACGCGCTCTCCAGGCGCCGGTTGCGAATGGAGCCCCGCGCCGCCCCTCTGGGAGAAAGGCGATCCTGCGGGCTCTCACGGATGATGCCTACGCCTAGTGCGGGGTTGGACTTCCCTTCACTAGTTTTCTCTTCACCGCTGCAGCGTCCCATGTCGTCCCCATCACCCTTTCTCCACCCTCTGGGGGCGGGTTCTACTCCCGCCGTAAGGTGGGGAATAGCGGTTCTTGCTAGAGCTCGCTTAGGGCAGACGGCAGGATCCCAGGGAGGGACGTTAAGCCATTTCTGGGCGGTCCGGTAAGGTGTGCCCTGTCAGTCGCAGGCAGGGGTCATCATCACCGATGTCGGACAGGAGGCCCCCCGCAGGTTTAGTGGGTATTCCACGGTCGCTCCGACCGTTGGCGACCCCCACACTCACGGCCTCTGAAGTCAACAGAAGCCTGACCCTTGGGTGCCGGGAGACCAGCTCACCCTCGGCGTGGCGGATTGACTGTATTGGCGCCTCCAACAGGCAACGTGGTCTTAAACCAGATTCCTGCGGGTGACGGTAGGGAGAGTTCTAGAGAACAGGCGGTGCCAGATGACGGGGCGCCACTCCATAGAACTGCCGGTTGCGGGGCCGGGAGACCATTTCCCCTCCCCGGCTTTTCATGGTGTCGGCGGCAGAGCCGCCTCCCTGACCCACAAAAAAAAAAAAAAAAAAAAAAGTGGCACAAATTGGAACCCCCACCTTGCGCTGGGGGCGCTAGAGGACGCAGCTTACCCCATTGTGAAAGGGCGGAAAAGAATACTCAGGAGTCTGAAGAAGTCTAGACAACAGCGGGAATGGATAATAGGTAACTACTACTGGGCCCTATGGAAGTGGCGCATGAAAGAAATCCACGACGCGGATTTCAAGTTTGTGCCCACGAACTGCGCGGCCTCCCTACATGATGTACTATCCACTCCGGTCCCAGCGCATATGTTGAAGCGGGGAACAGTGGACGAAGGCAGTGAGAAGCCGCCTAGCGTTACCCCTGGCCCTGCGACTGCCCCCCTGGTAGGCGATCTCGGGAACCTACCGCCCCCAGTGTCCCACCTCCTGGGGCGGGGCACTGGGGTGCGGCTCTCTAAAAGAGGTGAGTCAATCTTGCGCGCCATTCAGGCGCCAGTCGCGAATGAGCGCTCGCGCTGCCTCCCTAGGCGAGAGGCAATTCTGCGAGCTCTCACGGATGACACCTACGCCTAGTGTAGAGTTGGTTCCAAGTCACAGGCAAGACGTACCACGTCGTCCTCATCACCCTTTCTTCACCCTCTGGGGGCAGGTTCAACTCCTGTCGTAAGGTGGGGAATAGTGGGTCCTGTCTGAGCTCACCTAGGGCAGACGGCGGGGATCCCAGGGAGGGACGTTAAACCATTTCTGGGCGGTCCGGTAAGGTGCGCCCTGCCAGCTGCAGGCAGGGGTCATCATCACCGATGTCGGACAGGAGGCCCCCCGCAGGTTTAGTGGGTATTCTGCGGTCACTCCGGCCGTTGGCGACCCCCACACTCCCAGCCTCTGAAGCTGACAGAAGCCTTCCCCCTGGGTGCCAGGAGACCAATTCACCCTTGGGCGGCAGATCGGCTGTATTGGCACCTCCAACAGGCAATGGGGTCTTAAACCAGATTCCTGCGGGTGACGGTAGGGAGAGCTCTAGAGAGCAGGCGGTGCCAGGTGACGGGGCGCCACTCCACAGACCTGTCAGTTGCAGGGGCTGGGAGACCACTTCCCCTCTCTGGCTTGTCGTGCAGTCGGCGGCAGAGCCGCCTCCCTGACCCACAAAAAAAAAAAAAAAAAAAAAAAGTGGCACGAAGTGGAGGTTGGACCCAACCACAACTTTCACGAAGTTCCGACCGTTAAGTAGCACCGGGGCCAGGTGTGCCCTGGATGTGAAAACCGATGGTGGTCAAATGGGGAAGCCTGCCTCGTCCGTTCTGGACGGCATGGAGGCCTGGCGGCGGGGTGGAGACTCGCGACCCAGGTCTAGGCATCGACGTGGCTGTCCGCCTAGGTACCCAGCCAAGGCATGCATCGTCTGTAAGTCCAACCAGTCCGTGAACTGGTCACTTAAGGTCCTACAAGACCGCCCCCGCTCTTATTCACCTCTCTGGGCGGGGGTTTTAGCGATAGGCGCCGGTAAGAGCTGCAAAGGGGTTTAAAAACGAGCCGAGCAACCTGTGAGTGTTCATTGCACATCGAGCACTCCCTAGGAGTAGGCCAGCAGCCCCCCCGGGAGATTGGCTGGGTTTTCCCTTAAATACGCCGCCCGAGCCGCTGGTGACCAGGGCGCAGGGGTCGTTAGTTTCAGCTTTACTCCTCCCCCCCCTCGTAGCCTGTGAAGGTGCACAGGGTTTCCTGCCCCGACGAGTCCGCGGAGCTGCGAGCGTTCACGAAGCGCGTTCTTTCGTGCGCCGTGGCACAGACCGCAGGGAGGTCAGCTGTCGCGAGACGGTAACTGAGACCAGACCGGGGATCCCGGCCTACGACAGGCTTGAAGCGCGCGGCTGCCAACCGCTTTCGGGCTTCTGCCTGAGTAAAAGGCTCGCCTCGAGGCATTAGCGAACCGTCTGCCTTGGTACGGGAAGCTCCTACGCGGGTGGACCGTGGCGGTGGCATTCAGTAGGTGTCACCGGCCCGAGAGAACAAAATAATCTGCCGTTGGTGAGCCATTGTTTACGCAATCTGCTCGCTTAAGTTGTATCCGTGTGGCGCGGCAGTACAGGTTACGCGCTGGGATGAGAGGCTCGAAGTAGGGGTAAGCAAGTACTTAGGGAACGCGCTCCGAAAGTAGACCCAGGTTTCGGTGAGACGGGCCACCCTGTGCCCGTAAGAGTTCCAGCTTTGTGTTCGTTCCTTGTGTCCGAAAAATCTTGTAGCAATGTACCGTTACTAGTTCGCACCGCCCTGTAGCAATACACTCTGTACACACGCCGGGTCGAGAGTGGACGCCACGGCGGCACGAGATACTTATATAAGTGCGGTGCCGGGCACCATTAAGTATGCCCTGGAGAAGCAGCGGGAAAAGGCGGCAAGCAAGTCACCGAGGAAGAAAGTGAAAGCGGACAGTTCATCTGCGGGGTCTAAGGGCTCTAAGAGGAGCAGACGCATCAGAGGGTTGTCGCTGGGCAAAAATATACCCGAAGAAGAGGAAGAGCAGGAGGACCCTGTGGAGGATGCCCCGGTTTAGGTTACATAGGTATGAACGACTCATGGACTGGCATATTTAGTCCCGGTTTTGATTCTGTTTCTGACATGCTGCGTCTCTCCGCGTGGTTGTGCGCTGTGCGCGAGTTCATACTGGCTGACATTTTGCAAAGAGTCGTAGCGGCTATTGTGTTCTGTGTGTGTTGACTGTCTCGTGGTCTTCTTCCGTGTCTCTACCCTCTCCATCGCATCGTAACTAATACTGCCTGAGGAATGCAATGTTATGCGCTGATACTCATCACACAAAAAACTTAGAAGGGGAATTAGCCATGGCCCTCCGGCGTTCCTCTGCTACTGATCAGGTCACTTCCGGGGCAATCCCCCTCCACAGCTCCATGGACTACAAGCTCGCAACCTCAAGACGTCCTGCACAGGCTGTCGGCTACCCGGCTCAGGGCTGAGGGGCTGACGGTGACGGCGGAGGGACAGCAGGTACCTCCCTGGCTGGTGTGGTGGCTGCCAGTGTCTCAAACAGCCAGAAGTGCGAAAACCCCCACCCTGTGGCTCCCCTGCGGAGGGCCACAGGCTCAAACAGCGATCCGCCCCCCCCAAGCTCAGGGTCAGGCCAGACCTTGGCCCCCAAAAGGGCCAGAGGGAGGACCCCAGATGAGGCCGAGGCAGAGCCGGATGACCCCCCCCTAGTGCTGACTAAGAAGCCCTTTAAGCTGGCCACCTGGAACATGTGTGGGCAAGGCTCTCGGGCCGCGCCTAGAGAAAAAGTTAAAATGCGCTTGGTTGAACATCTACTGACGTTGGAAGACATTGACATACTGGTTCTAACTGAAACACACACAGTTTCACTCCCAGTCAGCCGAAAGGTACAGGTTCTGGAACAATCCGGCCTAGCACACAGAGCTGGGGTGGCGATCGTGGTCAAAGCCGGATCGGGATGGGAAGTCCTGCACAAGGAGGTCATAGTCCCCGGCTATGCAGTGATGGTTAACGCATCCCACAGAACTAGCAGGGAATCACTCTGGGTCCTTGGAGTTTACGGGGATATATCGAAAGGGCAGACGACCCTGGTTGACTTCTACGAGAGGCTGAGCGAAAGACTGGGAGCTTTTGTAAGGCGACAGGCTAGAACACATTGGGGAGGCTGCTTTGCAGCTGGAGACTGGAATTTTGTGGAATTCGCCGGGGACAGGTTCCCCACGGCCCACCTGGACAGAGCGCCGATCAGGTTGCTGACCGCTTTCAACAGCATAAAAACGCTATGCAGCCTTGTTGATACTGCGGGGGCAGACCCTGCCCCACCGCTGTGGTCATACAGTAAGGCAACGGCACATGGATGGGTATACTCCAGGCTGGATAGGATTTACCGCCTGACACAGGGGTGGTCAGCTGGTGAAGTTACGCCTTTGGACACTGGGGCATCGGACCATAGGCTGGTAATGGTGCCTGTGTACCCGAAAAGACCGAAGATTGAGAAGGCCAAGCCGGCGCCCAGGCTGCCGGGTCTTGAGGTGCTTGACAAGACGAGGAAATTCTGGCTGGCGGTTCTGGTGGCTTGGAATGTCTTGACTGCTCATGGCCCAGTTACACTGGAAAAGTGGGCCGAGTTTAAAAAGGTCGTTCTGGACGCAGGGCTGACGGAGGTTTGCGCCATGAAAAAGTCTAGCAAAAAAGACTGGGTGGCGGCCTTGAAAAGGGAAACGATACCGCCCGATATGATAATGAGCGCCGTCACAAGTGCTAACAGACAGCTATGGGCCGCACGACGCCCTCCGGCCAGGACAGCGCCGAAGTGGCCAAGCGCTGTGCCATCATACGAGCTGCTGCCGCAAACAAGCAAACACTTCATTGCGAGCCAGACATCGCCGTGGCAGGTCATGGTGAGAGCACAGCCCTCCGCCCCACCGCGGCCCGGCGGAATTGGGGCGGTGCATTTCATGAAACCGAAGGAAGGCAGAGGGGTCGCTGACCTGTTGAAGGAGCGGGCAACTAAGCTGGACGCTTCTACCAAAGCTAAATGGGAGAAGATGACCAGAACCCACTCATCCGAATGGTTTAAACAGTCCTCTAATAAGGAACTGGATGAAAGAGGCAGCTGAGCCTCTGTGTCTGTGGAAGGACTATGACGCCCAGCGGACAATGTCGCCCGCACGGACTTAGCCGGGATGACAGCCGTCGCCAGGGAGTACTTCATTGACCTGCATACTCCGGAGCGAACAAACCAGGAGAGGATTGCGGCGCAGCAGGCGCTGCTAGAGGAAGTCAGGCTCCAGAGCCTGCGCCGCCCCGATCCCAAGCCTGAAGATGTCTCAGAAGGACCTTTCACAGAAGAAGAAATGGAAGCCCTCCTGTCGAAGATGCCGAATACCGCCCCTGGGCCGGACGGTATTCACTACAGCTTCTGGAAACGGCTCATAAGAATGCTCGCTGCGTTGCAGAGCGGCGATGTGCCCCCCAAAACCTTTTGGTCGGCGTTCACGGACCTGACTGGGGATATTGCGGAGAGGGGTTCTTCCCGGGCAGGGTTCAAGAACGCTAACATTAGCCTTTTCTATAAAAAGGGGGACCCCACCCTGGTCTCCAACTATAGGCCGATCTCCTCTATGAACACGGACTGTAAAATGTACACTAACCTGCTTAACACGAGGCTCGCCCCTTGGGCGGTGGCCAAGCTCCACCCGGACCAAAAAGGTTTTGTGCCGGGGCGGCTGATGAGTGAGCACACTAGACTGGCTTCCAAGGTTGCTCACCTTTGCGATGCCACGGGCACCCCGGGCTTTATAGTAGGCTTGGACCAGGCGAAAGCTTATGATAGAGTGGACCAGCCCTGGCTCTTGCAGGTCCTGGTTGCGTCAGGGCTCCCCCCAGATCTCATCCTGCTGATCAGTGACCTTACTAGCGATTGCAAGTCCAGGGTCCGAATCAACAGCGGATATAGCCCTTACTTTGTGCTGAAGCGAGGGGTGCGACAGGGCGACCCACTGTCGTGCCTGCTGTTCAACTTCTCCATAGAGCCTCTGGCCATCAGGCTGCGGCAGGTGGTCAAAGGCCTCTCGGTGCCAGGCCTCAAGCCTGTGAAGGTCATGTTATACGCTGATGATGTCAATCTGTTCCTCGGACAGGAGGACTCTGTGCCAGAGGTGTCCGAATGCCTGGCCTCCATGTCTGAGATTATTGGCTCTAAATTTAACATGGAAAAGACAGACGTTAAGCCGGTCGGCCCGCACGACTTCCAGCTTGGCTGCTATGCCCGACAGGACATGGACGGCCCTTCATTACCGGGCGCACACATCCTGCCACCAACAGACCCCTTGCGCATACTGGGGGTTTGGGTTGGCAGTAGGGACTTCGCCGCGGATAGGTGGGGACAAATAGACAAGCATGTAAAGAAGATCATTTCGCAGTGGCGGGCTATCGGCGCATCTGCGAGAAATAGGTCGATTCTGGCTAAAGCCCTTATGCTGTCCAGGTGTCATTTCCTAATGGATGGTAACGGTATCCCGCCAAGTATGCTCAGCAGGATAGGGAACAGAATAATGAACTTCGTCCAGGGAAAGTTCTCTGCAATGGCGTACAGGACCTTGGAGGCCCCCTTGGCGGAGGGGGGCCTCAACACACCCTCTCTCACCACCCGTAAGATGGCTGCTGACCTGAAGTTCCTAAGCGACCTGGTTACAGGGGACCAAAAGGTGCCCTGGAAGCAGTGGACCTGGATGGACTTGAAGATGGCTTCGACCTCTAGCAGGGCAGGCACGCATGGAGGTCTTAACCCCTTCCTGCAGCAAGCTTACACGATGCCCTCTCTACTTCAGAGCAGGGTGTCCCAGGCTTTCATGACTGCTAGAAAGTTCGGGTTGGACATGGTCTGTGCTACTCCGTCTGTCGCAGCGCGGATGAACGCGCCCCTCTTGAATCACCCGGCTCTGCCTAGACCTGGCTCGCAGAGGTTTGGGAAACTGCTGGGCCTCAGAGCGAGTGGAGTGCGCAAGGTGGTCCACCTTTACGCCCCCCCTGCCCTGAGGGGAACAGGTCTGAAGAAGACAGTATCAGCCATGAAAGAGCTGGTACACGCTTCAAGTTGGTCGCCGCTGAGAAACTTGGGTGCCGCAGGTGTGCACCCTAGCGCTAATGTGTGGCCCAACATGGATGGCCCCCTAGGATGCGTAAGAGTCTTTACGGCTCCCAATTCGATCATTGCAGGGCGGATCGTCAAAGACGCGTATAAGAGGACCAGAATACGGGACCACATGGTTGACTACACGCCTGCCATGCCCCCGGCCGCCAGGAGGGTGGACTCTATAGTCTACGAGGAGGATGTACATGTCTGGACAGACGGGTCCGCGAAGGACAATGGCACAGACATCTGCACCGCGGGGTCCGCGTGGGTGTCGGACCTGCAGTTCCAGGACGCCATTTCACTGACGGGAGCAGTCCTCTCGAACAACATTGCCGAGGTAGCAGCAGTGGTGCTGTGCCTGATGGCCTGGCGGGACGCCCACATAGTCATCCACACAGACTCTACGTTCGTCCTAGGGCTGTTGAAAGGGGGCCTCCTGGCCATGGAAAGGGACGGATGGGGCGATGCCCCACGACACTTCAGTAGGGGCCTGCCCGTGCCCCTCCTACAGACTCTCCTGTACCTGGTGCGGGATAGAACTGGTAGGCTACGATTCGAGAAAGCCAAGGCCCACGGAGATGACGTCATGAATAACCTCGCTGACAAGCTCGCCAACGAAGGGCATGTGAGAGGTAGGGTCCTGGACATAAGCTCACTGACCATGCCGGGCGGGTGGGTCGATACCGCACCTGTTCTTTGCCACCAGCCCCTGGACTACCTGACCAAGCTGGTTGTGCGCGTGCGTGTGGGAGCACCTGCGAAGACATTGAGGTTCGAAGCCTTCTCTGACAGATGGATGGTTACCATAGGCCACATGTTTGGGGTAGTGCTAGACCCCGGGAATTATATTAAAGAAGTGTGGCGCCTGACCATTCCTGAGGGAATGAAGGAGGTGCTCTGGAAGGAAATGAACGGAGCGCAAGTCCTTGGACATAGGTACTATGGTCAAGGGCATGCGAGGTCGGATATGGGTAGGTTCTGCCCTTGTGGGGTAGAGATGACCCTTGGACACATCCTCCTAGGTTGCGGTGCCTACAATCTGCAGCCCCTATTATTGGTTTTGCAGGCTGCCCTGGATGCATTGCACTCGGGATCCTGCTTCAAGACCCTGTCCCCTGATTCTTGGGGTGTGTCGCCCTGGTACCCCCTCCTTGCGCTGAAGAGCCTGGAGGAGTTGGCCTACCCTATAGTAAAGGGGTGGAAGAAAATACTCAAGAAGCTTAAGAAGACAAGACAGCAGCGTGAATGGATGGTAGGTAACTACTACTGGGCCCTGTGGAAGTGGCGCATGAAGGAGATCCACGATACGGGCTTTAATTTCTTACCCGCTAACTGCGTGGCCTCGCTGCGTGATACGATGGCCGTGCCTGTCCCGGCGCATTTACTGGCGCAGCTGCCTGACGACAAGAGCTGCGAAGGGCCACCCGGTGCCGCGCCTAGCCCCGCGTCTGCCCCCTTGTTGGGCGACCTCGCTAAGCTGCCACCCCCCGTGTCCCGCCTCTTATCGGAAAGTGCTGGGAGACAACTTTCTGATAGAGGTAAGTTGATACTGCGCGCTCTCCAGGCGCCAGTTGAGAACAAGCGCCCACATCGCCTCTCTAGGAGAGGAGCGATACTGCGGGCCCTCACGGATGATGCCTACACCTAATGGGAGTAGGGTTTCGCTTCACTACTGCGACATCCCACGTCGTCCCCATCACCCTTTCCTCACCCTCTGGGGGCGGGTCCTACTCCCGTCGTAAGGTGGGGAATAGTGGACCGCGCCTGAGCTCACCTTGGGCAGACGGTGGGGTCCTAGGGAGGGACGTTAAGCCATTTCTGGGCAGTCCGGTAAGGTGCGCCCTGCCAGCCGCATGCAGGGGTCATCATCACCGATGTCGGACAGGAGGCCCCCCGCAGGTTTAGTGGGTATTCCGCAGTCGCTCTGGCTGCTGGCGACCCCCACACTCCTGGCCACTGAAGCCTTGGAGTCTTGGTCCATTGTGCGTGAGTGCCGGGAGACCAGTTCACTCATGCTCGTGGTCGTGGGCAGGGCTGTATTGGTGCCTCCAACAGGCAACAGGGTCTTAAACCAGATTCCTGCGGGTGACAGTAGGGAGAGTTCTAGAGAACAGGCGGTGCCGGATGATGGGGCGCCACTCCATAGAATTGTCGTGTGCAGGGGCCAGGAGACCACTTCCCCTCTCCGGCTTTTCATGGTTTCGGCGGCAGAGCCGCCTCCCTGACCCACAAAAAAAAAAAAAAAAAAAAAAAAGTGGCACAAAGTGGAGGTTGGACCCCACCCCAACGTCCA
>Ga0307515_10005724_pt1 | contig 25101 bp, 2 predicted proteins | sample 17_EM_MG_FD_194513 | JGI IMG/M metagenome (GOLD analysis project Ga0307515, IMG submission 194513) | Populus trichocarpa ectomycorrhiza microbial communities from riparian zone in the Pacific Northwest, United States - 17_EM | ecosystem: Host-associated > Plants > Roots > Unclassified | place... | reverse complement strand
CTAAATTAAGACTCTTTAAGGTAACGTAGATAGTGCTTATATAGTTTTAATAAAGGCGCTTTATACGTAAGTAATTTCTTCTAGTCCTTTTAGTTTTCTATTAACCCTAATAGCTACCACATTCTTAAAAATAATAATTTCACGGCCTATATAGGCACTTATTACTTTAATAAGTCTAGTAAGGAACTTCTATATTATAATCGCTTTATTAGGGCCGCTTTAGCTAAATATAGCATTACTAAGGTATTTTCTGGCTCTATTGCCTTTAGTGCTTTATCTACTAATCCTACGCCTTATTTACCCTTATTTAGTAGCAAATAGCGCTATAAGGCTATACCTAAATATAAGTAGGTTAAAATTAAATTAAATTCTTCTAAAGAGGACCTTTTTAGAGTTAACGAGGTGATTACAACTAAGGTGCCCTATTTTAGCACTACTAGGATCTATTCTAGCCCTTCGGCCGGATTTAGCTCTACTACTACTAAGAAGTCTTATACTATTTCTTTTAACTCTATTACTCCTACTAAGCCTAGTAAGTTAACCTTTACTTTATAAAGGGACATTCTAGCTTTTATCTTATCCTTTCTATAAGAATTAGCCCTAACTTCTTTTAATAAGGTCCCATCTATTTAGTTAAATGGTATATTTAATTTACTAAAATAAAACTTAGAATATCTCTAGGAAGCTTTTACTACTATAGGTCTTATTAGTATCCTTTTAGCTATTCTTAATGCTAACTAGTCTATTTTAGGTGTAATATACTTTAGCTACTTATACTAAGGTTATTATAGAGCTTAATAGTTATACTAACCTCCTTTAGCGCCTTTCTTATAACGTTAAGGACCTAAAGGCCTAGCTTAATTTTCTTAAAGGGAGTATAACTAGCATTAATACTACTTTACGCTATATTACTAACCGTTTTAATAATATAGAGCTTATTAGCAGCACTTTAACCCCTATAACCCCTCCTACGCCTTAAGCTAATCCCCTTAGCTATTTTAAGCTAGTTAGTGGTAATATAGCTTCTTTTAATACTTTAGGAAATTTAAAGTATAATTCTAGTACTAATATAGCTTATTTTTCTTTAGTTAGGGACGATTTAGCTAATAGCTTTAGTTTAGCGGGATTTAGTACTAGCGCTTAGTAAGTAGTCCTTTCTTAACCCTTTTTTAGCTAGGTTAATATCTTATAGGTCCCTTTAGGCGGCGGCCTTCTTTAGTTTAGTTTCTTTTATTATATTTAGGTTAATTAGCAAAAAATAGTAATAGGTTAGTTTTTTTCTTTTATATTTCTTACCTAAGTAGATATAAACTCGCTCTTTTAGCTATAGGGCACTATTAGTGCTCCCTAGACTAAATTCTACTATATTAGTTCTAATTCGTTTTTAATTATATTATTGTCCTAATTAGGCTAACTATTAGGAATATAGGCAAGTTGCCGTTACGTGAGGTAAGTTGCCGTTACGTAAGGCAAGCTGCCGTTACGTATTGCCGCGGCACTAGCGTAGCGAAGAGCCTTAAGCTCCTTACCCTTTCTTAAGAAAGAAGAATATAGAATAATAATTATTATACTACCTACAACTTATAGATATATAATATTACCTTATATTACTAACACTGATTAATAATTAACTTTACTGTTATACTACAGAATAGCTAGGTATTCCACTAAGAAGAGATAAGCCACTATACTAGCGCTACTCGTACTAAAGGAAGCTGTCTTTTAAGGTTAGAACTGGTCCTAAACCTTAAATAGAACTCTTTTATAAATTTAAGGATTTAAAAGGCTAGAACTAGTCCTAAGCCTCTCCTAGATTATAGATTCTTACATCTATTATATAGAACAACACGCTTTATAAGTCTTTATAATTTAAGGCCAGAACTAGTCCTAAGCCTAATAATTACAGATTCTTGTTACAAACGCGTACTAAATAACAATCCCTATACTAATAATACTTCCCTTCCTCTAAAAATATGGTTACTCTAAATAACTAAAAAGACTCCTTACTACTAGGGGTAGCTACGTACGCGAAACTTATTAATAAAAATTGGGACGAATTTACTATTAATATAATAACTTATACCGCAAAATAAGTTAACGGCTTTCTTTTATACTATATTCTATTCTACTAAGATAGCTACTATGCCGATTTATAGCTATAGGAATATTTTAGGGAGGATTTTATAGGATAGACCGCTAATACCTAGTATTACGGACGCTTTAAGTACAATATTACGACTACTTAGAGAAGAGTTAGAAGAAGCTAGTTAGTTAATTTAGGCACGGTCCAGAATGGAGCCGATAGAGCTATATGACGAGGAATAGTAACTAAGGTTATATAACGTTATACGCAGTATACGCAGTGTACGAGGGGAATGTACGTATAATATATATAACACGTATATTACGTATAAGAAGGATTTTATAGGAGTACGGCTATATATTTAAGGACCCTTAGTCCTTACCTAGATAGTTCCTTCCTTATAGTAATTTTTAGAATATAATTAGAGTTAATCTATTAGGCAACTACTCCACTAGTTATTATTACATTATTAACTTTAATTTGTATTACCTATACACCTAGCCTATTAATAAGCCTATTGTAGTACTTGCTATAAGGTTCCGTTATATAATTATTACCTAGTTATAGTATTAAATATAGAAAGTTAAATAATATGCCACTAAAAGCAGCTACTATAACGCCATTAATGGCGGCAACTACTTTAAGGTTAGAAGGCGACACTAGTATAGTAGATACTAACTCGTAGCGACCTATAACGGTTAGATAATTATAAGAAATAGTTAACTAGTTAACGGAAAATAATATAACGCTAGAAAATAGGATTAACGGGATAAGAGCAGCAAAAATTAAGTTATTATTAATTAAGAGATTCTTTAAAAAAAAGGTTAAAGCTTAAAGGATTTCTTATATAAATGCACTTTAAAGTTATATAAGAAGGGCTAAAGCTGCTAATACTTATAAATCAAATAGCATATACGGGACTATTCCTATTAAAAAGGGCACTTAAGTAGTTTAAGCCTTACTTTATAGAAATATAAGTAAACGAAATAACAACTACTAACTAGGAGGTATAGTTTATATTCTTAAGCTAGGAAGGATTTACGGAGCGACTTATATAAATATTTAGAGACTTAGAGGCAGTAACTATAGCGGAAAGAAAACTCTAAGATATTATGTAATAAACCTTAATAATTAAGTATATAACGTAGTTCCAGATATTAGCTATATAAGTTAAGTGGAATAATAAGGCGCTTATAGCATAATATAAATAAGGACTTAAGGCTAAAGTCTAGGATATAATTATTCTAATAGAAGATGTGGAAACCCTATAGGAGTTAATAGATTAAGCAATTAAAATTAATAATTGGATCTATTAAAGGGAACAGGCTAAGAGAGGCTAGGATAGAGTTTTATAGTTATATAAGGCGTAAAGTACGTAATAACTAAAGCTAAATTAGAAACTATAGTATGGCGTAAAGCTAATAGACCTAAGCGGTACTAAAGAAGCCTATAAGAGATAGAGTAGGAAACTATAGAAACCTAAAGGTTAAGGATTTAGTAATTATAGGACTAAGAAGTAGAGGCTAAACTAGGGATCTTAGTAGCAGAAGATATTTAGGTAGACTCTATAGTAAAGTTAGTGGTTTAAAGATAGAGCTTATATAAATTATAGGAAATAAGGTTATTTTGTAAGGGATTATAAAGATAGTTAGAGTTACTATATAATAAAGGGAACTAGACTAATAGAAGATATATATATATAAAGGGACGATAGTATACTATAAGGAATAAAGGAGTGTTTAATTAAAAGTTTCGCGTTTTATTATAATAACGTATACTAAATTTATAAAGACGCTAAGTATAGCGTAAGCTATTAGCTATAGGAGCTAAACCCTTTAGAATATAAAGGAACTAATAAACTATTACGTAGATTAGATATTAAAGACGACGAGTTTAATATAGGTAAAATATTTATAGATAACGAGGTAATAAGGGCAGCTTACTAGAAGCGTATAAACCTTAAAGAAGTTATATTAAAAGTAAAGACTAAGACCGCTATAGAGCAAGGTTTAATAACGGGAATTATAATACTATTAGATATAGCATCTATCGCTTTATAAGATAAAAGGAAGAGTATTTTATAGAGATTAAGTAAGCAGATAACTGTTAGTGCTAATTTATCGCTTAATAAAGGTAAAAGGCTAAAGGCTTAAGACTCTTAAAATGAGATAAAAGACGATTAAGATTTTTAAGATAAGATAAGGTATACCTAAGGACCTATAACGGATAGAAACTAATAAAGTAGGGTAATAGCTTAGTTTAAAGATATATAAATAAGCTTAGGATAGAGTTTCCCATAAATATAAGATTCTTAAGAAGAAATAAGTGAGATTTAAACTCTTAAGATAAGATAAGAACACCTAAGCCTAGTTAAACTAAGGTAGGAGTAAAGCTTAAGATAGAAGCAAGCTTAGGATTAAGAATCCTATAGAACTAAGACTTTAATACATAAATAAGGACTATTAACGAGATTAAGAAGTAAGAGGACTTTAAGGATCTTCTTATAAGACGCGAAAAAAAAGAAACTATAGAGGAATTTAGAGCGAGAATTACCTTATAGTAAGATTAGAAACTAAATAAGAGGTCTAGTATACTAGGTTATATAAGGGACAGAATACCTATATAAAGAATTATTAATGGCCTAGAATAGGTATACTAAGAGCTAAGTAGCTTACTAAACTGGAATAAGAAGAGGATTTAGGAATTTTAATTAGGTTTAAAAAATAATATATAAAAGGCTATTACAATATAGTAATAAGAAGATACTTTCTTACGGACAAGCTGTATATACTTAAAGGGTTATACTAAAAGTGGTATAGATAACGACATAATAATAAGTAGGAAGATTTCTATATATAGCTAAATAAAAAAGTTGTCTAAGACTACCCGATTATAGAAAAGGCTATAAGTTATATTAAAGAAGTTTTAATTATAACGTTAAAGGATCTAAAGGAGTAATTAAAGAACTAGAGAAGCGAGAGGTAAATCTTAATACCTATAAATAAAGTCGTAACGCTTAGATTAATATAAAAAAGGGTTAAACTTAAGGATAAAGATAAGCTAAGAGTTAACTTAAAATACTAAGCATATTATACGTTAGCGTGGATTATATATATAGATAATACGTATAATATATATAGAGTACCTAAAGATAAAAACCGGAAGTACCTAGTAAGGATATATTAGGTACTAGATAAGGCGGAATATAGAAATATTAAGTATATATATAGTTAGTACCTAGTAGAAGTGCAGAACTAAGGGGACTTAATACTTTAACTAGAAAGATTCTTTATAGAAGAATGCCTAAATAGATAACAATAGTGGGAATGCTTAGAGAATATATATTTATAGTATATTAAAGATAAAAAGCGAATTAAGTATTAGCTAAAAGTGGACTAAGTATAAATAGGATTAAGCAGCTAATAATTAGGAAAAGTAGAGGTCTACGGGACTAAAGGGAACTAGTAGTAAAGCCTTAGACCCTTAAAGGAATTTAAGGATAATATCTAAACCTATAAGTTAAGTAGTAAGATTAACAGTTTAAAGTATTAATAGATAGTAGAGCGATAAGGAACTATATCTTACTAGCAGCGGTTAAAAGAATAGGGTTACTATATAGGAAAAAGGAGTATTCTTACCTATTAGTGACAATTTTAGGAGATCTAATAGCCTATAGAGGAGGTATAAGCTTTACAGTGTAGGAGAATTGAGTAAACGACTTGATTGTAAATCTATGGAAATCAGGTGAAATATATACATAAAAGTAGAGCCCTAACAGTAGGGTCTATAACTTAATCTTTAACTTATTTAAGCTATATATAAGGTATGCGAGATATATAAGGGTAGTGCTATAGAGCCTTCCAGGCTGTAGTTATATGTCTCAGCATAGTACCGGTAGTCGGTTACACACCCCCCTAGATTTGACGGTGTAGTTAAAGCTATAGAAGACAAAAATAAAGGCAGAGACTATACTAAAATAGGAAATTTAGATACAATTTAGGGGTAGTAAAGGGGTAGGGTAATTGTGACAGTATCTTGCGGATATTGCGGATATTGCAAATATTGCAATGATACTAGTTGCTAGATAGGGCAGTAGTAATCTAATGTCGAATATCTACCAAATATAACTGCTTTATCCATACTTCGTGCTTTTAACGAGGTAAGATTTTAGTAAGGCCGTTGGCGGGCATTTTGTCTATAGGAACCCATCGTACGTCAATCTTTTTGTCTTAGACTTCCTGTCTAAGCCAGTGCTAATAAACGTCAATATATTAAAGCTTGGTGTTAAGTTTTAGTATATTCTATCTAAGTAGGCGTACAGTCTATATATTGTCGCATAGTAGGGTAAATTCGCGTTCTAAATTGAAGCCAATTGCCTTAAAGAATTATTGCCACTAGATAATTTCAACGGCAGTAGTAGATAGGGAGAGAAGCTTAGCTTCGGTAGTTAAACGAGTCACTAATTGCTGTAGGGTCGCCTTCTAATCGATTAGACCTCCGAATAGGATAAATAGATATCCTTAAGAGCTCCTTCTAGTCTCTTTATAGTCCGCAAATACTGCGTTAGATACTCCGTAAAAGGTAACGTCTTCTCCTTTAGGGTTTCTAAAGTAGACGTATGCTCCAAAAGCTTTCCCTAAGTATTTAATAGCTGTAGATTTTATTCCAAGGCAGTAGGCAATAGCTTAGTTCGCTACGTCGAGGTATCCCTAATTTGGATTAGTGAGGAATTCAGCTAGCTTAAAATGCGTCTTTGTAATATCAGGTCTTTTAAATATAGTAAGGTGTATAAGAGACCCTACTTGTTACTAGTAGGCTAGAGTCCTTTAAGGGTTCGTCTACTAATTAGACGGAATTAGTTCTTTAGTAGAAAGTAGTAACTTAGGAAATCTACCTAGTTAAATATTAAATCTATTAGCTATCTTTTTAATATAGGAGTCTTAGCAGAGCTAGAGCTTTCTACTTGCTTAATCTCGTTTAATTTAAATTCTTAGGAATTACTGTAGGTCTCCTAGTATACGGATCTCGTATTATTGTAGTAATTTGGCTTTAAATTCTTCAAGTCTTTAAAGGTCCTTTTTGGCAAATAGAACGGCAATATTATCTACGTAGAAGAAGATAATAAGTCGTCTATTGGTAAATAAGCAGTTAGTACCTAAGATAGGTTTCAATCCAAATTTAGCTAGGGTACTAGTAAGCTCTTTATACTAAAGTAGTGGTGAGATTTTCAATCCGTATAGCGCTATAAGTAGCTCTAGGATATGTCCGTTTTGATTAAATCCTTCTAGGTAGTAGTAGTATACTGGTTTACTAAGCTTAGCATTTATAAATGCGTTTACGGCGTTATACTATTAAATTTCCAAGTCAAATGCGGCTGCTATAGCTATAAGGGCACGGAATATTTGAGCAGCTAGGGTTGCTGCATAGGTCTCTTCTTTAGTAATCTGCAGGTCTCCGCGGACACATAGTTAAGCTTTAAGCTTTTATAGATAGCCGTCGCTATTAAGCTTATATTTAAAGACCTATTTTAGTAAAAGGATCTACTCGTTATATGCTTCTGCCCTTAGTACAGTCTTAAATATCCCTCGGCGTTTTAGGTCGTTATATTCTTTTTCTATAGCCTTTTAAAAGCTAATAGTTAAAGGATACTTTCTTAGTTCTTTAAGGTTCTTTAGTTTAGGAGGAAGATTATCCTAATATAGAGATAAGGATAAGGATCTAGTTTGGCTAATGTCCTTTACTAGTCCTATAGCAAATCCAGCGTAGTAACTAACTAGGGTAGATAGATTAGCTAGTGCTGTCGCATACGCTTAACGTTAAATTCTTTTTAATCCTTCTAGTAGAATAAGGTCGGCAGAAGGTTTAGCTAAGACTTTATTAGCTTATAGAGCTGTATTAATTACTCTATTAGATAGTTCTAGGGAGCTTAACTAGGTAGGGGTTGCTTTAATTATATCTAAGATATCGTCTTAAAGTCCTCCTAGTGTAGTGTTTATTTCTAGTAGATTTAGAGATACTGTTCTACTAGGAGTTGGTAACTACTTAGTATCCCTTATACAAGGCTCTGCCGAATTGTTTAATTCAGGTATAGTCGTTTAATCTACATTTAAGGTAGGTCTATATAAAATAGATTTATCCTTAGATTTATCCTTGTAGAGAGGTTCTAGTAGACTAATTATCTAAAGGGTGTCTTCTAATGCTTCCCTTAGCAGGTAGTCAATGTCTTAACCCTTAGGGTCATAGAACGAGGTCTCGTTAAATATGACATCTCTGGTTTAAATAACTTTGTAGAGACTTAGAATCCAGATTTAATAGATATTAGTTAAATTATAGCCAACTAGGTGTCCAATCGATGTATAGGGACCTAGCTTATCTCCCTTTTTAACTCGTTTATCTAGCGTATAGGTCTTATAGCTATATACGTATATATGGGTAAGTGATGGCGTCTTACCGTAGGCGATCTCGTATGGAGTTTTCCATTCTAGTTGCTTATTTGGGGTTCAGTTAAGTACGTAGCTAGCAGTAAGGAAGGCTTCTAGTTCTAAAAACGGGGGTAAGGATGCTTCTAGCTATATAACTCTTAATCGTTCTATAAGGGTTCGTCCAGATCGTTTAGCTCCGCTATTTTGTTCTTCTGTATACGGGGCTTAGCATTTAAAAGTAATGCCTTTATCTGCGCACTATGTCTATAAGGTATCTCCTATCTATCTAAAAGCTCGTTTATTATCGCTCTAGAAGAAGATAATATTTTAGTGGAATTGTATTTTAATTAAACGGTAAGTCTTTTGGATAGTAGGTAAGATAGTAGCTTTATCCTTATTCCTGGAGGTAATATAACGGAACCTTGTAGCAAAAACTACGATAGGCTCGTTATTAGGCTAGGTGTGTAGGAAATGCAAGTATGGAAGTCAATAACGTAATAATAACTGGTAAAGTGGTTACCTAATAGATTAACTCTAATTATATTCTAAGAATTACTATAAGGAAGGAACTATCTAGGTAGGGATTAAGGGTCCTTAAATATACAACTATACTCCTATAAAATCCTTCTTATACGTAATATACGTATGCTCTATCTACTCCGTTATAGATTATATAGATTATATAGATTATATAAATCACGTTATATAACCTTAGTTACTATTCCTTGTTATATAGCTCTATTAGCTCTATCCTAGACCGTGCTTATATTAACCAACTAGCTTCTTCTAACTCTTCCCTAAGTAGTTATAATATTATACTTAAAGCGTCCGTAATACTATCTCCCTCCTTTTTATCTTTGTCCTTAAAGATTCCTAATATCTCTAAGTTATTTACTAAAGGTATAATGTCCGTCTAATTAATTTAGTTAATATCTTTACTTATTATACCTAAAGCAATTTCTTTATCTTTAACTGCTCGTTATATTCGCACTATTGCTGCGATATTATCTCTTAGTAAGATTATACTATCTCTATATTCTCGCTATTTAAAAGAGGGGTTAGTTTATATTATATTAGTAAACCTATCTTTGCAATAACCGTCCTCTTACTTAAAGTATACTAAAGCGAATATTCATTTGTCCTATAACGTTTACTCTATCTCTAATGCTAAATATACGCGACCTATTACTCTTAGTAGTCGTCTAGTTCTCTAATTAATTTATTTTAGGGCCTTATATTTAATCTACTACTACGCGGCTAGATAATAAACTATCTGTTACTCTGGCGGAGTTACGCCATTTTTATAATATAGAATAAAAGGCTGCTAATGCTTAATAACGGGCCCTTAAGTCTCGTCTTGCGGCGTCTACTTAATTAATCCGTCTTAAGAAGGTTTGTAAAAAGGTTCATTCTAAGGATTAGAAATTAGTAGAATGGGGTTTGTAGGAACTTGGCGATAAAAGAACGGATTCTCTTCTAATAGAGAAGGAAATAGATCTAAGTAGCTTGGTAACTGCTCTTCTTAGGTCCCCCTTAGGTAACTCGTTTTTTAATAATCCTTCTTTATTAATACTGCCTGACCTAATTTCTTCTAATACTTCTATACCTTTTTTATAGCGTTTTTTAAATTTTCTAGTGGCTCCTAGGTAGTCTTAGTATAGCCTATCCACTTAACCTCGTACTATATTTTATTATTAATATCCTTATAACTAACGATCTTTAAAACTTACTATTTGTCTTCTTTCTATCCTCTATATATATCTGCTTTATAAACCAATAGCTTAATATTCCTATATACTAGCTCTAGCATTATAATATACTATATAGGGTAGATCTTTATCTTAGCTAGTAGGTTTAACTTAAATATAACTAGTAAAATCCTTTAAATAATTTTAAAAGGTCTTAGTCTAATATAGTCTAACTTCTTACTTAGTCGTTAACTTTTGAAATTTTTATATAGTAGCCATACTTTATCTCCCTCCTTAAGATCTAGTCCCTTAGATCTCTTAGTATTATAGTACTTTTTTATTCTCTTTTATACTTTCTTTACTAATTCTATAAGGTCTATATAAAAATTTATTAATATCTTTATTCTCTCTTTAGCTGTGCTACTTATTTTCTTTACTTACTATAGTAATAACAATATTCTTAGCTTATATCTATAATTTGCTTTAAATAGTAATATACCTATCCTTTCTTAAGGTATTATATTATATGCAAACTATATAACTAGTAATAACAATACCTAATTATTCTATGCATAATTGATATAATGCCTTAAATACTATTTTAGCGTCTAATTTAATCTTTCCGTTTAACTATCTGTCTGCGAATAATATATAGTAAAAGTTATTACTCTAACTCCTTACTTTACTAAAAATACTTTCTAGAATACTACTATAAATCTTAGATCTCTATCCGATATAATTTTGCTTAGTGCTCTATATCTTATAAATACTTCTTTAATATAGATTTTAGTAATATCTTCCGCTGATATTTCTTCTGTATATACCATAAAGTATCCCTACTTTATAAGCTTATCTACTATTACTATAATTATATTATAATCTTATCCGGTAATAGGGTCTCTTAACTTTAGTAACTTAATAATAAAGTCCTATAATATGACCTCCTATAGTCTCTCTAGTATTTTAATAGGTCGTAGCCCTCTATATAGCCTATACCTTATTAATTTATTCCTTTAGCAATCTAGACACTCTTTTATCACTTTCCTTATAATATTTTAGATTCCGTTAATAATATATTCCTCCTAGAGTCTTAACACTAAGCCCGTGGCTCCATTATGTCCTTAAGTTATTCCCTTATAGAAATCTTCTATAAAATGCTCTGCTATGCTTCTTAGGATATACTTTACTTCTTAATTTTTATATATATCCGTCTATAGATCTTCTAGCTATGTTTCTAGAATTTTTTATACCTAAAAGCTTTCTAGTGTCTCGTAGACTTTTCCTAGTTTAACATCTTCTTAAGTTGCTATAATTTTTAGATAATTGTACCTAATTAATCCGTCTGTGCCTTTTCGCAGTAAAGCCCCTAATAGCTTTTCGTTATCCTATAGTTCAGCTTTTTAACTTAGAGCGTCTACTCGTGTGTTATCCGTGCCTTTAGTATACTAAATCTTGAAATAGTATTCTATAAGCATTTCTACCTATTTAACCTATCTTTAGTTAAGTTCCTTTATTATTAGGAAACCTATTAGGTTCTTATAATCCGTCTTAACTATAAATAGTTTCTCTATACCTTATAAGAATACTCTTTATTCCTTTAGTGCTATAACTATACCTAATAACTCCTTATTATAGATATTATAGTTTAACTCTAGTAGTGTTATCTTCCAACTATAGTATGCCACTAGGTACTATCTATCTTAATATTTCTATATAAAGCATGCCCCTAGTATAAAGTCTAATATATTTATCTTTATAACCGTCTTTAATCCTAGTTAATAGATTTTAAGAACTAGCTCCTAGGTAAACAACTCTTTAACCTTCTTAAATAATTCTTACTGTTCCTCTCCCTATGCCTATAGTTCTTCTTTCTTTATTAACCGCGTAAATAGCTTAATGTTCTTTAACCATTGCGCTATAAACCTTCTATAGTAATTACAAAACCCTAAAAACGATTTTAACTATATTATATTCTCTAGTTCTTACTAATTCACTATAGCCTTAATCTTTTTTAGATCTATACTAAATTAGCCTAGTTTAATAATAAATCTAACGAAATTAGTCTTCCTTATAAAGAACTTATATTTCTTAATTATTACTAGCATCTATTCTTCTTATAGTCTCTTTAAGACCTATTTAATGTGTTCCCCGTATTCTTCCTTAGTTATTAAGTAGATAATAATGTTATTAAGGTATACTATAATAAATTTATCTAAGTATTCTCCTAATATATTATTAATACGCTTCTAAAACGTTGCTAGTATATTTATAAGCCCGAATTATATAACTAATAGTTTATATAGCCCTTCCTTTAACCTAAAGGCTACCTTTTATTTGTCGCCTTCCTTAATCCTAATTTAATGGTACACCTATCTTAGATCTATCTTTATAAAGATTTATACATTACCTATTCTATCTTAGATTTCGCTAATTAAGGGTAAAGAATACCTATCCTTTTAAGTAATGCTATTTAACTGTTTATAGTTAATATATAGTCTAAGCTTTCTATTTTTCTTTAGTACGAACAGTACTGGATAACCCGCTGATAACTATAATAGTCTAATATATCCCTTTTGTAGATTTTCTTAAACAAACTCTTTAAGTGCTCTACTTTCTTCTTTGGTAAGCTTATAGGTTAGAAAGAACCTTAGACTTATTTTTAGTTTTAATTCTATTTTATAGTCCTATACTATATAATCTAATAGCTTTTTACTTTTTAGTGACTATAGTTTCTTGCTATACTTATAGTATCTTTTTAGTATATAACTTAAGCCTCGCTCCGTTTCTTTATATATTACTCTAACTTAGTACTATACTAACTTAGTTTATTATCGCATTTTACGGCATTAAGTATCTCTAATACCGACCTAACCTGTAATCTAATCGATCTTTAGATTATATTCCTATAACTAAGGTATTCCTAATACTGCCTTATCCCGTCCTAATAGTAGGATATTAAAAGATATCTTAATTCGTCTTCTTTTAATAGTTATCTAAATAGGTCCTGTTTTAAGGTTAATAATCCCTCCTTTATAGGCTATTAGATCTTCTAAAATTGTAACTAATAGGTAAAGTTGTTCCTTTTATCTATAAGGTAATCCTATTCTCTTAACTACTACTAGTAAGATATGGTTTCGCGTTACTCTACTATCTATTAGCGCTTTAAACTGCTAATCTTACTATTTAACTTATAAATTTAGGTATTATCCTTAAATTCCTTTAAGGGTCTAAGGCTCTACTACTGGCTCCCTCTAGTCCTATAGGCCTCTACTTTTCCTAATTATTAGCTACTTAATCCTTATATACTTGGCTTACTCTTTAACCAATACCTAATTCGCTTTTTATCTTTAATATACTATAAACACATGTTTTCTAGGCATTCCTACCACTATTATCCGTCTAAGTATTCTTCTATAAGGAATCTTTTTAGCTAAAGTATTAAGTTCTCTAACTCTTAAACTTCTATTAAATACCAGCTATATATATACTTGGCATTTCTATACTATTACTTATTTAGCGCCTAATATATTCTTATAGGGTATTTCTAATTCTTTTCCTTTGGATTCCTATGCATTTTATATATATTGTCTATATATGCAATCTATAATAGCGTATAGTATACTAGGTGCTTTAGGTTAACTCTTAACTTATCCTCGTCTTTAAGTTTAAACCTTTATTATGCTGATCTAAACGTTACGGCTTCGTTTGTAGGTATTAAGATACGTCTCTTACTTCTCTAGTCCTCTAATTATTCCTCTAGATCCTTTAACGTTATAATTAAGGCTCCTTTAATATAAGTTATAGCCTTTTCTATAATTAGGTGGTCCTAGATAACTTTTTTATCCAACTATATATAGAAATCTTTCTACTTATCGTTATGTCGCTATCTATACCACTTTTAGTACAGCTATTAGAGTATATATAGCTTGTCCGTAAGGAAGTATCTTCTTATTACTGCGTTGTAATAGCCCTTTATATATTGTTCTTCGAACCTAATAGGAATTCCTAAATCCTCTTTATTTTCTAGTTCGGTAAGCCACTTAGCTCTTAGTATACCTACCCTAGGCCTATTAGTGATTCTTTATACTAGCGCTCTGTCCCTTATACGTCCTAATATACTAGATCTCTTATCTAGTTTCTGTTCTTACTATGCAATAATTCTTTACCTAAATTCTTCTATGGTTTCTTTTGGTTTACGTCTTATAGATTAATCCTTAAAGTCCTCCTACTTCTTAATCTTGGTATTAACTTTTTAATCTTTAGGCTAAATACTGCGTTCCCCTAGTAAGTCTTCTAGGTCTATATATCTGTCTCCTAGCCTAACTGCTATTTATACTATAGATTCTCTAATCTATAAAGAAGTCTCTTACCTCTTATTTATAGGTGTCTGTTAGGCCATAGAGACGCACTGGCTATAACCGGCTTAGCGCAGGCGAGGCGTAGGCGAGGCGCCTACAAAACGTAGTCGCCCCGTATTAGAGAACAGCAGAATTCAGTTCTATAGTTCTACTCCATTAAGAACTAGAAACTCTTTGCATCCCGCTACTATTATTACGTTACTACATGCCCTAAGGACCTTGGCGTCCTAACAGTACTAAATTCTTATCCCTTTTTAGGGGTAGTGGCCCGACAACACAGCGATCTGCTAAGGCCACGACTACATAGCGGCAACCCTCTATTAAGAAGACGACCTATATTTATTAATTATATCGCAGCCTATTGACCTAATAGTGAGACGCGGGCGTACTAGCGTAGTGCGTACTACCGAACCTAGGGATCGGCCCTAGGATAATATAGGCGAACCTATGTTGTCCTAGATAGAACCGGAAGCTACGGACGAAGGGGATATATAGAAAGAAATACAACGGCTAGAAAATGAGAAGCTATAACTCCAAAAGTAAAGAAAACTATACTTACTTAGGGAAGAGGTAGAAGTGCTAAGACGGCGTTAACGCGGTAAGGCGACGTTAACTCCCGTTCCTAACCTAGATCTATAACCTTAAACTATCCCATTAAAGTACTTAGATAATAGCTAGATGCGTCTAAACCTTAAGTAAAAGGCTACTGATATAATAGGCACTCCGTTAAAACGGGCCGTTAAAATAAAGAAGATTGCTTTATATTATGGTAAGACTATATAAGAGCACTAAGACTTCCGCGATAGCTTAAAGCTAGCGTTCCGCCTAAAGTATAACGGCTTCGCGGATAAGAATACTAAAGTCGCGTTTACTATATAATATATAAAGGGGACTAACTAAACCCTTTAGCTGCAGTACGAAGATAACTACCTAGATATATAGTTTACCTAAGAGGAGCTAATGGAATTCCTAATTAACTAAATTAAAAGTCCTATTCAGTGTGTTCGACAGGCAATCAATCGCAGGCAGGGACCCCCGGTTGCGATTGATTGGCCAAAACCCTGGTTGTGATTGATCGACTGATGAGAATTAGCTGATTGATTGCGATTGATTGGGATTGATTGCCAAGAATTACCCAATTGGGTAGTCCGTGATAGAGAATCTAGGTACTAGATTTTTTGGTAGAGCTTCGCCTTATATAGTAAATATATACTCCAAAAATAAGTCCTCCCTATACTCCTTATTTATCCTCAACCTTTTCTATATACCCTTTATTTAAGGATAGCGGTAGAGGGACGCCCCCTAATTAATACGTGGATACCCCCCACTTATTAAGTTTAGACGCTTCCTTATTAAGTTAGAATATCACGTGCATTTAACTTGTTTACACCTACATCGCGAAAATTAAAGTGCCTGCTATAATAGCTATAACATCACGATTAAGTTTTAATTTTAGTTATAGTATAAATTTAGATTGCGCCTAAGCCAATTAATTGGATTATATGGTGCTTTGTAAGGCGCTACGTAAACTTATTTAGGTGCTGCTACCTCTGCTTAATATCTACGAACTGCCTCTACGAGCACGGCCGCACTCGCGCCGGCGCCGGCGCCCACGCCCACGCCCACGCGTAGTATCACTAGTATTCTGTTTAAATGCTAATAGCTTGCAATAAGCCAATATATTAACGCGAACAAAGCTAGCCGGGTGGCTACGGCGGCGTTTAACAGTTAGAGGCTGGGGTGGGGATAGGTAAGGCAAATACAAGGTGGTGTTTTGGGTACGGGCGCGCAACGGTCGCATACTAATGCAGATGCAAACAACTTAAATTTATGTAATATTCTAACTTAATTAGGAAGGAACTAAACTTAATAAGTAGGGGGTGTCTATGTATCAATTAGGGGGTATTCCTTTACCGCTGTTTTAAGTAAATACAGCTAAAACGCGTTTTAGTAGCAGACTATACTAAACCTATTAATCTTGGCGTATTTAATTGCTACATTCCCAAGCAATTTAATTAGATTAATACTGTACACCTTAACACCAAAAGTCTATTACAAACCACCTCTGTTAGTGAGATTTTATATCAATCAATCGCAGGCGCTTGATGAGAAATTCATGGTTGCGATTGATTACTAGATGACAATTCCTGGTTGCGATTGATTGATTATTAATCAATCAATCGCAGGCGCGCTCGTTGAGCGGCTTGCCTGTCGAACACACTGGTCCTATTAATTGAGAACTCTATATAGCCTTAATATATATAAGGGCAATGCAACGAACCAATCAACCTATAAATAAGTTTGCTGCTTACCTAACCTCCTTAAAAGTATAAATTAATCTTCCCTATAATATAAAGCATCTAATAATACACCTGTTCGCGGAGCTACGGCTAGAGCTACGGCTTATGGTTACTAACTATTAGGAGTTTCTATAAACTTAAAATTAGCTAGTTTCCCTAGCTGCCCTATTAGAGGAAAACCAGAAGAGCGCGAGCGCCCTATAAGCTAGAAGTAATAGGCGCGCCGCGAACTTAAATATAAAGACTACTCTATTGGGTAACTTAGGGAAAGCGGACTTTAAAACTACCGCTAGTAATATAATAGCGGGGTAAAGTAGTACCGCTAGGGGTTCGACCCAACCTAAGGGAAACTATAAAAATTGTGGTAAGCTAGGACATTGGTGGCGATAGTGCCTAGAGCTACGACAGTATTAGCCGCAGTTAAGTAGCGTAAACGCTATCTTAATACTAGGAAAAGGTAGGCGCCCTTAGAGCCCCTTATACCTATAGGGCGTAAGCTACCACTAAATCGTGAGAAAGCTATTACTATCTTGGGAGAAGTCCTATCTAAGCAAACCTAGAAGGAAACCTTAGTAATACTTAATCTCGGCGCTAAAGTAAATATAATTAATTAGCAATTTACAATAAAGTGTAACTTTAAGACACTAAATGTAGAATTGCCTACCTACTCCTAGTTAAACAAAACTTAGGTATATTACTATAAAGCCTATAAGGTACTATTAAGAATAAAGGATAGCTAGGGTAGGATAAGGGAAGTAACCCTTATCTGCTATAGAATGGCTAACGTATCCCCCACTGTTACCCTAGGTATGCTAGGGTTAAAGAAGGCCTAACTTCTTATTAACTATAAGGTAAAGGTATGGCGATAGAAGCTAAACGGCTCGTCCCTATTGCTATAAACCCCTAAGGGTTTCGCGAAGTCTCTCCAGAGGGAATCTAGGGTCTTCGCCCTAGTAATTACTAAATTAATGCCTAGTAAATAAGATAACAGCAGCTTACCGGTCCTTCCCCTATAGTTAAAAGAAGCTAGCAATATCTTCTTATATAAGGAAGCAGGAAAGCTACCCCAACACTACTAGGGCAACTATGCTATTGACCTAGAAGAGGGACAGGAGGTCCCGTATAGACTACTCTATAACCTCTTAGTTAAGGAGCTAGAGGTACTAAGGGAGTACTTAAATAACGCCTTAGCTAAAGGTTAGATTTAACCAAGTACTAGTCCTATAGGGGCACCTATCCTATTTATACCTAAAAAGGATAGGAAGCTATAGCTCTATATAGACTATAGAGGCCTTAATAAGGTAACGATTAAGAATTATCTTATACTACTATTAATTAGTAAGACCTTAGACCGCTTAGTAGGTTCTAAAATCTTTACTAAGTTGGACCTAATAAATGCGTACCACCGCCTTCGTATCCGTCGGGGCGATAAGTAGAAGATGGCGTTCCGTACGCGTTACGGCCACTTTAAGTATTTGGTTTTGCCTTTTAGGTTAACTAATAGACTAGCGACCTTTTAAGGCTATATTAATCGAGCCTTATTAGGACTAGTAGACGTCTTCTATATAATCTACCTTAATAATATTCTAATTTTCTCTAAAAATCTAAAGGAATACTAGCGCCACGTACTAGAAGTGCTACATAGGTTATAGCAATATTAACTATATACAAACCTTAAGAAGTGCAGGTTTGGCGTATAAGAGGTTAAGTTTCTAGAATATATTATTAGTTCTAAAGGCGTAGCGATAGATCCTAGCTAGGTAGAAGCTATTACTAAATAGGAGAGCCCTTAATCCTATAGGGATGTCTAGGTCTTCCTAGGTTTTACTAACTTCTATTACCGGTTTATCTATAAGTACTCTATTATTATAAAGCCTATTACTAATCTCCTTAGGGGAGTAAAGAACGGCCGTAAAGCTAGGCCTTTAAGTTAGCCTAAAGAGGCGGAGTAGGCGATGCGCCGGCTCTGCGACGCCTTTATAACGGCGCCGCTTCTGCGATACTATACGCCGGGCTTACTAACCTAGTTAGAGACTAATGCCTCTATGCAAGGCCTAGTAGCAATTATATTATAGCTATTTAAAGACGGCCTTTAGTATCTAATAGCCTTCTAGTCTAGAAAGCTTTCGCTAGTAGAGCGTAATTATAAGACCTATAATTAGGAGCTACTAGCTATTATAGAGGCTTTTAAGTATTAGAGACACTATATTAAGGGGCTATTAAGCCGCCTAGAAGTACTTACAGACTATAATAATCTAAAGGGTTTTATAAAAGTAAAAGCCCTTAATAGACGGCAAGCTAGATAGGCTATAACATTAGCTGCCTATGACTTTATTATTAAGTATAGGGCGGGAAAAACAAACCCCGTAAACGCGCTGTTAAGGCAACCCCTAGGCGCAGGGGGTCCGCTAGAAGAAGATACTATACTACTATTACTCTAAAGGACTTTAGGAATGTAGGGCCACCAACCTAAAATAAAAGTCCTATTAGGTGTATAAGAAAGCGAGCCTTCTATAAAGGTATTGTTTCTATGGCTATAAGCCGGCAACCCGACGGCGGTACGCCTAGGCTATATAGTATTACGGTTTAACTAGGTAACCTGCATATATGCCGTTAAGTAGCGCGTAATAAGGACCTAGGTTAAAGAAGTAAGTACTTAAGAAAGTGCTTATAAGTCTAGTACGGAAATAGTTATTAAGCTTATTAAAGGACTTTAGATTAAAAATAACTTTATGCTATAAAAGCGCAGCAATAGTATAGATACTACGAGACGCCGTTAACGCGCCCGCTCGAAGCTAGTGTGGCAGTTTAATTCCGCTAGACTACTTTATTACCGTAGGAGGTTATATATACCCCTAGACCTAGCAGTTTATATAAAACTCCTATAGATCCACTATAATGATGCCCTAGCTGGGTACTTTAGTAAGAAAAAGACTCTAGATCTACTTTTACGTAAGTACTACTAGCCTAGTATAAATACGGACGTTATAAACTATATCTCTACCTATAATTTATACTAACGTATACGTGCGCCTTAATATTACCCTTATAGCGAGCTTTAAGCGCTGCCTTACCCGGACTAGCCGTAGTAGGAGATTATAATGGACTTTATTATAGGCCTACCGCCTAGTAAATAAGGTAATAAGGTATATAACGTAATATATATAATAGTCGACCGCTATACTAAGATGGCCTTATATCTACCTATAGTAAAAACTATTACTATAACTAAACTCGCGGATCTCTTCTTTAATAAAGTAGTACGCCGTTTTAGAGCCCCTAGGGGGATTATATTTAATTATAGTAGTATTTTTACTTATGAGTTCTAGTTAGAGCTATGCTTTACTGCGAAGATAAAATATAGGCTAAGTATGGCCTTTTACTTGTAAATAGATAGGTAAATAGAACGCTAGAACTAAACCCTAAAGTATTACCTCCGTATATTCTGTAACGAAAAGTAGAGTAACTAGGTAGGCCTTTTATTGCTAGCTAAATTCGCCTATAATAATGCTAAATATAGCATAATAGGTATAAGCCCGTTCTATACCTACTATAGGTTTTACCTATATCTAGAATATAAGGTCTAGGTAAATAATAGTAGTTCTATTCTAGCCGCCTTTAAGAGAATTAAAAAAATATCCCTTAAACGTAAAGCGCTGGCGAAACGCTAGGAGCACGCTGCTAAGGCGTAGGTAAAATACTATAATCGTTATTACTAACTATAGGTATATAAAGTAGGGGATCTAGTCTTACTATTAACTAAGAACCTTAAACTAAAAAGGCTAAGTAAGAAACTTATAGTACGCTTTATTGGACCTTTTAATATAGCCGAACTAGTTAAAAAGTAAGTATACCAGCTATATCTACCTACGTCTTACTATATCCACCTAGTATTCTATATTAGCTTACTAGAGCTATATAAATAACGTAAGGGTATTACTAAAGACCCTCTCCTAGGGCCTATTAAGCTAGATAATTAAGAAAACTAAGAGGACTAATATAAGATAGAAGAAGTACGTAAAAAAAAGAGATATAACTAGACCCTATAGTACCTAGTTAAGTAAAAAGGCTAGCTAGAAGAGTATAATAAATAGGTCCTAGTAAAGGACATTAATAAGAACGCAAAGGAGATATATAATAGTTACTTTACCCTAAGAGGCAAACGGAAAAAAAAGTAGGTAGGAAAATAAAAAACTTTTAATTATAACTAATATTACGCCCTACTAGCGGGGCAACAACGGAACAACGGTGGAGTAATAATAGTACGCCGATAGAAATATAGATACTCTACAGCTCTAATAAATCCTCCCTCTCCTCCCCTCCTTTTTCTTCCTCCTCCTCTCCCTCCTTATCCTCCTCCTCCCCCTCCTCCTTATCCTCCTTACCCTTATCCTCCTCCTTATCCCTTATAATAGGAGGCATATTAGCCTATAAGAACTATTAGCATACGCTACGCCGGCAAAACACCTGCGTTACGACATATACTAAAGCACGCATTATATTAAGAATTCCTTTAAGAGTACGATGGATAGCCTATAATTCCTGCACTTAGAGCAGGGAAAAGTCTTCGCCCTTTAGGCGCTGGCGGAGACCGTACTTAGCGCTAGTACGTACTAAGGCCTTAATATCCTTTGTAAAGGACTTCTAGGTAGCAGTAACGCAAGCGTTAAGGTTAGCTATATCTCTACTAGCAACCTGCTGGCGCTTAGCCCTATTAATAAGGGTAAGTAGCTTATTTAGGCGGCTATAAAAGGCCTTAGGGACCTAGTCTGTTAGCTATTAGAACCTAAACTAACGCACTTAGACTTACTGGTTAATACAACTTATTTAGTTATTAGCAGTACCCGCAATTTTAGTTAGCCTACTTGCCGTAGGTAGCCCGCCTAGTAGTGGCTATACACTTAGCGTAATAGAGGCAGATTAGTTCTAGTAAGGCTAGGGAAGCGGCTTATAAGCGGCGTGGGAGCTTTAACGGCGCCTAGTAGGGTTAGCGATAGCTATAAGTTAGTATAAAGAATACTTACGGAAAGCTCGCGAGTAGGCAAACCGACGGCTTAGTGCTTGCAATTTATAATTAATTAGAAATTGTAGAGAAGGCGAGTTATAGGCTAAAAGAATTAGAATGGACTTAGAAGGGAAATCTAATGTCCTACCTTAGTAGGAACTCCTACCTTTATAGATCTTACTAAGGCCCTAGCGTTCTATTATCTTATTATCCTATTATCCTATTTACACGTTGTTTAATTTACTTAAATTTTATTACACACTTTTTATTTAGCAAAGGACAATAATAGCGCTCCTATTGTATAATAGCATCGGCTAAGAACAGCCGCTTAAGAAGGGGGGGGTAATTATTAGGCTATAAAGACGCACTAGCCATAACCGGCTTAGCGCAGGCGAGGCGCAGGTAAGGCGCCTACAAAACGTAGTCGCCCCGCATTAGAGAACAGCAGAATTTAGTTCTACAGTTCTACTCCATCAAGAACCAGAAACTCTTTGCATCCCGCTACTGTTGTTATATTACTATATGCCCTAAGGACCTTAGCGTCCTAATAGTGTCCTTATTTATACTCCGAATTCTTAACCCCTTAAATTTTTTAATCCTAAGCTTACTTCTAGCTTAAGCTTAGCTCTAGCCTTAGTCTAACTAGGCTTACTTAGTGTTTTTATCTCGTCTTAAGAGTCTTAAATCTTACTTATCTTGTCTTAAAAGTCTTATACCTTTAGGAAACTTCGTCCTAAGCTCATTTATATATCACTAAACTGAGCCGTTACTCTGCTCTATTAGTTATCGTCCGTTATAGGCCCTTAAGCTTACCTCATCTTATCTTAAGAATCTTAGTTATCTCACATCTCGTTTTAAGAGTCTTAAGCTTTTAGCCTTTTGCCTTTATTAAGTGCTAAAGTGGCTTATTATCCTACTTCTCTTACGTCTTATAAAGTAATAGATATCATATCTAGCGGGGTCTTAATCCCTACTAATATTCCCTATTCTGTAGTGGAATTATCCTTTACCTCTTATATAATATCTCTAATAGCTACGTGTTCCTAGTAAACCGCCTATATTACCTTATTATCTGATAGACCTTACGCTACCTATATAGCGGTATAGGCTGTAGAGCTTATAAGGCATTCTAACTGGCAGCCCGTCTAGTTGTAAGACACTGCTGCTATCTTTTTAGTTTGCATGGCCGAGTGGGTTAGGCTTGGGCATAATAATATGTCTCGCGACTACCCGGAGGTTAGTGTTCGATCCGGTGTAGGGTTGAATATTCACGAGTACGGGACAGCCTAAGCGACTGCACTCTCTGCAGTCGAGTGCGGGGTATCGCACGTGCTTGCTGGAGGTCACCCTTATAGAAAGCTTAATACGCTAGCTAGGGTGCTAGCAGACGCCTCGCGTTGCAGCTAGGGTGCTACGGGCAGCTCGCGCGCTGCGTGGCCAAGACTACCTGGCGAGAGGCCAGCCACGATCGCGATTTAGGCGCCTGAGGACATGCGCCCTAAGAGGGGGTGCAGTTATCAGACCTTGCGCTACCCATACGGCGGTATAGGCTGTAGAGCTTATAAGGCATTCCAACCGGCAGCCCGTCTAGTCGCGAGACACTGCTGCTATCTTTTTAGTTTGCATGGCCGAGTGGGTTAGGCTTGGGCATGATATTATCACGAAATATTTTGCCTATATTAAAATTATTATCCTTAATATCCAATCTACGAACTGGTTTATTGGTTCCTTTATATTCTGCTAAATATAGCTCTTATAGCTAATAGCTTACGCCGTACTTAGCGTCTTTATAAATTTAATATGCGTTATTATAACAAAACGCAAAACTTTTAATTAAATATTCTTTTGTTCCTTGCAGTATATTATTATCCCTTTATATATATATGTTGTCTACTAGCCTTATCCCTTTTACTATATAGTAACTCTAACTACTTCTATAGTCTCTAATATAATAACCTTATTTTCCGTAATTTATATAAGCTCCTTCTTTAAACAATTTTTTCTGTTATAGAGTCCGCCTAAACGTCTTCTGCTACTAAGATCCCTAGTTTAGCCGCTGCTCCTTAGGTCTTTAATTACTTAATCCTTGCCCTTTAGGTTTCTATAATCTTTTATTCCATTTCCTAGACTCTTTAGTACTACTTAGGTCCATTGGCTTTACGCCATACTATAGTTTTTAACTTAGCTTTAGTTATTGCGTGCTCTGCGTCTTATATAACTATAGAACTCTATCCTAGCCTCTCTTAGCCTGTTCCCTTTAGTAGATTTAATTGCTAATCTTAATCGCTTAATCTATTAGTTCCCTTAGGGTATCCGTATCTTTTATTAGGATAATCGCGTCCTAGACTTTAGCCTTAAGCCCCTATTTATACTGTGCCATAAGCGCCCTATTATTCTACTTTACTTACGTTACTAACGTCTAGAACTGCGTTGTATACTTAATTGCTAAGGTTCGTTATATAATATCTTGGAGTTTTCTTTCCGCTATAGTTACTGCCTTTAAGTCTTCAAATATTTATATAAGTCGCTCTATAAACCCTTCCTAGCTTATAAATATAAATCGCACCTTTTAATTAGTAGTCGTTATTTCATTTACTTATATCTCCGTAAGGTAAGGCTTAAACTATTTAAGTGCTCTTCCTAATAGGAATAGTCCCGTATACGCTATTTAATCTATAGATATTGCTAGCTTTGCTCCCTTTTACGTAACCTTAAAGTATATTTATATAAGGAATCCTTTAAGCTTCGATTTTTCTCCTAAGAATCTTTTAATTAATGGTAACTTAACCTTTACTGCGCTTATCCCGTTAATCCTATTTTCCAACGTTATATTATTTTCTGTTAGTTGGTTAACTATCTCTTATAGTTATCCGACCGTTATAGGTTGCTATAAGTTAGTGTCTGCTATACTAGTGTTATTACCTAACCTTAAAGTAGTTGCCGCCGTTAATGGCGTTATAGTGGCTACTTTTGGTAGCATATTGTTTAACTTTCTATATTTAATACTATAACTAGGTAGTAATTATATAACGGAACCTTATAGTAAGAACTATAATAGGCTCGTTATTAGGCTAGGTGTATAGGAAATGCAAGTACGGAAGTTAACAACGTAATAATAACTAGTGGAGTGGTTGCCTAACAGATTAACTCTAATTATATTCTAAGAATTACTATAAGGAAGGAACTATCTAGGTAGGGATTAAGGGTCCTTAAATATATAACCGTACTCCTATAAAATCCTTCTT
>Ga0307515_10005723_pt1 | contig 25101 bp, 19 predicted proteins | sample 17_EM_MG_FD_194513 | JGI IMG/M metagenome (GOLD analysis project Ga0307515, IMG submission 194513) | Populus trichocarpa ectomycorrhiza microbial communities from riparian zone in the Pacific Northwest, United States - 17_EM | ecosystem: Host-associated > Plants > Roots > Unclassified | place... | reverse complement strand
GGTAGCATCCAAGCCGTTTAGACAGCGCGTGTGACGTCACCCGGTGGATCTAACTAGCATTTCATCATCTCTCTAGATGCGTTGTCGTGTCTTCTTATATTTGGAATGACGTATGACAGCTTACTATGGTTGGGTTGTTGTCGGTGGTCATTTGATTTTTTTCCCTTTCTTTCCTCTCTCCTGACAAGTAATGTACACTATTGTCCTCTTTGTTTCTTACTTTTCAATTTCAGTCCTCATTCTATTAATTTGTTATTTCGTTTCTTTTTCATTTATAGAATTTTTTATTCTTTTTAATTTAGTCTTTCAATTGCAATTTCTTATATGTTTGATTTTTCATCTTGATTCTTATTTTTTAAAAAAAATTATTTTGTCATTGACACTTTAGTTGAAGTTTTTTCTCTCTCAATTTCATCATTCAATTAATTTTTTTTGTTTTATTTTTTTCAATTTGACCTTTGTTTTTTTTATTTTTTTCCTTTTATCATAGCTATTTTTCAATTCAATTAAATCCTCCAATTGAAAATTTTTATCCCTCTAATTAATGTTTTTTCTCACCTTTATTTTTTTCAATTATTTTGTGTAATTATTTTTTTTCCCGGTTTGGCATTTAATTTATTGGCAATTCGAATTTATATGATTTTATTGCTCTGCATTAGTTTTTTTTTTCAATATTGCTTTTGTGATTATCTTCAAGTTTTTCTTGTGAATTTATCTTAGTCTCATGACTTATGTCATAATTTTTGCATGTCTTTTTTTAATATAAGTTTTTTTAGTTGTTTTGTTTCTATTTTATTTTTCAAGGTATTATTCTAATTCATCTATAATTTTTTTATACAAATGAAGTTAATTTTTTAAAATAAAAAATATTTGTTTTTAAATTATATTGCTGATATGTTCGGCTTTGCTTAATAATTTTTATGACATAGGTTTATTCAGTCAGTTTTATTTGTGTTTATCTTTTAAATCATGGGTTTTTTATGGTGTATATTTATCTTTTATTTATTTAAATAAATAAGTTCAGCAAACACAATTGGATACATGTTTTCATTTTATATTATGGAATATCTTAATCTTGATTGCATAGATTTTTCAATTTACAATTTGAATTTTTTATGTGAAAAAATACATTGAAGTAACCTGCATACCTGAAATTGTTTTGGAAAAAAATAATTATAATTCTCGAAGAAACGCAGGTTAAATGGCTAGTAAGCATCTCAATAGTAAACCCACTTCAAGATGAGTGATCTCCTATTTCGAGCCTCTGATAACACAACCAAGATAGCGACAAGTTCTCTACCATATAAGAATGGAGCGATGGAAGGTCACTGTATAGAGCAGTACTAGTTATGTGATTCGCGCTCTACTAGGAGTCATATTTTTTTTTTCATATGAAAAATTGTGTATACAGGTTTTTTCAGTGTATTCATGTAATTTACAAAATTTAAGTTCAAATAAAAAAAATTATACACGCATATAATCAGATAAATTGAGAACCATGTGTGCAGATAGATAAATAAAAAATCATTAATGATACATAAAAATAAAACTTGAAAAACGAGAGACAGATATAGATCAAGATATTTAATTTTAAAAGACGAGATATTTACCCAGCTGTGTTTGCTAAATTTATTTATTAAAATAATTCTTCATATTGATATTTACTCAATCCATTTTATCATGCCCCATGCGACTGGCCCTTAATTGTTGTTGGTCCTCCCCAAACTTTTTTGGGAAAAAAAAAAGATGACTCATCGTCTGATTTTTCCAAACACAATGCTTGGAAAAATCAGGACTTAAGTTTTTTTATCCAAAAAAATGTTTTTCAACCCCTTTTGACCTAAAAACCTATAAAACATCACAGGAACCGTGATAAACTTATCCATGACATCAAAAAACCTAAAAAATCAAAATCAACCCGAAATAAAAAATTAATTCGAGCTCAAATATGTTTTTTCATTAATTTTAAAGGTAAAAAACATGCAATATGAACTCTCATCGTCAAATGAAATCATTGAACATAAATATTGTCTGATTTAGTGGCTTAAAATGATATTTTTCTCTGTACTGCCAGAATCTAGCAACTTTCTCTCATCTCTAAACTAGAGATTAAAAAATAAAAAAAATTAATTTTTATAAAAAAAATAAATTAAAAAAAATACTAAAATTATATAATTTACGATATTTTTAAAGTTCAATAAACAAAGTTTTTTTTTTTTTTGCAAAACTCACTGTCGTGTTTCATATCTTTTTCATTTTAACTTCTTTTCTTTTAATCTTATCATTTTATAAAAAATAAAAATTAATGTTTAATCAGGATTAAATCATTGAAAAAAAAAATTAAAAACCAAAATTTAAAAAATTTAAAATTTCACAACTCATCCATAATAATAATACGTGATGGAACAAAGAGTCTTGCACTGAGAGAATCTAAATAGTAAGCCGATGAATGCTTCCTATGAGCATCTAAAAAGTAAGCCCACTTTGAGATGAGTGCTCTTCTATTCCGAGCCTCCAGCAGCACAACCAAGACAGAGACGAGTTCTCTGCCCTGTAAGGATGGAGCGACAGAAGGTCACGGCACAGAGCGTATTTTGTCACACCAACAAATTTAATTTAGATACTGTTTATTTTTGTGTTATTTTTATTAAAAATATTTTTATATTTTAAAAATATATTTAAAAAAATTAATTTTTTTTATTTTAAACTAATATTATTTTAGTATTTTCAAATTATTTTAATATACTAATATTAAAAATAATTTTTAAAAAATAAAAAACAAACAACTTAATTTTAATATATTTCTAAATCAATTTTAATATATTTCTAAATAAAAATCATCATAACAGTACTCCAAACAGATCTTAACAGAATGTCAAAAACACGCTTAACAGTTCTGTCTAATTTAGTCAACTTCAACTACCCCTCAAGACAGACCTTAATTATTAGATGCAAACTTAAGCCCTTTGGTCTCTCACCGAAGTCGACCGATTTCCATGGAGTGCAAGAATGCTCAAATTCTAAAAGCGCTGACCAAACCGCTTGCTTACCTGGTATCATGAAAACCCCAGTAGAGAGGGGCAAAAGCATAGTTACAAGAACCGAAAATCAACCCGACTCAAGGCTCGAATCAGATCCAAGCAGCCCATTATCACACAAATCGAAACAAAAAGGTGAAATGATTCATTCAATTATTATATCTGTAAATCTCATTAGGATCATTAAAGGACAGCAACACTTGAAGAAACACAATCAGAGTCCAATTAAAGACTCGTTATGTAGATAGATACATAAACACACCAGCATATCACAAATCCTGTGTCCCTCAAGAAAGCTGGCCGCAATCAGCAACAACAACAGGCCTGGAGGTCCTTCCACCACTAGATCCAACCTTCTCTATAGCCTTGACAACATTCATACCCTCCACAACTTTTCCGAACACCACATGTTTCCCATCAAGCCATTCAGTCTTATCTGTACATATGAAAAACTGAGACCCATTAGTGCCAGGCCCAGAATTTGCCATAGATAGAATTCCAGGCCCAGTATGTTTCTTTATGAAATTCTCATCAGCGAATTTCGCTCCATAGATTGATTCTCCTCCGGTTCCATTCCCCGCAGTAAAATCCCCTCCTTGACACATGAATCCAGGGATCACTCGATGAAAAGTCGAGCCTTTGTAGTGTAAAGGCTTGCCGCTTCGGCCTTTGCCTTTCTCTCCAGTGCAAAGAGCCCTGAAGTTCTCTGCGGTTCGTGGAGTTGTGTCCGCGAACAGCTCAATCACGATCCGGCCGGCTGGGACGCCGCCGATTGTCATGTCGAAGTAGACCTTAGGGTTTGCCATTGAAAATTTGTGGACTGCGTCAATGGAAGGGACTGAGGCTTGGTTTTATAGAGGGAGGGAGGTAGTGTTTCTGGATTCTGTTTTGATGTTTCATCTTGGCCGTTGGTAGTGGACACGTGGATGGATCTGGTGGGAGTTTGGAAAGAGACTTTTAGAACTGCGTATTGTTGACGCGAGTATCTTTATACTCTACGTGGTGACAGAGGACAACTGACAAGCGAGGTTTCTATCTCCCACGTGGCGATATTTATTAATTTTAATTACTGTTTGTTTTTTTAGTGAGAGGCGGCCTGATTTTTTTTGTTTAACAATATCCGTTGGATAGCAATTTGACCCAGCATGGATTTTACCCGTTTCAGCCCATCTAAACGAGACCTAATTTTTTTTTATTTGGATGAAAAAACAAAATAATATTTGAGAAATTAAAGCTAAAAAGAATTAAAATTAAGAATTTACTTTTAAATAAAATATTTTTATATTTTAAAAAACAATATCTCAATTTTTTAAGTTTATATTGATTTTGGAAAACACATTTTAAAAACTATCTACAGCTTTTTAGTTACAAACTTTTTCTATATACAAACACTTTTTAGTAACGTGAAATATTATTTTTTTATATTTTGATATTTAATTAATTTCATGAATTTAAATTTTATTATAAATTTAGTATATATTTTTTATAATATAATTGTTTCATGAGAAATTTTAATTCAAATAAAACAAGAATAAAATTATATTATCATGAATACAAAAAATTAAGATAGAAATTATGAATTATAATTTTGAATCCTTATGAAAAATAATTATAATCTAGATATATATTTTATTATTTTTTAAAAAAATAAATTTTTTTCAGCAAATAAAAAGCTTTGCTAATTTTTTATTAAAAAATAAAAATTAATAGAAAAAATGGAAAACTGTGAATAAAAAAAAAGTATTGTTTTTATTATTACTGAACACAACCTAAATTTTTTCGTTTCTTACGTATATCGGCCTAGTTCCTCCACCATAATATAGGGTACAAAGTGGATCCGATGTATTGCCATCCTTTTCTATAAATTATACAAATTAGCTTTGAACCATTTAAGGATTGGGCCATGGGCCAGCGGCTCATGTGGACTGGGTTCCCGCCAAAAGAAGTTAAAAACCATGCTAAACGATAATGAGCAGATGGAGAGTGGTTTTAGAGCTGTTTATCTTTGCTGAGTGTTCGTGTTTTTAAAATATTTTGATTTTTTTTGCTTTATTTTTTAATATTTTTATTATTATTTTAATATGCTAATAGTATATTTTAAAAAATAACCTTGTAATGTCAAACAAACACCGCTATGATTGATTATGTTTAGACTTTAGAGGTGAAAAGATAATAGATGATCAGACATGTCCAATGATTAAGCCAAACGGCAAAGTTGCTTCTTCTTGTCATCTACTCAAGGAAGGCAATATATATAATAACGATATGAACTGTGATTAGTAAATATAAAATGAATAGTCCACATTTTGCTTTGATCAGCACACAACAACTATCAAAGCCGGCAACACCAACTAGAGTCTAATGGGCCATATCTCTTCGTTGTGTTAATTTCATGTTTTGACGCAATAATCCCTTTTTTCCTTTTTGATAATCTATGTTAACGAAGTAATCTGAATTCCTATGAAGTTGCCTTGCACCTTACTGTAAGAACTTTTCTCTAGAACGATCGCACTCTTTATTTATTTCTTCAAATGAATGTTTTGTTCTTGTTGTTGACAGACTGCCATCCTTTGTCAATGCCAGTGCCAATGGTGCGTGTAATTTTTGACGGGGTGTTTACGTCTTGAGTTACTATTGTTTTCATAGTGTAATGTCTATGAAGTTTTGGTAATTGCTTTTAGATTGATGATGCAATAGAATTATAGATGGAGGTTTCCAGGTTGTAGGTAGATCAATCCTTAACCAGTCCAAGCAGTGCTGCTACATTTATAGTGCTAAAAACTAGGGAAATTTGAAAACTTATGAATTTGAAAAGCATGGTATTTTTTCCTTGATTGATTTACTTCTGACGAAACTTGCTAGAGGAAGATGACGATTGTTTGCTCTTGCAGTTGATTGGGAATCTGTAAGCTGGGATTCTCTCCTCAGAAATGGAAGGAAGCTATAGGTTTGCGATGGACCAAAAGGATATTGTGAGGTTCTTGATTACCACCGTGGGAAGTTTCACACAAGATCGTTTGATCAATAAAGAGCAAAGAACCCAGCACAAAGAACAGTGTGCTGAGAGATTAGCAGCTGAAGATGGGAGCTGTTACAAAGATACAGAGGTTCGATACTCCGATCAAGCAGTATTAGCAAATTTGGATTGGGGTATAGAAGCCCTTGAAGAAGCCATTGACACCTCCAATATGGAGACTAAGCTGGCACGATTAGATTATGCAGAGAAGATGCTGCAAGTTTGTGCCTTGTTGAACTCTGACCAAAGAACAGCTGGGGTCCCAAATTTCTACCTCTCTGCTTGGGCCCGCCTCTACCTTTCATACCTATGGAAAATGCGTAACAATGATGAGAATTCTGTTCTTCATGTTCTTGAGATGTTTATTGTTGATCCATTCTTCTCGAGAGTTGATTTTGCCCCTGAACTCTGGAAAGACCTGTTTCTTCCACAGATGAGCTCAATTGTTGGGTGGTATTCTGAAGCTAGACACAGACTTATGGTGGAAGTAATTCCTGATTCTTCTGATTTGTCATTTACTGCTGACTTGGATCAGTTCTTCAATGAGTCTTTGATATATTCAATGAGGCCAGATCAGGTGGAAAAATTGCAAAACCTGGAGGAGCTTTACAGGGAATCCTTGGATGAAAATACGCGGCTTTTTGCTAAATGCTACAAGGACTGCATGAATTCTGACTCAACAAGAAGCAAGAAGATGATTCCAATGTTGCCGATAGCAGATCCACCAGTAACTCCTCTGCATGAGGTTAGCCGGTCGATTCCTGATTATGAGAAATTTGGTCCCATCTTGCCTAAAACTGCTGGTTTCTCTCCAGTTCTTAGATCTAAACATGGTGTGAGAGCAGAAAGCAGGTTAGTCTACATCCAGCATCGAAAATGAAATAGTACTATTCAGTCAGGAACGTATGAATACAGCCATTTGCATGTTCTGGTTCTTATTTTATTGTACTCGCTGAAAATTTTCTTTTTTCAAGGCTCTAACTTGTTATTGTTATGATGGATGTGGTTGTGATCAGATTGAGGATAATTTCAAACCTGTCACCTAATTTGGAAGAGTCTGTTATATGTGATCATCAAGTAAGACTGATAACTATATTACAATTGTCACATTGCGATGAACTATAGTTGATTCTGTGCTGTGTTCTTGTTTATTATGTCAGGAGGCCATGCCAGAGGACAGAGAAAACGATTCTGATTGTGAGCGGAGTGATACTTATATTGATTCTGAAGATAAAAATCAGAAGTTAGTAACTCTTCGCAGCATAGAATCAACTGAGATTAAGGAAATTGGACTAAGCAAAAGGCTAGCTAAAGCAAAGAGCCAAAAGCATTCTCCCAAAATATTCTCTCCTATAAATTCCCCTAGAACTTCGCCAAAGATTAGTTCTCCTGATCCAGTTGTGCAGTCTAAAAAACAACCTACAACAATGTTACGGCTTCTGTCATGCCGTGCTACGGATTCTGTTAGTGCTACCTCGTTACCTGATTCTCCACGCTTGAGAAAAGATTACAGCAGTAGCTCACCAGACTCAGATGGTGAAGTGATAGTATGTCTTTGCCTTGTATTTTGATGAGTTCTTGCCAATTCCATCCGAACCTGGAACGTTTCATTTATACTGATAGCATTTTTGCAATCTAGGGTCTGCTGAGAAGTGCCAGGAAGAACCGTAGCCGAACAAGGAGGATGAGTTATGACAATGTCGACAACCATATATTAGAGAATAGGTAGCTAAAAATTTCTCCCTTTTCTTTAGGCTATCTTTTACAGTATTCAAGCTGTTCTTTTCCTTTCAGTATTGATAAATATACATCTTTTTATTATTATTATGCAGTTCACTTATTGAGAGTGATGAAGGAAGCCAGAGCTACATCTCACTTCCTACATCAGAGATGCTGACTCCCCGTTCAAGACCACCAAAAGATTTTGTTTGCCCTATCACAGGCCAACTTTTTAATGATCCAGTTACCCTTGAAACTGGCCAGACTTATGAGAGAAAAGCAATTCAAGAATGGGTGAAAAGAGGAAACACGACATGCCCTATTACTCGCCAACCTCTCTCTGCAAACTCACTGCCCAAAACAAATTATGTTTTGAAGAGACTCATAACATCTTGGAAAGAGCAGCATCCAGAGCTTGCTCAGGAATTTTCGTACTCTGAAACACCAAGGAATTCATTCAGCCCCTCCTCCTTAAGAGAAAATTTGTTGGTGTCTACTGCATCCAGAACATTTTATTCTCCCAGTCATACTCATACTCGTAACAGTACAGATAGTCACATGCATCAGAGGAGCAAAAGATTTGCCCGAGCAGAAGTATCCACATCACCAACCAGTGTAATTTCTCAAGCTACCATTGAAACAATCATCAATGGGTTAAAACCTTATATTTCATCTCTCTGTACTTCAGAAAACTTAGAAGAATGTGAAGCAGCGGTGTCAGCAGTAGCCAAATTGTGGAAGGACTCAAAGGGTGATCCTGCAGTTCTTTCATATTTATCCGAGCCAACTATTGTAAATGGGATTGTAGAAATACTCTCTGCTTCTGTAAGCAGAGATGCTCTTAAAACTTCAGTTTACGTTCTCTCTGAGTTAACATTTTCAGATGAAAGTGTCGGAGAGATTCTAACCAGTGTAGATTCTGATTTTGATTGCCTAGCTGCTTTGTTCAAAAATGGGCTTGCTGAGGCTGTTGTTCTGATATACCAGCTGAGGCCAGCTTTTGCTCAGCTTTCAGCTCACAACTTTATACCCTCACTTGTCCAGTCAATCCAGAGCAAAACTGAAGATTTAGATGATTTTCAATTTGCAATAGAGCCCAAGGACGCTGCTATAGCAGTGCTTGAACACTTGCTTACGGGTGGGGATGAAAACAGCCGGTCTGTCAATGCTTTTGATGTTATCTGTGCAAATGGAATTCCAGCGCTAGTCAAGTGTTTGGATAGAGTGGAAGGAAGGAAGTCAATTATTTCGATTCTTCTCTGTTGCATGCGTGCTGATAAAAGTTCCCGGAACTCGATAGCAAGTACAATCGAACTATCTCCTGTTCTTGAATTATTTCACTCCGGGGATGATAGCGTGAGAGGCTTATGTATTGACTTCCTTTCAGAGCTAGTTCAGTTAAACAGGTACACATCAAATATTCCCTTCTGTAATATACTTTGAATGTTGTTTATATTTTCTTCCAGCAGCTAATAGTTGGATGGTTGAAGGTAAAAATGTGCTACTGTAATGCTAAAACTTGAAAAAGTAGAAAAATCAAACACAAATGTCTAAAGATTTGCCTGTTTCTTCTTTTTCAACATCATCTCCAATACCGACACTGAATGTTCTGCCTTTTCCATGGTGTTTCAGGAGGACATTCTGTAATCAGATATTGCAGATAATTAAAGATGAAGGAGCATTTAGTACCATGCACACCTTTCTTGTGTATCTCCAAATGGCTCCCATGAGGCAGCAACCTTCCCTTGCCACTCTTCTTCTTCAGCTTGATCTCCTGGTTTGCTTTGATTCTCTGACATCATTCACTTACTTTAACAGGAAAACTTGGATATCTAACCATGGTTTCTATGGGTTGAATTTCCAGGCTGAGCCGCGAAAGATGAGCATTTACAGGGAAGAAGCTGTAGAGGCTTTAATTGAAGCGCTGCACAGAAAGGACTTCTCTAATTCTCAGATGATGGCTCTGGATGCTTTAGTTTCTATTTCTGCACGTCGGACTTCATCTGGGGGTACTTACATGGAAGCCTGGTTACTGAAGATTGCAGGATATGATCTACCTTACAATGCTTTGATGAAGGCAGAGAAGCTGAAGAAGAATGAAAATGATTTAGCAGAAAAATTTTTAGCTGAAACAATGGTTTGCGGTTTTTGCTTAAGTTTAATATGGAACATGGAACCCTGTTCAATTAAATTCTGTGATGATTCTGAGCCTTGGATGCTTTTGTGCAGGAAGATGAAGAGAAAGCAGTAAGTTCTTGGGAGAAAAGAGTGGCATTTGTTCTTTGCAATCATGAAAAGGGCTCTATCTTTAAAGCTTTAGAGGAGTGCTTCAAGAGTAATTCCTTAGAGACGGCAAAATCATGCCTTGTCATCTCCACATGGCTCATATACATGCTTTCAGTTCTTCCTGATACTGGTGTAAAAAGTGCGGCTCGTAAATCCTTGCTTGATGAATTTATAAATGTCCTCCAATCAACTAGAAACATGGAAGAGAAGATTTTGGCAACCCTTGCATTAAGAACCTTCGTAAGTGACCCAGGTAAGATTAGTGTAGGTGAGAATTCTTACCAAAGTTTTGAATATACACAAATAATTGCTGAACTCAAACTTTCCTGATTTTTAGCTGCACTTGAAGAGCTCGGAAAGTATGCTAAATGCATCTACAGCACCTTGAGAAAGCTGAAGAAAAGTTCACCAGTGATCACTGATGTACTGAAATCCTTAATGAATTTGTCATCTGTCAATGCAGTAAGTGGGATTGAGAAACTATGTCCTTGGCTTCTTCAGATTAGCTATAAAAAAATGAGCTTATTAGGCCTTTTAATCTGTATTTTAGACAGAGTTGTGGAACTGCACCGAAGTGGTTGAGGTAGAATCATGCGCCAATGGTGAAGTGCTGTCTCTGCTTCATTTTAAAGGTCGTGTTATTAGCAGCCATTCCGACGGAACCATCAAGGTACAATCTACCTGACCCTCTTCCCCGTGCATTAATACAATTACCAGTTGCATATGTATTAATGAATCCTTGATGTTATAACTAACCAACACTCGCTTTTAGGTGTGGGATGCTGGAAAGAGTGTTCTAAGGTTGATTCAAGAAGTTCGTGAACATACAAAAGCTGTCACATGCCTCTATATTTCATCTTCAGGAGACAAATTGTACAGTGGTTCCTTGGACAAAACCGTTCGGGTACTTTCAGTTTTTTCCCTGCTTTCTAGCTATTTGAATCTTAGATTACTCCGTCTCCTGCAAGAACATATGTTGCTATCTCATGCGTTGTAGTTGTAGCAATGAACTCATATTTATGCTACCCTTTTCAATGAACCACCGAAAGAAGGAATACCAGACTGCATAATCCATTGTCTGATAAATTGTATACCTAATCATTTGAAACGGTCATTTTCCTGCATTTTCTTTTGCAGGTTTGGGCAATTAAACCTGAAGAAATTCATTGTATTCAAGTTCATGATGTGAAAGAGGCAGTATACGAGTTGACAGCTAATGGTAAAGTTGCATGCTTTGTTTCTCAAGGAGCAGGAGTTAAGGCAAGTGACGCCTACCCATCATGTTTCAACAACTGAAACCAAACTGTGCAGTCTTTAGCGGTTGACAGAATCCGGTGTCCTAAAAATTGTATTTTCACAGGTATACAGCTGGTCAGGTGTTCCAAAGCATATAAACTTCAACAAAACGGTGAAGTGCCTTGCTATGACAGGGGATACATTATATTGTGGCGTCTCCGGTTACAGTATCCAGGAGGTGGATTTGATCAAATTCACATCAACTACATTCTACTCTGGAACAAGAAAATTGTTGGGGAAACAAAGTATTTATTCCCTGCAAATCCAAGATGGTCTTCTGTTTGCTGGTGGTTCAGCGGTTGATGGAACAGCAGGGAAAGTAAGCAACAACAACTGATCTGATTGTTCATGGAATATGTTTGAACATATCATTTAATCAAGTGAACAAATTTCCGTGCATGGCAGGTATTTTCTCACTCGAGCAAAGCTGTAACAGGATCCTTCTCAACTGGATTCGACATTCAGCGAATTGCTGTCAACAGCGACTTCATATTCACAGCCACGAAAAGTGGGATCATTGAGGTTTGGTTAAAGGAAAGAGTTACAAGAGTTGCTTCCATCAAAGTAGGAAGTGGGTGGCACGCCAGAATTACATGCTTAACATCAGATATGGACGGTGCAATGCTTTATGCTGGCACTTCTGATGGCAAGATACAGGTTAGACGACTCGTTATCATTGTTTGAACAACTTAAATGGAAAAAGGTATAGTTCTCGAGTGAATCACTCATTTTCCCTCCTATCTGGTTGCAGGCTTGGTCATTGGACTAGTGGATCTCTGCTCTTTTGGAAAACAAAGACACGTAGAATTTCATGTTGGGGATTTCTTTTTTCTGATAAAGGAAGCAAAAGCAATGAAATTTGTCCGAGTTTTCAATTGACTTGAGAGTTTTATTCACCGATTTCCAAAGAGGACATCACTGAGGAGGGTAATAGTTACCCATAGATCTGTTTTTGTTCGTGATTCCGTCTTTCTTGATAGAATCAGTATTTAGAGTTTTATACTATCCATACCAAAATCTAAAATAATTTTACTTTCAAACTTTTTAATTTACGTCTGAAAATTTAATGTTCATTCAGGTCGGTATCCCATAAATTGTAGTCCCAGCAGCTTGGCTACATACCACATTGTCCTATCAATTTACTTAACAAAAAAGCTTCCTCCAACTTTTCTGAATAACCAAACATGCCCAAAAACCAGGTTATATGAAGAGAAAAGAGGCAATATCTCTTGAAAACAAATTCGAGGCCTTCTGGGTATAAGCAAGATGCATAAACAGATTGAACTGCGCACTCAGAATGAAAAGGACTAAGAGTTACAAATTTCATAGATCTTTCGACCTCGTACCACATTAAATCCTCATAGTGCCAGTCCAATTTGATCGTTCTTAACAAAAGGAGAAAAGGAGCTGCTGAAAAGCTTGATGATAAAAGAATTATCAACCCATAAAATACAAAAAAAAAATTTATAGAGAAATCAGTGATGAGCGAGCATTCAGTATGAGTAGGAGGTTAATAATCCTGTCATGAAATTGATCGGACAAATTCAAATTTATCATCACGATGCTCGCCCCATCACAGAAAACTAAGTAGCAAAAAACTTATGATTACTTAGAAGAACAAGAGCAGGATGAAATCATCAGAAAACATTGGATCATTACATCAAAATTGACACGATGTGTCTCAGACGACCGTCGTGAGAAATTTGTAATCCAAATTCATCACTTGATTCCACAGCCAAAACAAGTAATGAAAATAAAAACAAAAGGCGTAAAGAGAAGAAAGGGATGAAGATGTGAATGGAGGCGTGGAAAAACTCTACTCTTAAGTAAACCGCAACGGTACGTCTGAACTGCAGCCAAGCAGCTGGTGCTGCGCTTTATTTATAGGAAGGAGGCTGGAGCTTTTGTTATTAGGGTTTTTATCTTTGTGTTTGACGATCCTGTCCCTGTTCTTTGATTTCTATCATTTCGAGGATCTATCCCCTCTTCCGCTCTTATGATGGTATCCATAGTTTTAAGACCCGGCCTGATTCAAGACCTGAGTTTTGAGTTTTGACAGAATTGACCGGGTCAGTTTTTAAAAAAAAAATTAAAATGACATCGTTTTAGTAAAAAAAAAATCAACGAGTTTGCAACCAGGTCTTGTCAGGTCAACTCGCCGACTTAGCGGAGTCACACCAGGTTTTTCATTACCCTGTTTTTTCTTCAACCAGCCTGTTTTCAGCTCCGGATCGACCCGTCAGGCCGGGCCGGATTTTAAAACTATGATGCTAACATTTGTGGACCCCATGCATGGGTTATGCGATTGAACATTAATATAATTTTTTATTATTATTATTTATTTAATGTTTTAAAATAAAATTTTTTATTTCTAAATAAAAAATATCTATTAACTTGTTTTTTTATATTTGAAATATTTTTTTAGAGGGTGTTTGAGAATAAGAATTTTTTTTATTTTTTCTAGAAAAACACTTTTATAAAATTATTTTCTCCACTTTTCATTAAATATTTGGTAATCTTAAGAAAAATTAATTGAGAAAAAAATATTTTTTGGCCGGAGTAAAAATTGGTCTTAAAAAAAAAAATTATTTTATTTTATTTGCAAAACACTTTCAAAAATGTATTTTTAGAAAAAAAACAAACACTGTTATTTTTTTATTTTTATTTGTTTTATTTTAAATAATTTATAAAATTAGAAAAGAATTTTAATTTCATCCTCCTTTAATTTTTTTTATATATTAGATCTGGTCATTTTCTTTTGATTGTCATTATTTTTATTGAAAATCATGAAATTAAAATTGTTTTTTTTTTAATTTTATCATCCTTCAAATCTTTTTATTTGTTAAATTTAATTTCATTATTTTTTTAATTTTTTTATCTATTAAATTTGTTCATTTTTTTTATTTTTTTTATTTTTATTAAAAATCATGAAATTGATTTTTTTTTAATTTTATCGACCTTTAAATTTTTTTATCCGTTAAATTTGATCTATATGTTTTTAATAAACTTAGAAAAAAAACATTAATGAGTTAATTTTGGGTAATTTTTCTTGGCATAGCAAAATATTCAAATTTATTTTTCAACTTATTTAACATGAAATTACAAATAATCTACTTTTCAATAATTTATTTTCTATAAAAACTATTTTAAAAAAAATATTTTTCAACAAACAAAGATATCCACTTGTTTTTTTTATAATATTTAATCATCAATGATGCAAGTTTGAAATGAAAAAACAAAAATCTTCAATTGATTTAAATAAAATCTAATACGCAAGCTTTCCTTCTTTTGGATAGTATTTTTTCTCTCTTAGAATATCAAAGCTCATGAATTTTATAAATCCTATCCACTCTGAACTTTTCAAAAATTTCATATATATTATTCGTGCTCATAGTTCTTAAAATCTCTTGGCTATCTCGAAAATATCTACTGCTCTGAATTGAGTTTAGTTATGACTAATAATATTGTCAATTACTTTTTAAACAATAAATTTATAAGTTTTTCTATGTAAAATATGAAAATAATGATGCATTTAGAATTTATTTAGTATAATATTTGCACGATAAACTTTCAACCTTACATTGGTGGGACACATTTGCACGACAACATTCACAAATATAAAATCAAATGAAGTTTTGTGAAAAACAAGGTATTCGTGTATTCTTTTTCTCTCTCTCAAAATAATGTCACTCATTTTGTAAATTAGTATATGGTTTATAAAAGACGTGGAAATTTTCTCGATTTTTTTTTCCCAGACACACAGACTAATTTTTATTAATCGAATATTTTTTTGGAAGTGAGGAAAAATAGAAAAGAACAAGTACAAAATTATTCCTAACAGGACAAAATGGTTTTAATGGCCTTTGCTTCATTCAACGATGTCGTTTGTTACCTAAATAAGCCAACAACGTTGTTATTAAACCCCGTCTATCATGTTAGGTATATTTAAAATCTTATCAAAGTTGATTTTTAATAAAATAAAATGAGAATTAGTCTAGTTAAAACCAAACAATTACATGGTCAACCATAATCCATTCAAAATTATTTCTTATCTTTTTTAAAAATTCAAAATAATATTATTTTAGCTTAAAAAAACAAAATGAAATCATTTCAATTTATTTAAATTAATTTACTTATTATAAAAAGAAACGGATCATATAGCATTCAAGTTTAGATTTTGTTTGATTACGTTATACAAATTATGTTTTGTACTTAAAAACATAATTTTTATGTTTCTTTAAATAAAATGAAATTTACATCACACATATATGATATGTTTATTTATATAATGTATATGTTTTTAATTGAAAAATATTAAAATATATATTTTTAATTTTTACATAGAATATCAAATTATTAATAGAAAAATTAAATATAATCTTAAAAACATTAAAAAATAGAAGCTAAACGGAAAATAATTAACTTTGGACAAGAGTCACACACCACCATGTCTAGAAAGCCAGTGGGGCAGCAACGTACGCATTTCACTAGGCAGGCTCACCACCGCATAGAGGAGCGAGTGAGCACCGTCCCCAATAAACGGCAACGCAACGAATTTACTGAAACCAACCACCCGACAAATTGCCTCCAAAACCACCATGTCATATGATGGATTCCCTCCTTTCATCTCCGCCCAACTCCAGTACCTCCTCAATCACTATCCTCACACGATCCAGGTAAAAATTGCCTCGCAAATCCCTAACCCTAGGTATTATACGAAACGCTAATCCGATTTGCAATTATGCGATTTTCAAATTCGGGTTATGTTGGCTTAATTAGCTTGTTTTGCAGATTGAGCAGGCACGGTCAGGCACCAGGTACTTCCCTGGAAGTCTTGATCGATTCACATTGCTCATTCCTTACTGTTTAGACTACATGAAATGTTAGTATCATTGTTTTTGTTTTCTTTTATCAACTGATCGAGTGTTTACTCATTTATTGTGGTTAGGGTTAATTTTGATTTCTTTTTATTTATTACAGGGGATGTTATATACAATGCTGAATTTCCATTAGCTGCACCGGATGTTATATTTGGTGCTGAGGATGAAGATTTCCATCCCTTTCATGTCCTATGCGGTGAGGACGGGGATTCGAGGCTAGTTAAGAACAGTTTGACCGATTGGAACAATAAAGATCCTACGCGGCTGTTGGCTCTCGTAATTGAATTGAGGTTGAGGACCTGAATGTTTTAGGAGTGGGTAGTGTTGACACTTTTTTAGTCTTGGTTGTGACTTGTGATTGGATTTTGAATTCTGTTTTCCAGGGATAAATATAGGTCTTACCAGGAGAAACGAGTGGGAGAAGTTGATGATGATAGGTTGAAGTTTGAGATTAGTACTATTGTGTCCAGGGAGGTAATTTTTTGACTTGCATCTTTTGTATAATGCTAATGTCTTGACATTTGGCTAGGACATCGTTGGTAGTTACTTGTTTTGTGTAGAAAAGATTACTGTATTGTTACTTTGTTGTCACTGCTTTTCTTTGTACTATTGGTGATTAGTTTTCTGCATACCACTGAAACTCCAGTCATTGTGCTGCAGGGAATTGAAATGCATATGAGTTCCGGTGTTGAAAAGGTATTTGTTGAAATGAAAACGTTTTTATTTATTTTAACTGGGTTCTATGAAGTGATCAAATATATCCACCGCTTAGGTTGGTATTTAACTACATCACTGGTTTCTATGCCTTTGAATTTTAGTGTAGCCAGAAGAGGTTAAGTTTGCAGTGCCTTTAATGAACATGAATATAAATAAAATGGTGCCTGCATGCCCCTGGAGACATCCACAAAAGATATACTTACAGGTTGGATATTTCTTCTGCTATCCTTGTATTTGAAGTTTCCCTTGAATTCTTTTTATTTCCTTCTTTCTGTCCCATTTTCTCCCTCTCTCTTTCCTTTTTATTTTGTGTCACAACTGCAATAGTTTTGTGAGTCTTTTCTTGATCGGTGCAGGTTATATATCCTGTTGGTAGAAAGTATGCACCTTCTCCCTCAGCACCTCGTCTGAAATTAATGTGCACTCCTGAGTTGAAAGCCCTGTTTTCCATTGATGATGTCAAACTTCCTTCATGGTTGGATGGAATGTAAGCTATGCATATAATTTTTTCTTCAAGTCTTTGGCATATGTACATGTTGCTTTTTGTATGAAGATTTGCATGACTTGTTTTTATTGGTTCTTTTCTTCTGAAAAGGTGCATGGCTGAATATCTTCCCCACCTGGAAGAACTCCTTCAGAGACAGGTTAGCTTATTTCTTCCATCCAGTGATTCCTTTTAGTTGAGATATTGCTCGCCTACCATTTTTGCTAATAAAAGATTTTCTTTCCCATTTTGTAGGTCTTAGAGGCAGTTACTCTAATTGATGTTAGAAGGCAGTTTATCGAGGCATTAGCCCCACTGCTTGGAAGGCCACTAGAAGCTGATCCAGTAAGCATCCTAGGCACTTTGTATACAGACATTTTTTTTAATCCATCAAGAGTGACTGGTGTTAACCATTGCTTTCCTTGTCAGGTTTTTTGCAGAAAGGCTTCTTTTCTTGTCTGCTCTGGACCCTTTACGATCATGGTATAGTAAGATCTTCTCCAATTGTAAATCATATTAAAAGGGGTGGGGCAAGTTTCTGTAATATTATATATAAACATAGGGAAAGAGTGAATGCCAAACCTAAATTGTTTCAGGAGGTAATTTACCCCTGATCTTCACTATATCATATTTTCAGGCCTATATCAAAGGAGATTGTTAGCTCTAAGTATTTGAAGGTTTTCTTTTTGCCACAGCACAGTTAAATTTTCATCAAACACATGTTACTTTTCATTGTTTGGCTGTGAAAACTACTTGACAATAATTGTTTGGTGTTTGGCTTGTATTGAAAAATAAATGTTGAGAAAGAAAAGATAAGAATTAATTAGTGATGGGGCCAGGATTTAACGACAAAGGAAGTCTTGTAAAATATTTTCTTCTCTTAAGAACCTTGAGTTGTTTTTCCTTGTTTTAAGTTTCTTTTCCTTTGACTGTAAAATATTTTCCTTTGACCATGTTTTCCTAGGTGAGCCAAACATGGAAAATGAGAAAAATATTTTGCTGAAGCATATTTTACATGAAACAAATGGGAGCCTAAGTTGAGATCAAGTTTGGTAGTCAGTTGTATACTGGGGATGTAGATGATAGGAAAAGCTTAGAAAGTTATTTCAATGGAAATATTTTTTTCTGTGCATGTTTTAACATAATTTGGCTGTTTATATGAACTTGATTTCCTAAACTGCAGCTGCATGTTTTCCTTTCAACCAACTTTCCAAAACAGCAGCCTTCTCTGATGTTTCAAAGTACACAGGTGATCATATTTCTTTATTCCAGTTTAAAATTTATGGATTATTCATCTGTGAATGTCATTGTCATGCTCTTTTGTGCATGCAAGTGTTGCTAGAAGGATATTAAGACATGAATCTGGTGCAAATTCCTTTTATATGTGCCATTTACCAAGAATACTTGTATTGATCCTTGTCATGGGAGGAGGCAGGATCAGGTCCCACCAGATACTTTCATCTATTACGTGCTTGATTTCCTATTTCCCACTCGCAGCATGGCCTTGCTCTTGACTAGATTTAGAATTGATCTATCATCCTGAAGAATACAGGTTGATTTGCTTCACAAAGGGTCGTATATCTTTTCTGTGTGCCATTGTATGATGTTTTTATACTAAAATTAAGCATAAGAAGCTTGCTGTTTTTGAAAGTTCCCCATCAGAATCAAGTCGACTGCTGATGTAGTCTCTTGTATTATCAATTGCTCAATTTGCGTATAAAACCTTGCAGTAATGATTGAAGCTCATTTAATTTATGGAACCATTTATTTCCTATCATTGACTGAGCAAATGGTTCGCATGCAAATACTCTCCTTGACTGGCTTATAATATTTGTGTATAGCATTTCAATTCCCTTGGCATGCCAGTCAAGTCGCCTCTCATTACAGAGTATCCATGGAGTCCTAGATGGGAAACCTCACAAATGGCTGACCGGATCTCGTGAGTTCAATTTATTTTCAACTCTTAATCTTACCTATTTTTGTTAGTAACTTGTCCTTCTAATCACATTCGTGTGCTATTTGCTTCTGTGATCCAATTTTACCAGTGACTTTTTGGTGGATGAGTCGCTAAATTTCAAAAGGCACTGCAACGAATCTCACCTTCAACACTAGAGCAATGTGTTGAGAACCTGTTATCTTTCCTTGATGCACAGCAGCCCACACCATTCAAGTTGTCCAAAATCGCTTCATGAATTAGTACCACGTTCAATCATGGTGGAGTAATACGGTCATCACTCATCCCGTGTTGTAATTAGTTCGGTGTTAAGTAACCTTTTCATTTTATTGTGAAAGCATTGAAAAGCCTACTGGTACCATCCTCTTTTCGTTTTATAACACATGATTTGCACTGTAAAGTTCAGTGGCAGACTGTTGAAATGGAAAAGATGGCCATTCATGGTGTCTGCATTAAAGTTTTCAACGACTTCAGAAGTTGTCTGATTCTCTGGATATAAAATCACCAAGCACTCTTTATAACTTCATTGATTATCTCCATGGCGACATGTTTTAAGCTTCCATGCATGGTAAAAAAGGAAAGTCGGGGTTTCCTAAATAATCATGGTGCCCCGTGGAACCCAGCTGGAGGCAACAATGATGAACATGCTACATTCCTCTGATCCATTTAAATCTTGTATTGTTAGACTCTGCCTGTTTGTATTTCTATGTGGACCCAGATCCGCATCCACTTGGGGATGATAATTTGGCCCAGCACAGTATAGAAGTGATCCTGTCTAAAATATAAATTTAGTTGAATTATCATCTCTACTACTTAATTATTATTATCTTATTATTTAATCACACGCATACCAAAGGGTTGTTTTTTGTGGTATTTGGTTTTTAGTTTCAGTTTTTCTTAGAAAAAAAAACTTGTTTGTTGACTTGATTTGATTTTTTTATTATTATATAAAAAAAACATCATCAGTGTTACCATAATTTTCAAAAACCATTTTCTTTGGTTTTGAAAACTAGCAGCCGGCTGTGTTTTTTTTTTTTTTTTAAAAAAAAGAAGTGTTATGTTTCTATTTTCAAATTTGATTCTTAAATATGAAAAACTCGAAGGGTATCACATGACTTACATTTAACTCAACTACCAAGTGTGTTTATTTATTACTATTAATTTAAATTTAAAAATTATAAAAAAAATTGTGCTTATTTCTCGTAAAATATTTTACATGAAAATTAATTAATAAAAAATATTTAACAATCAACATTAAAACTTAATTCATTCTATTTTAAATTTAAAAATTTTTATAAAATATTTCACAAATAATAATACAATACGTTTACAATTAATTATTTCAACCACCTCTTATTTTAGCAACAACTATCACTATTTTTATTACTTTCACAATTTCACTATCACTACCATTATTTTTAAAAAAAATTATAATTATTAAAAAATATTATTTAAATTAAATATTAAAAACACATTTTACCAAGAAGCATTACATGTAAAATATTTTACACAAAAAAAAAATTCTTAAAAAACAACCGACATGCTTGTAAGTTTTTTTTTTAAATCCAGATCGCTGATCCCAAACAGCACAAGTGACGGGGCCCCACCTTCTTAACGTGCCCACCCTCCCTAGAGGTGGTTAGTAATTAGTTAGTATCCGCCTGTCCCTCTGCTCCCTCACGTGAACAACACCTGGAAAATATCCTGCCCGCTCTCCTATTTGTATCATTTTAACCCCCGCCTCTCCCTCTCCCTCCATATATTAACTCCTCCCTCTCTCCTTCGTCACCCGTTTCTCTGTACAAATTAACGAAACAAGATGAGAGAGATCCTTCACATTCAAGGAGGCCAATGCGGAAACCAAATCGGTTCCAAATTCTGGGAAGTTATTTGCGGCGAACATGGAATTGATACTACCGGGAAGTACTCAGGCGACGCCGCGTCGTCTGATCTTCAACTGGAAAGAATTAATGTATATTACAACGAGGCTTCCGGCGGAAAATATGTGCCGAGGGCGGTCCTCATGGATCTTGAACCGGGTACAATGGAGAGTATTAGATCCGGACCGTACGGACAGATCTTTAGGCCTGATAATTTTGTGCATGGACAGTCTGGTGCTGGTAATAATTGGGCTAAAGGTCATTACACTGAAGGAGCTGAGTTGATTGATGCTGTTCTTGATGTTGTCAGAAAAGAGGCCGAGAATTGTGATTGCTTGCAAGGTATTTTTTCAACTTTTTTTTTTAAAAAAAAATCTTCATTTATTTTTTTTATATTAGTTTTCTGAATGTGATTAACAGATCGATCGATTATTAGTTTTTTTTCGTTGATTTTTGAAGATTTATTTTAATGATTTTGTGGTCTTTAATGTGCCGGATTCTTCTCTATTATAATTTATAACTGGCAGAATTCGGAAATATCTCCAACAGGGTTTTTTTTTATTTTTTTTTTAATTTATTGTAGTTGTTGAATTATGGTGGTTCTGCTAGCCATGTTTGTCAGCATTGATGTTTTGGTATTACTTTAATTTTAGATTTTTCATTATTTAATTAATTTCACTTTGCGAATCTCGTAATCAAGCCTTGAAATCGGAATGTAATGTTTTTTTTTTCAATTTGTAGAAACTATGAACAAATAATTTTTTAGTTATCTCAATTTTCAATTTCGTGTTGTAGCTTTCTCATTGTTGATTATCTCATTCTCACCTATATTTTTTTTATATGCTGGTGGGTCATTACTCATTAGGGCTGTTGCCATCCTTAATTAATTATTCCTTTGTTTTGGTTGTTTTTATATTATGGGTTGTTGATAAGGCTGATGAGCTGTATCAATACTTCAATAGACCCCATTCTTGTCTGGTGTGGATACTGAAGGATAAGAATCTTGTTCTACTATGTAATTGGAGAAAAAGATACGATGGTGTCTGATTTTTATGGTATGATGGACCAGCAGGACAGTGCAGCGACTTGTCTTTTTACATTTATAATGCTGACACTAAAAAGTAGATCTTGGAGTTAGAGCACCGCACCCAAAAAAGTAATAATCATGTAAGTGAGCTTTAAGAGACAAAAAGAAAAACAATCGAATCATTCATTTAAAATTCCTTTCCCATGTTTCATGATGAAGAGCACCGTTAATCATGTCAAAATGGCTGGAATCATGCCTGTAGTTTATGATCTGGATCTGGATCTGGATCTGAATTACACATGGGAAAGGAATTTTTAACAGCGGCAACGACAATTAGTGCCACATTTGTCTTCTTTGATGTTAAATGTTGATTCAAATTATATATATATATATATGTATGGATGTCTGATTGTCATTAGAACGACGAAAAGGTGGACATGTAAAATTGCTATTGGTGATTAGCCAAACGAGTAAATCATGACTTGAAATCACGAGTTCTTTGAGACAGGTCAGAGGAGGCTATCTGTATAAAGCCGTAGTTAACCTTTGGTTCTTGCATGAGTTCATGTCTGGATCTTGCATAACTTCATGCTCTTCAGGATTTTGCTGGGAGTGTATGACTGCCTGGCATTTTGACTGTTTTGAAATTGCTATTGTTTGGGTATGTGCTAGCATCCATCAACAACTTCTTTGTCACGAGGGATTTAAGGAAGAAATAATTATCAATCCTCCAACCTGACTTTCCCAAGAAAGCTGATATTTTACAGTTTGGTTTTGGTGAAAGCTGGCTATTTATTTTTCTTGTTTATTCTGTGTTGGAAGATGGAACTCATTTGTCTCAATTTTTCTTGACCAGGCTTTCAGGTATGCCACTCGCTTGGAGGTGGTACAGGTTCTGGCATGGGAACACTTCTGATTTCAAAGATCCGAGAGGAATATCCTGACAGGATGATGCTTACATTCTCTGTTTTCCCTTCACCAAAGGTCTCAGACACGGTTGTGGAGCCATATAATGCCACCCTCTCAGTGCATCAGTTGGTAGAGAATGCTGACGAATGCATGGTTCTTGACAATGAAGCACTTTATGACATCTGCTTCCGGACTCTAAAGCTTAGCACTCCAAGCTGTGAGTTACTAATTGTCCTTTGGAGTAACTATCGTTAGATAGAATACAGTTCTATTTCATTAATGCTAAACCATAGCTTCTTTCTACCCAATTTTGCAGTTGGTGACCTTAACCATTTGATCTCTGAAACTATGAGTGGTGTGACATGCTGTCTGAGGTTCCCGGGCCAGCTCAACTCTGACCTTCGCAAGCTAGCTGTAAACCTGATCCCATTTCCACGTCTTCACTTCTTCATGGTAGGGTTTGCACCTCTCACATCTCGCGGTTCCCAGGGGTATATCTCCCTCACCGTCCCAGAGCTGACCCAGCAGATGTGGGATTCCAAGAACATGATGTGTGCTGCTGACCCCCGCCATGGCCGCTACTTGACAGCTTCAGCCATGTTCAGGGGCAAGATGAGCACCAAAGAGGTGGATGAACAGATGATTAATGTGCAGAACAAAAATTCATCGTATTTTGTGGAGTGGATTCCAAACAATGTGAAGTCTAGTGTGTGTGATATTCCACCAAAGGGTCTGAAGATGTCATCAACTTTTGTGGGGAACTCCACGTCAATCCAGGAGATGTTCAGGAGGGTGAGTGAGCAATTCACAGCCATGTTCCGTCGCAAGGCCTTTTTGCACTGGTATACCGGGGAAGGGATGGATGAGATGGAGTTCACTGAAGCAGAGAGCAACATGAACGATCTAGTGGCAGAGTACCAGCAGTACCAGGATGCAACAGTTGAGGAAGATGGTGAATACGAGGAGGAAGGTGAGGAGAACTATGATGACTGAGAAGCATATGAATTGTGGCTATTTCCTTAACGCTGGAGTGGGGTTTGACGAGTCTGCCGCCCTTGCTGGCTGTCACTATATTCTTTGTTGTTTTGAAATTCTCAGTTCCGCAAGGTGATCTCGTTAGTTTTTCCTATTGGGCACTCGAATAAGAAATTTCATGTTTGTTGGTTCCTCCCCACAAAGGGGTCCCAATTGTATTGTATTTCTTTCTATTGATGTTTCTCAATAGCGCTCAGGAATTATTTCCTGGAAGTGCTTGGGGCAGGGTATTGTTCATTTTGTTGTGAATTAATTACATATGAGAATGGATGTGATACTACCAATGCAGATATTATGTATATATATATTATACTTTTTGAAAGAAAAAAAAGAGAGGAGAAAATGGTCATAAAGTTACATTGAAGCTCCGATATCGATACTACTATTATTGCTAGAAAAATTGCTAGAAAAATCATTTAGCTTTGACAAATCAAATTCATTGATACAAAAAAAATCACAAACGATAAACATAATAGGCTAAATAAATTATATAAAGATATCGAAATTTATTTGCCTTTAAGTTTTTCGTATGGTCTACTCTGATTATTGTCGGTGACTTTTTTTAATATCATTAGATTCGTTTTGTCAAAATTTTTCTAATAATATCAATTGTGTTGTTATTAGAGTTTTGATATATTTTTTTTTCTCTTTTTTTTATTTATTAAATCTTATATACAATAATTTTTTAATTTAAAAGAGATCAGAAATGACACTCAAGACTCATAAATTATATATATCATCTTCAACTTGTTAATTTATATTATTTTTTAAAATATTTTGTACATTGTATTATTTTATCAATATGATTAAATCTTTAAAAAAAAATCGTTAAAATAAATGCGTGCTTTCCATAATCCAAT
>Ga0307515_10005722_pt1 | contig 25102 bp, 32 predicted proteins | sample 17_EM_MG_FD_194513 | JGI IMG/M metagenome (GOLD analysis project Ga0307515, IMG submission 194513) | Populus trichocarpa ectomycorrhiza microbial communities from riparian zone in the Pacific Northwest, United States - 17_EM | ecosystem: Host-associated > Plants > Roots > Unclassified | place... | reverse complement strand
GCGGTCTTTCGGGACATCATTCAGGGTGAGCAGACCGAAGGGACGGCGAGGGCTATCACCCGGTCGAGCTTCCACACTGAGCCTGACCCGTCGAGTCCGAATATAATATGGAAATTTCAAACCATTACGGCCGCCCCAGCCTATCGGAATATGTCCCAGGAGGTACGTGTATTCCGAAAATTCCCCGCGGGCCTTTTGTGAATAGAACTCCATTTCCAGGAACTCCGCCTGACACATCAACAAAATCCTAGGACGGGACTGGAAGTTCATCCGTCTAACTTCCCTTTGAACTCGCCAACGGGAGCTAATGGTAGTACCCCCCTCCTGAGGTGATAGAACCAAAGGTAGCAGATCATTTTGGTTGTGTGCCGGGAGTTCGTTCTCACAGAATAACATGAAACTACAGAGCACGCTTTGTGTAATTCTACGTACAAATGTTTGTATGCTTTCATGTAACGTCCACGGATCATGGGTTAATCGGGCTTGATCACGACCTCTACTCCTGCACCTCTGCTATCGATGGTTCTCCCCGAGTAGAGAGTGACAGAACCACCGTTAAAGCTGGGCACTCCATGATCACCAGCCGAGCGAGCTAGTCACCTGTCGATTGGGATTCATCTGGCACCGGACGCACACTCCTGATCCCCGCTGGTGTCATATTGGGCGTTGTATAAAATTCGAGGTGAATAGAGATATCTCTGGAGCAGGAGTGATAACGGTAAGGAGGTTTTCCGACCATTTAAGGTGGATCGGGGGTCGACCAAGTTGGACTTGCATTTCGTATAGGGCCACGCCGGGGCGCCTGGGTGATACTCTCCATGGTAAGCAAGAGAAAAAGCGATAATATTGCTCATGGGTTCAGGGTTGGGAGTTCGTAATGAGGTATGAAGGTCTGGCACATGATAATCACGGGTGAGATGGGGTGAACTACAGAGCTGATAAACAAAGACATAGTATACGATCCTTCATAATGATTCCCGAAAGGTTAACTTTGTCAACGTGCCGTCCTGGCCAGCCATGACAAGGGAGGACCCAGCCCAACAGTGACTAGCTCGATCCGGCCCAATACATCCCGGTGGGATCCAACAGATCCTCTGTGAACCACTAACCACCCATTCATTGCCATCGTCCACGCGATATTGCCTCTGCAATGCCCGTCCATCTAGGGACATTTCCTCAAGATAGTTAATCGAGTGGGTGGGGTTCTTGATTGTAACGAAGTGGCGACATCGTAGGCAATGCGGCAGGTGTGGTAGTAGACGTAAAATTGGTCTGAGTTCCTTTACTATTCGAATTGTAACCGGGCTGCGTATTGGGTAGTAAGCATATGTGGCCGCCTGGTTGAAGGACGTCCTCAGGGCCGATGTTGTTGCGATCGTGTGAAAGTTCGACGAGACTCAATCGAAAGCTCTTTCACCCACCATGTGCCTCCGAAACGGTGCGCCTAGTTCGCGTGGCTTGCTTATACTGGGCCTACTGACCAAGTTCTCCTCAGCACCTCCTCTCCTTGTGTTCCCGCCTTGCACTCCTACACACCACCACTCGGACACTCACCATGTTCGTCCCTGCTCCGCTGAACGCCGCGTTGGAAGACTCTATTTCGTCCGGAAAGTTCATCGATACGAAATTTTGGGCGTTCAACCACCTCAATCGCGAAACAGGGCGACTCGAACAACCAGCTGCGGTGTTTGCAAACAGCGCCGTCGTCAGAAGTATTCCGTATCTCAGCGCTCGTGGGTTTTTGATTTGCTGTCTCCGTTTAAACATGTTTGATTGTATTGGATTCAGTCCTTGACGAAGTCCCAGAAGGGCCCTTAGATACAGATTTTCCCCAGACTACCGAAGGGCCACTCCTTGGGGAGTACGAGTATCAATCCGATTCTGACCTCTCCGACGGGATAACCCAAGGTTCACCACCCACTCCTCCACAAACTCTTGGACAGGACCAGATCCCTGAAGAACTCAGGTTGCCGTGAGTCCCTTGTTTCCCCCATCTTGTGCTCTGTCAATGTCCCTTGCACTAGCCACTCGAGACTCGGCAAGACAATTACCATCGGGGATGCACCATTTGTCACGTACGTCTCCTCCCTTGGGAACTATTACTCCCTTCCGACGTTTCGCAGGTTTCATGCGGTCCTCGTGTACTTGCACATTAGGGAAATCAGGTTCAAGACACCCAACAGGATCTGCGTTATGTTTGGTTGTTCGTGCGTACCCCCAGCTTCGGCCAGGTCGGTTTACCGCCTCGCGGACAAGGTTCTTTGTTACAACTTCCGTTCGCGTGTCTGTGATCGCTGAAGATCTGTTGTTCAGTACGGGATCCATGATCTTAAGGAACTTGCGTTCCTCGAGATTAAATCAGGCATTATGGAGTGCAACATTGTTGAGGAGACATTTGAACCCTTTGTTTCATGGTGAGTAGGAAGATTTATACTAGACTTAAGACGTAAACTCAGGCGATCACAGGTATCCTGAGGTGCGGGAGCTTTACACTTCTCGGCTGGCCCAAGTCATTCGTTCCCCGGATTCGCCTAGCATTTCAGCTGCCTTCGATATCAAAATACAAGAGTATTTCGCAGGAAAGTTACCTCATGCTAAAGACCTGGTCCTTGGCCTGTTCGATCTCTTGACGAGCAACAGAATCCCGTCACATCCATCTCCACCCGAATCACCTCACTCAACAATGATACCCTACTCCAATGTCAACGATGGAAGCTGGATACAGCTCAGGGACGCAATAACACGTTCTTTGATGACTGGAATTTTCTTAGATTCAATGTTCTATGTGGAGGATTCGACAGAGCTACGTCCACTATTTTTTTGCAGTTCCATCGCCCCGACTTCATTGAAGAAAATCTCCGGTCAGTATAAACGAGATCTTCTCTCCGTGGGTCTTCCTGAAAATGAACAAACAGAGATCGGTAAATTGGTCTCCATGAGTTCCCTCCACGGTGGCTCAGAACGGGTGATACTGGGGTGTGGCAATGCCATAGTTTCTCAGGATACAACAAGCCAGAAGGTGTTTGTTGTGACCTCGGGGGATCTTAGAACGCAAGTTACACGTACACTTTTGGGGTGCTTTCATGATCTAACGTCCGGGCATGTAGTTGGAAATCAATCCTCTGGTACATGTACACAGCAAAGATTGCGTTCTCCCCCTTTCAATCACCCGGACTTCCTCTTGTCACCAGCAGTTCACCAAACCCTGGGGTCTCGCATGAGGGTGTTGATATGAGGTCTGTCTATGAACTTGCGACAAAGGCAAAGGTTTTTGTATCTGCACTCTCGCTTTATCTTACTCAGGCGCAGATTGCATTGAACCCGTTACGCAATATTGCATACCAAAGTATCGAACGGAGTATGACATCTGAGAACATTGTTGAGGAACTCCTCTCCACCTTCTCTGCGGAGTACGCCCTTCCACTCTCTTGAATATAAACAGTAAACTTAGCGACCGTCAGTCATAGTCCAATTCGTGAAATGCAGCACCAGCTTCTTCGACGGAAGTTCTGGTCTGCGGATACCCAGCAGGGTCTACGAACAAAGATTGAGCAATCAAACGGTCAAGCTTCACATTATGGACCTGCTATGACCGCGGTCTTTCGCAGTCTCATTCAGGGTGAATGGACCGAAGGGACAGCGAGGGCTATCACCCGGTCGAGCTTCCACACTGAGCCTGACCCGTCGAATCTGAATAAGACATTGAAATTTGAAATCATTACGGCCGCCCCAGACTATCGGAATATGTCCCAGGAGGTACGTGTATTCAGAAAATTCCTTGCGGGCCTTTCGTGAATAGAACACTTGTTTCCAGGAACTCCGCCTGACACATTATCAACGAAATCCCAGGACAGCGCCAGAAGTCCATTCATCTAACTTTCCTTTGAATGCCCCTCTCTCGCCAACATGGGCTCACGGTTGTGCCACCCTCCTGAGGCAATAGAGTCAAAGGTGGTAGATTGTTTCGGCTGTGCAGGGAGTTCGTTCTCACAGAACCTACAACATGGAGCTACGAGGGTATGCCTCGTGTAATTCTACGCACCAATGTTTATATGATTTCGTGCAATGTCCACGGATCCATGGGTTAATCGGGCATGATCACGACCTCTACTCCTGCACCCCTGCGCTCTGAGAGTAAACTTCCCAGTCTCAGTGGGTCTTCCTGAGCTGAGAGCGACAGAACCATCGTCAAAGCTGGACATTCTCCGCGATCACCAGCCAAGCGAGCCAGCCACCTGTCGATCAAGACTCTCTATCTAGCATCGGATGTTGAACAAAATTCGAGGTGACTGGAAGATATCTCTGGAGCGGAAGTGATACATAATGGCGAGGTTTGCCGACCATTTAGGGTCACGGGTGGCAGTAATTCGGCGCACAAACGACTGATGCAGTCTCCGTCCGGGTCACACACCGGGTCTACCGATGCCCGTTTGACCCTCCATGGTAGGTTAAAGATGGTAAGAGTTTGCCGCTAATAGTTACCTCCTTCGTAGTCCCAGAGGTGCCACAAGAGGTGCATGCAAACCTACGGAGGGTGGTTACATAGGCGATCCAGAGTTGCCGACTGACCGTGATTACTTGGAGTGCAACGGCGACTTTCGATCCTCCGCAATAAATCTGCAACTCGTTCAATACACGGTCCGGGACGGTCGGCAGGGTCGATGACAGTGTCCCCTTCGGTTCCGGGTTGACGAACAGAAAAACCTCCAGGCTCAAAAAGGAGAAGATGAGTGAGATAAAGGTCCCGTACGTGCACAAGGAATTATTGAGCAGTTCTGCGGTGACTCCCCTCCAGGAATCACCGGACAGAACGGGGTTTCGCCGAGAGCTGAGCCACGAGACTACCTCAATACAGCTGCCGGCTTGTAGACAACCAACCACACATCCTCTGAACGGATCCTGGGATTGCCCTCGGCAGGGCGGGCTAGGCCCAATTAACATAACACAGCGCCTCCAGAGATCCAGCCGTTGTTCAAAATTACTGTCGAAGATATGGTTGGCGATCAACACGCCGCACCCTTCGGCCCTTCAAGCTTCAAGCTTCATATATCGTATCGCACGCGAAGTTGAGAGTTCTGTATAACGAGTAAAGCGAGGTTCTGCGTATGTACAAAGGGTTGTCTGTGAATGCCTCGGTGATTCAATTCCTTTTCGAAAATGGCCATGGCCGAACGGTGCGGTGTTTCGCCGCGCCGCTCCTTGAGCGGAGACTGCTTCGCCCGTATCATGCTTAGGGGTCCTGTAAAACTGACGAAGGGCGAAAGAATGCGGTTGAACGTCCCTGGTTTTCGACAATGATTGATTCGGCTAAACTTTATTAAATAAGTCAACGGGGTAAGCGGAAATAACCTCCGATCCTCAGATACCCTTGCGTACCAGCAGCCGGCGAGACTTCGTTCCCGAACCAGATGCTTTCGAAGTGCCGCTATTAGCTTAGTTTCCCAGTCAGTTTTAACTCCTTGTCACCGACGAGCAAAGTCGCAGCGCTCAAGCGGAACACGGCCAACAATTTCACCTCTCAGCGCCTGGGCGAGACTCTCCATGGTAAGCAAATGAGAAAGTGGCATTGCTCATAAGTTCAGGGTTGGGAATTCGTGATGAGGTATGAAGGTCGCATTGTAGTCGCGGTGAGATGGGGTAAACTACAGAGCTAATAATTGGCGAACGTTGAACGACATATACGATCCTTCACAATGATTCCCGAAAGACCAACTTCCTCAATGTGCCATCCTGGCCAGCCATGACGAGGGATGACCCAGCCCAACAGTGGCTAGCTCGATCCGGTCCAATATATCCCGGTGGGATCCAACAGATCCTCTGCGAACCACTGACCACCCATTCGTGGCTATCATCCACGAAATACCGCTGCTTCTGTGCTTGTCCAACTGAGCGTCGCTGCTTACCACAGACAATCGAATGAGTAGGGGTTCCTGACTGTAGCGAAGTGGCGACGGAGTAGGTAGTACGGTGGGTGTCGTGATAGACGCGAAATGTGTCTCCCGAGCCGAATGTAATATTGAGGGGGGGTCGGGACCGACCGATGTCTAGCCTCGCCACGAGACTTCCACTATGCATATCCCAGATACAGACATCGCTCTGGGAACGCGCGTAATGGAAGGTCACGAGCCAAGCATAAGCAGGGGAAATATCACCAGCAGATGGCGGTTTGTTTACTTGCGTGGTCCATCGCGGATACTGATCATCAAACTTCCGCAACTGTAGGTATTCTTGGCCCCTCTTTGCAAGACAATGGACCGCGATCTTCTTTTTAAGTGATGCACAGAGGATGACGGTGCGATCGATATGAACCGAGAGGTGTTTCTGCCAAGCAGGAATGACAAGGACCTCCGACATGATGGCCGTTTCTAGCAGTATGATGCGGTCGTGACTGGTCGGGACGATAGCGGTGATTCTCCCCTTGTCAAGGGGGTATACATTGAGTGTGGGTGGAATAAGTTGTGGAGCTGGGGTGAATCCATCGTCCGGGCTCAACAATTGAATGCCAATACCCGCAGCATTCGCTACCATGGTCCCGTTTGAAAGTTTCGAGACAGATGTTATCGTGGCTGGGAGATCCAACTTCGTCTCACGCTTCGAAAAAACATCGGTCAACACTAGTCCACGGGTCTCCGGGCCGTACATAAGCACCTCGGTGGTCTGAGAGAAGGCGAAGCGGGAAAACTGTTGACGAAACCTGTACGAAGTACCGAGTTTGCGTGTCTGAATGTTGATAATGGTGAGGGAGTTGTTTGTTCCCGAGCCAGTCACGACGGCCAACCCCCCGGGATCGGGTTTCTGGAAATAGGCAGCACCACGGACAGGATCCCGCATTTCGAAACTGCGCGTTGAGACGATTCCATTTGCTATGTCTCGAATATGCAACAAAGCCCCATTCGCGACCATGAACCACCCTTCAGGCGCCAACCAACAAAGGCAGGCGATCGGCTCCCCGTTCCCAAACACAGGACCCCCTGTTCTATTCGCAACCTCCCAAACATTGACAGTACCATCCGATAACCCACACGCCAGGTAGCGACCGTTCAGGGAAACTGCGGTGTCTGTTGCCTCCGTCGTCAAGGTGAAGGTATGGACAAGTCCACCGGTCTGGATGTCCCACATCGTGATCTCAGAAGGGATTCCTTGGTGCGTGCAAAAGAGTATGAAACCATCTGGAGAGCCCGTCATCGCTTGGACGGAATGCGGGGGACTCAGAGAGAGCCTCAAGACACCTGTAACGGAGTCGTAGATGCCAACGGTACCATCGTCACGGGCAGCAGCAATCCTGGCAGTGCTCCCACGGCCTATGGCGGTCATGCACGTGAAACCTCCGGGGGCGCCTTTAATAGTTCGTAAAACGGATCCCCAATTGTCAGAACGCCCATGGAACTCAACAATTCGTGTTTTATCGGGGAGGGACATGGAACAGAACATCGATGACCTGGGCGAAAGGGGTAAAGCGGAATGATATATGTGTGGGGCGGATTGCTGGATGAGGGGAAAGAAATGCATCGTGAATCGGAGGCAGTCTCTTGCTTGACTGTCCAGGCCGTAGGTAAACACGTCAACCTGGTTTTTATAGTAAATAAGCAAGGGTTCCATGGCAGCCGCAACTAAGTTCACGAACCGTGCCAAGCCAGTCAATCAGGTTATTGATATTGTGAATCACACCTTCCAGTCGGTTCTCGAGGCTCATAACTTCGATCCACGGGAGCGCCCCCCCCTTGAAGAACTCGATCGCAGAGCTGATCAGCTCAATGGTGCCCCTCTTGTTCGTTGGAGACGACCGAATGTGCATTGCCCAATAAGCACACGCGTACCGTGATGCACTCCCCACCCTGTCCTCCAGGAGTTCCGAGATGTTTGGCACATCCCGATTCATCACGAAGTCAGGCAGATCACAGGGATTTCGCCTCAACCTGTTCAACAGCTTCAAACATCCACGCGCCATTTTCCCATGGTGAGCAGGAGAGGCGATGAAGAACTTCGGGTCGGAACAACGGTCGGAGTCTTGCAGGAAGTCTGGGAATGATTTGTGGAAAACGCGAATTTCCTTGGAATCCTCGTTGGGGATGAGAAGGACAGAGTGAAGATGTCGTAGGGTTGCGGTAATGCGGGATGGTTCGATGTTCAATATCTTTGCAACCTGTGCCCGGGACAATGGGTTGAACGCCAGGATCACAGCACCCAAAACTCTCCTCAAGTTCTCGAACACCGCCACCTCCTCGACGCTGCCAAACCCGCGCATCAACACCTGAGTGTACAGGGGGTCAATACCCGCACGTCCCTCATGAACGGTGCTGTCTGGTAGGGTGACGACGAGTTGGAGACGCTCGTTAGGTTCGTGATGCTCCGATTCGATGAACCTGACCAGGGTGGATGCGAAAATGAAGAGCCCAGATGACTTCTTGGTCAAAGACGTCAGGTCCTCGTCGCGAGGCCACGGGTCGGCGAGATCGAAGTCGCTCCTTCGCTTGGCGACCGCAGTCAATTTCTCCCGGAGGTACAATTGGATGTCCTTGTCGACGCTGGAAATTTTGACCTTGTGTAGCAAGAAGACCTGAGTGAAGGGTTCCAGGAGGGGGAGGCGAAATCCTGCTCGGATGCGAGGTTCCGGTCTTCCGGTGATGAAGAACTTTACGGAGGGTAGGTGCTTGGCGAAACGACCGAGGACAGATAGGATCGCAGAGGCAGGTTGATCGTCGACGCACTCGTCCAGGGCGTCCACCACGATGACGCACGAGATGCCCGTAAAAGAGAGAGGATCTGCGATTAGGTCCTTGAGCTGAGACATGAGTGAATTCCGTGCTATGGAGGGATCCTGCTTTATGACGTGGATGATTTGACTTCGAAATGCAGGGTAGCGGGATGCGAGTTGATAGGCAAGTGTAGGAAAGATGTTCTTGAGTTCCTTCCGGTCGAGGTAATCCCGAGAGCAGAAGAAGCTTGCACCGAGAGCTCCATTGCTTGCAACCATCTCAGCGAACGTCTGGGCGATGGTTGACTTTCCCGTTCCCGCCAAGCCGTTGAGCCAGAAGACATGCCTATCCTGAGGATCTCTGGCCCATCGCATAATGCCATCGAGGGTGGACTGTCGAGTCCCCCGCAGGCACGTGTCGTGATGACCTGCTTGATGTCCCGCATTGTGCACAGGGTCCAACTTTTCCAGGAGCTCGAGGTCTGAGGCCGCCTCGTGATAGTCTCAGTTTTGAATCACTTCCAAGGCAACTCAATAAAGCGCCTTACAATAATGTTCTGGGTATTCTCATAAATCTTCTTTGTGCTCCCGCCGATTTTCTCATCAATCCTTTTTGCAGTCTCGTGGATACTTTGCTGTATGGATATCTATGCAAAACATGAGACAGTCCATGCGGTAGGATTCGCGATGCATACCTGGTAGTCTGTGATGGCATAAGCTAGCTCTTGGACGAAACCGTTCAAGGTGTTGGCGTGATCGACATTTTTCAAGAACCTCAGAAGTCCGCGTTGTTCTGACAGCGGTCCGAGCCTTGCAATAACTCCAGCCAACTTCCTACGAATAACCAATGCAGATTAGCAACGCGAAGGTGTCTCACTGCGGTCGAGTGCGAACTTCCGTAGAGCCTCTCTCCGCGCCTTCTCCCCACTGTCCTGGTCGCCCACCGGGGACGCAAGCACCTCAGCAAGCGACTGCACTCTTTCCTCGATGCCTCTGATCTGTTCCGTGTTGGCTGTAGTTTGCTGTGAGAAACGGTCAGCGGTCGATAAGACGAGAGAGTCGAATATACCTCACATCGTAGTTCTTGATGAGAACAGCAAGTGCCCCTACGACCGCCTTGAGCGGCAGAAACATATCAGAAGATTCCTTGGCGATCTCGACGGCCATCCTCGCCGCTCCGTATGCCGTTCTCCAACTAGGCTCCTTTGACGACTCGGGTTCATCGGGCACAGCGTCCGAAACGTCGCGGGAGGGGGAAGCGATAGATAATGCGATAGCACTCGACGAAGCGGCAAGCGCCTTCGGATCCTTGGCCCTGGAGTATCTTCGAACAATTTCCTTGTTTATGTACTCAATTGGCGACGTTGATGTGGACGGTAGGTTGTTTTTTGGCGTGACTGGTGGCGGATTTGAAGGCTTTCTTCGAAAATGATGCATGACGGGGCGAGAGACAACGTGTGAGAACTCTCCTCGTGCGCTCGGAGGCTGAAAACCACCACATGCTCTCAAAATTTCCTCAGGCTTAGTTGGGCGCGAAAGTCGACCCTTGATGAGCGTCACCTGCTGGCAGCCAGTACTCGCCGATCGCAGTTCCTCGAATGAGATCAGTATTAGGCTGGAATCCAGCCTCGGATTCAGAGGCGGGGGGATGTATTTTAGAAGGGACCTCTCAATCGCTCCACCTGCGTGAAAACGTAGACACGGCCGTGCCAAGGTGGTTCCGATACGAGCGCAAGATGCGGGAAATTTATCGCGGGGTGAGGGGGAGGGAGGGACAAAGTGCGGATAACATTGGCCTCCTGCGCAAGCACCAAAGAGCGAGAGAGAAAAGTGTTTCGTGCATCCTGCATCCGTACTATTAATCCAATACAGCATACTTCTTCAAATGTTCAGGAATAGCACCCGACAATCCCTTCGCTTCCAGCCACTTCTTCGAAAACAACCTGCTCTGATACCTATACGCACCATCACAAAGTATCGTCGCGATCGTCTTGCCAGGACCAAGCTTCTGGGCGAGCTTGTACGCAGCTACGACGTTCAGCGCCGAGCTAGCACCGATATACAGACCTTCAGTGTCGAGGATATCGTATACCATCTCGATCGACTCTTCGTCCGGGATGTGCAGGGACCCATCGACGTCGGTGACGAACGTTCCGAGATTATCGGTGATGCGTCCCTGGCCGATACCTTATATTCAAACCCGTTCAGTAGTGTGTTCGGCTCAGGGGAAGAAGACAGGGAACAACCTTCTGTAATCGAACCCCCACTCCTCTCCTTCAGCTTTCCCCCCGTCTGCACATACGAATGTAACACGCTCCCAGGAGGGTCAGCCAACCACACCTGCGTCCTCCCACCGCTCTTCTCCTTCAAAAACCTGCCCACACCCGCAAGCGTTCCACCAGTACCGGTAGCGCAGGTGAAAGCGTCCAGGGTCCCTTGAGTCTGTTCCCAGATCTCGGGACCCGTACTTTCGTAGTGCGCCCTGGCGTTGGCGACGTTATCAAACTGATCTGTCCACACAGCATTTGGGAGGCTTTCGGCAAAGGCTTTCGCTTGGTGGTTGTAGTTTTTTGGGTGCTCGTACGCTACCGCTGGGACTGGGTAGACTTCTGCACCGAGCATTCTCAGAAGGTCGATCTTTTCTTGACTCTGAAGGAAGAGAGAGCACGTTGAGAGTTGGAAAGGGGGATCTTTCAGTTCGAGTAGTTCTTACCTGAGTGTCCGGCATGAAAATCACGCATCGGTATCCCCTCGCTCTACACACGTGTGCGAGACCGATGCCAGTGTTCCCGGCTGTCCCCTCAACAATCGTTCCCCCGGGTTTTAACCTATCCTCAAGTCATCGTGTGAATTCCCTGCACAGCAGAAGAATCGCATACACAATTGGAGAACGTACCTCCCAGAAGCCTCAGCATCCTTGACGACCCCCAAAGCGGCACGATCCTTGACACTCCCACCAGGGTTCTGGAACTCGGCTTTCCCATAAATCTTGGACCCAGTCTTTTTAGACAACTTCTCGAGGTAGATCTACAAAACCACGCGTATCAGCCTTTCCGACCATCCACGACACCTCATCCCCCTTCTCCGAGGATCCACCGATGGAGAATGAGGGTGACAAGCGCATACAACCGCGTAAACCCAAGACTCACCAACGGCGTATTTCCAACAGCACCTGTGAAACCGTCAACAGTCCCAGAGCTGAATGACCTGCCGAGATGCGGCCTGAAAGCCCGAGAGTTCCGGGTGAGAGAGGCTCGGACTGAGACCAACATCGTCGTCGTCAGGGTTCAAGGTCGGTGCAAACCCAATAGCGGCGGTTTTAATGCAGAAAAGACGGCGCGTTGAGTAATTCCTGGATTTCCGGGCGGTGAATACGCCATGATGAGGTGATTCGGACTTCTGGCATCATGATCATCTGACCGACGAGTAACCCAAGGCGGTCCTCTCATTCGCTGAACCTCGACAGGAGGGAAAACTGGGGAGAGCCCCATACGAGATTTGCTACAAAGCTACGTACTCGAGATAAAAAAATATAGAAAAGGGCAGAGATAGAAGAACGGAAAAAGGTGAAACGGAACTTCCCATCGCTCTACTATTAAACGTTCGATAAGTAGCAAAAAAAGATACCATGATGGGGTTTGTTTGGAGGCCAGATGTAGAGATATGGGTGCAGAGGGAGGTGAGATTGACAAGAGGGTGGAGACCAGCGGGGAGGGGGGAAATCCAGGATGGTGCGTTCGTTCGAGGCATTGCATGCGTCACATGATAAGAGGTTTATCGGAGAGGGGCATGAGGTTCGGTTAGCGAGAGAGGGGTGTTGTGTGCTGTTGCAAGTCAATCAAGAATAGATTGGGTGCGAGAGGGAAGAGACGTGGGTATCATAAAAAGGAAACGAAGAGGTGTGGACAGGAATACCAATAGGGCACAGGTGAACAAACAGAACACAGCGATGCACTCAACCCAAGGACGAGGAAGGAAACGTCGTTCACGGTTGCCGTTTCTTAACATTTTGTGAGAGCCACTGAAGGCCTTCGAACAGACCCTCACCCGTCGTGGCACAACTGCACGTGTACAAAACACGCGTCAGAAACATAAGACGGACACCCGACGATGTGATAAAGGCGTACCTGGGGTGAACATACCACGACCTGTCTCGCATCCGATGCAGGCCCAATTTTTCGGTCACTTCAGCAGGTGACATGGCTACGGAACACACCAGGAACGCATTATCAGTAACCGCATCAAAGCCGATGTCAAAAGGGATGAAAGGGCGGAGGCAATATACCGTAACCGACTGACATTGGAAGGACAGCAAGAAGAGTGGACGGCAAGGCGGAAAAGAGGGGAGGGGGGGAGGAAGGACGGGAAAAACGTTCAGACGACGCGACAACATACCTCCAGGCAGATCCTGCTTGTTTGCAAACACGAGGAGCAAACAGTCCTTCATCTCCCTATCACTCAGAATCCTATGCAACTCCTGTTTCGCCTCGTCTACCCTCTCCCGATCCTGGCTGTCCACGACGAACACAAGACCCTGTGTGCCAGTGTAGTAGTGTCTCCACAGCGGTCGAATCTTGTCCTGTCCGCCGACGTCCCACACGTTGAATTTGACATTTTTATACGTCACCGTCTCAACGTTAAAACCGACTGGTTGAAAGCTAGAGTGAGCCCGAGTCTGATATGTACCGGAGAGCCGACGCACCGGTGGGGATTGTCGTGACGGACTGGTTCAATTTGAGCTTGTACAAGATAGCTGGGAACGTAACGTTAGAACACGTTGACTCTGGGCGAGAAACGGGGGTGCGTACTTGTCTTTCCAGCCGCGTCCAGTCCCAACATCAGCAACCTCATTTCTTTATTGCCAAACAGCTTGCCTAGGACAACATTGGTTTTAGGCGGCGCGGTGTTCTGGAGAGAAACTTACCCATAGCCTTTGAGAGATTTGAACCCATTGTTGTGTATGTGTGTAGAGAGAGAGATTTATAAAGGAAAGTAAGGACCGACGGGGGGTGGTCTGTTTGGGTGGTTGCAGCTCAAGGAGGCAAGCAGGAAAGAAGGCCGTCGCACAACATCCCTTTTCGGAAATCGGTCCTTGAATTACCTAAGCACAACCCACTGTATACATCCTACGGACCTAAGGCTACAAACAAAAATCTCCAGCATGGAAAAAAATCATACGGAAGAAAGCAGAAGGGTAAATCCCTATAGGAGAGCCTCAGAAGCAAGTTCTCCGGATATCTAAAATTTATCTCACCTATCCGGAGGCAACCCCAGGCGATCCGAGATGGCTCTGGTTCAGCACCTTCAGCCACCCGTCGCCCATATCAGCCCGCAGCGCCTCAATCTTCGCCCTGAACGCTTCAGGATTCTGCCCCGGATCCCCCGAACCCCCCGGCGGGTCGAACGTGGACGCGGTTGCCCGAGCTCTCCGAATCGCGGCTCGTGACTTGAGCTTCAATGACCCCGCGGTAGCAACAGAAAGGGGGGATGGCGGGGGAACTTCCCCATCCTCCGCAGAGATACTATTCTCCGTCCTCCCCCGGGTATGACGCGAGCCCTTCTTCGAAGGTGGAGAGACCACGAGATGGTTAGGTGGCTGTGGGAATGCCCGTCTATGGCCTGGGGATCCGGTAATTGGAGAAGAGATGGGTGGTGAGGAAGGTCCTTCTTCCGCCTGTGGTCTGGCGACGTCTTTGTCTTCTGTCTTTGCCCCAATGGCTGACCTGCTGCGAGCTCTAGCGCCTTCTTCGCCGTCATCAGCACTTCCATCAAGATTGACCATTCGTTTGTTCTTCTTCCGTCGACCACGGGGCTGAACAAAGGGCCCCAGAGCGGGGCTCGTATTCTGAGAACCGGGAATGGAAGGTGTGGGGGAAACCAGGGGACTCGACTTCTTCGCGTCAAGTTGGGCATTTCCGACCGCAACGATAGGAGGGGAATTGGTTGCTATGGAGGTCGGTCGTGAAGACCTCATTTGCTCCGGTATCGGCTCTGTAAGGTAGCGTTTCTCGTAAAAACTAGGCAGGGCACCATCGAGACTTATCGTCTTGCCCTCCTTCCAAAAGTAATCGAAACACCGTATTCTATGGCCCTCTTCGATTTCGGTTAAGGGGTTACCCTCAACCTGAACCTCTTTGATGTTCGGAAGGACAGCCAGTCGACCGACCTCAGCACTCTCGTCGAGGATGTTGTGCCGGATGTCGATGCGCTCCAACGCGGTCAACCGTTCGAGCCCACAAATAGACTCTAACCGGTTCTTCGATAGGTTGATGGAGGTGATCGAGCCAAGCCGTTGATAAATTCCCAGCACGGAGTCGATCATATTATCGGATAGGTTGAGTGACACGAGGTTGTATAACGCGGATAACCCGGGTGGAACCGACACGAGTAGATTGGAGGATAGATCGAGATGAGTGATAGAAGCGAGGTAGGGGAGAGGGGTGGTAGGGAAGAAAGTGAGGGAGTTATCAGCGAGACAAAGGTGCTTCAAAAAGCCCCACTTCCAGGAGGGGAGTTTGGGAGCGTCAGAGGGTTCTTCGTCCGTGTGTGCGTCTTCAGAGACCTCGGGGACGGAATCCGGTAGCCGGGTGCCGTGGAAGGATCCTTGACGTGAAGGTACGTGAGAAGCTCGGCTCCTCCTGAGCGTGGTCCCCTGACCTTCTCTGGTGGCTTGATCATCGAGCACGAGCCCAATGAATACATCGGATACGTCCTCCATACCCCCACGTTTAATCGTTAAGCTCCGCACGCTCTCTGCGACCCTATCCCAGCCTATGAGAACACGTGGATCAATATCGACACATTCTAGGGACTGCAGGTTCTTGAATGAATCCAAGGGGATCGCACAATCGTTTGGTGGGTCGTTCCTGAGCTCGCTGATAATCTTGGGACCCGGAGAACGTACGGAGAGCGCGGGGAGTTTGGTGAAACTGCTGTAGATGTATTTGAGCTCCACGTCGATGCTGGGTGGCGCCGCCTTGCCCCACAAGCTCGGACCCAAGGACAGATTCGAGACTGCAGATAAGGACGAACGAAAGGACGACAAGGAGAGGGTGTCTGCCTTATCGGATGGGGCGAAGTTTATGTAGCTCGTCGGACGGGAGGGGTTCTCGAGCTTGACGTCGAGCGTGCCGACGTTGATGCCGAGAGCCTCCAGGCGGATGAGGATGTAGGAGAGATGATGGGTATCGATGGTGAGGGTGATGGGTTTGGCTGTTGCTGTTTGCTGTTGAGGCGAGGCATCGAGGCCGACCCAGTAGAGGGGATTGAAGACATTGCCGGATGAGTCCCGACGTCGAGGCGCGTAACGTCGGGGGCCGAAGCCACCTTCGGCTAAGCTCTGTGCGTTGTTTCTGACGAACTTGGCGACGCGTCGGAGGTAGTCGTCGCCTGCCTCGGCCTCCATCGTGGTCGGCGTCGTCGGTGGTGGTGAGAGATGGGGGTGCTGTTCCAGGTAGGATGGCAGAGTGGCCAACCGACTACAACGTGATCGGGTCAATAGTCGCACGCTTGCGTCAACTCTTCCGCACCATCTTCTTTCTTTCCTGCCACCATCTCATACTCTCGCCAGAAATGAAGATCACAATCAAAACACTCCAGCAGAAGATATTCCAGGTATCTCGCGCCCAGATTACCCCACGGATCTCTTGCTCACCTCCTAACCTAGATTGATGCCGAAGGGGAAGATAAAGTAGCGGACGTCAAGAGAAGAATCGAGGACGCCCATGGTCACCCCGTAGCCAATCAGAAGCTCATCTACTCTGGTTAGAAACGGCAGAATATTTTGATCCGCACCCAGTCGCTCACCTCACCGCATTTAGGCAAAGTTTTACCAGACGACAAGACCGTCGAGGCTTGCGAAATTCGAGAGAAGGATTTCCTGGTGTTGATGGTCTCAAAGGTGATCCAATCTACTCTGTCTGGAATTCAGGGGTTTACCGAAATCAATTCCCTAGCCAAAAGCCACACCAGCTGCTTCCACCAGCGCTACCACACCTGTGCAGCCAGTCCAACCGGCCGAACCGGACCAACCTGTTCAACCTGCTCAACCTTCCACCACTGAACCTGCTTCTCAGCCAGACCAACCGATGACAGAGCAGGCTGGCCAACCACCGACAACCGGTGGGCCTAGTAGCGGTTTCTTGACCGGTGCCGCTCTCACGACCGCAGTCGACAATATTGTTGATATGGGTTTCCCTCGCGAGGAGGTTCAGAGGGCCATGCGAGCCAGTTTCAACAACCCAGATCGTGCCGTGGAATATCTCATGACTGTGAGCACAGCTCCTATCTCGATACGTGTGATCATTGATCACGTTCTGTATTAGGGCATTCCCTCCCATATCCAAGCCGAGCTGGCCCCTCCACCACCTGCTCAACAACCCAGCCAGCCCCAAGCTCAGCAACCCGCCACTGATCCAACCCCTGCTCAACCACCCGTCCAGCAAACCGCTCCTGCCAACCTCTTCCAACTTGCCCAACAGCGCCAACAGCAACAGCAACAAAACCCTGGCGGATTTGGGGGTGGAGGCGGAGATATGCCCCAGCTTTCCCCGGCTCGGCTGGCGAATATTCATCAGTTTATGGCCCAGAACCCCGCGATGGCGCAGGCGTTGCTCCAACAGATCGCTGCGACAAATCCTGCCTTGTTGCAGCAGCTCGGAGAAAACCCCCAAGAAGTTCTCGCTGGAATTCTTCAATCCGCTGCTGCTGAAGATTTGGGAGAGGACGACGAAGAGGGCCCCGTCCCACCGGGCGCTACTGTGGTGAACGTGACCCCCGAGGAGCGGGCCGCGATCGAGAGAGTATGTATCCCGCGTTTGCCCTAGTGAAACCCCCATCTTACGAATTTTCTTTAATGACAGTTGGAGGCTCTCGGGTTCTCCCGGCAGCTTGTTATCGAAGCTTACTTTGCGTGCGATAAGAATGAGGAGCTGGCTGCCAACTATCTCTTTGAGAACGGCAACAACTTTGACCAATAGTTGGATGTCCAGAGTCGCTGTGTTAGGTAATATCGTATCACTACATGTCTCCACTATGTACTTGTTTTTGTACGACCCATCGGTTCAAACGCCCTTCGTCCAAGCAGTTGCTCTGACCATCGAGCGCCCCCGGTGAATGCCGAATGGACCCTCGATGGTCAATCCGCGACAATCAGCTGCACTGCGCGTCGCACATCGGATGAGCTCGCTGGAAGATATCAGAGCAGGTATAACGGAAGTAACCCCCTTCAGGTTATCGTTGAGTTACTCTGTCCAGGACAAGATCACGATTTATTCAAAGGATGCGTAGTTTCGAATGATCGCTGATCGGCAACTTACGGTCCTCATGCCCGTGATGCCAGGGAAGATGGCGTCTACACTCTGTTGTCCTGTCGTCCGTCATGCATCGCTTCCGAAGGGGGCCTTCCTCGTCAGCGACACCGATAAACAGCCCACCACCCACGCCTGCGTCGCCGGTTGAGCTCATAAAGAAGGAGGTTGTTCGAAGATACTCCAGGGCCAAAGATCCGAAGGCGCTTGCCGCTTCGTCGAGTGGTATCGCATTATCTATCGCTTCCCCCTCCTGCGACATTCCGGACACTACACTCAATGAACCTGAGTCGTCAAAGGAGACCGGCTGGAGAACGGCATATGGAGCAGCGAGGATGGCCGTCAAGATCGCCAAGGGCTCATCTTCTGATATGTTTCTGCCCCTCAAGGCAGTTGTGGGGGCGCTTGCTATTCTCATCAAGAACTACGATGCGAAGTACATTCAATGCCCTGGCGTGCGGCTTATCGGACGGCACTGTCAATGTTTGAGAAGTTGCCAACAGAACGGAGGTCCTATATTTTGGAGTGGTTCGCCGGTCACCTGTCTTTGTTGGCTGGAGCCTGAGGCCTGAGGCCTGAAGAGCAGCTTATGGTCGCGACCGAGGAATTGGTGCACATTCGGGACATTGCCACCGGAAATGCCCTAATACACAGTCCCGACATGCGGGTCCCTCTCTGTGAAGCTGTCTATTCCCAGAAATACGATGAATTGGCCGTCATAACTAGCCCGGGAGCTATGAGCTTCGTCGACGTCATCGAAACTCAGATAGGTAGATCTTCCGCTTTTTACAGCTTCCATCAAGGGTTGTCCTGTATCGCCCTCTCTCAAACCACTAGACAGCTTGTGTGCGGTCTGAAGATTCGCGGGGCAGCGTTGGTCGATGTTTCGGGGTCGATTTGGATGGTCCCGATTTCCCAGCCACGATAACAACTTATCGAACGAGATCGTGGTCGCAAATGTCGCGGGCTCCGGCATTCAATATTCAATTGTTAATCCTGGACACGGAATGCAAGCCACCCAAAAAACTCCCTCCCGCACTCATCATACATCCCCTTGACAAGGGCAAAATAATCGCTCTCATTCCGGTCAGTCGCGACCGTGTCGTCTTGCTACAAACGGCTACCGTGTCGGAAGTCTTCACAGTTCCTGCCTAGAAACATCTCTCGATTCCTACTGATCGCACCGCAGTCCTTTGTGCGTCGCTGGAAAGCAAGACCGCGGTCCATTGTTTTGTAGAAGACGGCGAAGAGTACCTCCAGTTGTGGGAGTTTAGTTATCGATCTCCGCAGTGGACCGTACAAGTAAACGAACTGCCATCTGCTGGTGACATTTCACGTACTTATGATCGACTTGTGACCTTCCACGGCGGACGTTCCCGAAGCTCTGTCCGCGTCTGGGATGTGCGCGATGGAGGACTCCTGGCGGAACTAGAGGACGTCCTCTGGTCCACCCCTCCCCTCGATATCACATTCGACTCGGAACACAGATTTCACTTCCACTACCACACACATCATATTCCTTACGATATCGTCGCTTCATTGCACGTCACTAACAATCTGGTTATCCGTTGTGGGAAGCTGCGCTTAGTTGGACGAGCACGGAAGGAGCGCTATTGTGAGGAGGACTATTGTGTGGACGATGGCCATGAATGGGTGGTTAGTGGTTCACAGAGGGTCTGTTGGATTCCACCGGGGTATGTTGGGTCGACTGAAGCAAGTCACTTTTGGGCTGGGTCCTCACTAGCACTCGTCATGGTTGGTCAGGGTGGAACATTGAGGGTATTAGTTTTCCGAGAATTGTTATAGCAAAGGAGAAGGTATTCTATTTCTTGTTATTGGCTCTGTAGTTTGTCCCCGTCTCATCGTGGTCATGATGTAGATCCTGCTTTAACCCTAACTTGAAACCTCATTACGAAATTTCAACTACGAACCCACCGCTGAGTACCGCGCGGGTACCGAGCGGGGGTGATGCCATCTCGTTCACTCCCTCCGAACAGACGAACCCCAGCCTACGGTACCTCGTAAAGGTAGAGGAACACGCTAGAGAAAAGATAGGTGTCGGAGCGGGTCGCCCTTAGATGATTGACTGGAAGCGAGGGTACCAATAGTCCAGCTGGTGCTATCCCCCTGGGTTTCTCGAAGATTTTCGCTCTTGCTTTATCCTGAAAAAATCAACCTACCCTCTGGGGAAAAGGCACGTTTTATTCGGAGATCTGGACAGAGACAGAAGCAGGAAGTCTCAGCTTATGCGGTGTTTGTGCCATTTACTATCACGAAAGTTTTGAGGTGGTATCGCCATTTTTTTTGGAGGCAGCGGGATCATTCAAGGTCGATGTCTGTGACTCGAAGGTGCGGTGAGGTCGGATGTCCCACTAATCCGTGAAACCGCTCGGGCCTCTGTGTTACCGGTGAGCGCTGAATGGATGTCCACTTGATCACGGTGTGCTCTTCCGTGTGAATCCATTAGCATCGTCTGAACACTAGTAGATTTCGGTGGACAGGCGCATTGTTCCCGATAATTGATGGTCTACGACGATCGGCCGCGCCATCGAACATCGTGTCAGTGTCGGTGCAGATAAAGATAGACAGACCTGTGAGAAAGTACGCCGATACCGCATTCCCTGCTGATTCCCACCCCAGAGTGCTGTTAACTATGCGCGCAGATAAAGACAGCAAAGTTCTAGGCTGGGATCCGGCCTCAAGTTCAGAGGCAGGGAGGGCGCGGGAGGATATAAGGGGTAACAAAGTTCAGCGCCCATCTAAAGTGTCACCGTCGCAATAGGATCTATAAATGGACCCTAAGAACTGCGCATTTCCTGACCTCAACAAGTGCGCTCAGTACGTAGGTGCTAGTCCTCTTCTCATTCATGACGTGACACGTCCAGGCCGTGAACCCCGCCCTTTCTACGCTCGAACGCCTAGGTATGCATCAGCGCCGACAACGGGTGGAAGGGTCATCTTGACAAATTTAATCACCTACGAGCGACTCGTCCCCCACTGTTTCCTTCCTCAAGGCCGCCAACGTTTTGTATATATATCTCGGATATTTTGACGCTCTCTTTCCTAAAGTCACCCGCTACTCTTACCCAACCCGATGCCAAGGCCGAAATTATTTGGGAAATTCTCTTCGAAGAGTAACAACTCGTCTGAAAGCAGCTCCGTTCGTGATGCGCCAGCAAACGATAGAAGAGGTGGTGCCTTGCAAACTGTCACTGTGACCTCTGATGGTCCCGTTCCAGGATATTCCGATAGCTTGAAGGAAGCTTGGACGGCGGCACACCAGGAACTACCCCGGGCACAGGGTGCAGAGAAGTTCCTGAACAAGATCGGTATGTCGATCACGACCCTCAAACATTCCTGACTCCCCGACCCGCTCGCGGCGATCATCGATGTGTACCTCCCATCCAGTGCTGACTTGTAACGGAAAGGGGGTGTACAGGATAGTGTGATGCTTTCACCAGGACAGCAGACAGTGGTTGATACGTTGGCCGCGCCCGCGAAAGCGTTGATGGACACGCCTCAGATCGCAGAGAGTATTCACAAGGGAGTGAATACGTTCATGGAGACCGTTCCTATCCTCATGAAAGCCTTGGATGAGGTGGCTAAAGTTCACCCTTTCATCTCTGGTGCGGGTCCATTTTTATCATCAACGGGGGATGTCTGATGATTTTCGCTGTCATAGTTGTCGTCCTCGCGTTCAAGGCTGTATACACGCTCGAGACCAAACGACTTGAAAACGACAAGAGGGTTTTGACTCTCTACGCTGAGTACGTCGCGTCGAATCGACGGGGCATCTCCGTCTCACAAATTTCAGGATGAAAGATATGATGGCGGTTCTCGTGCAGTGCGTGTACATTTTCGCCTCATTTTATATCTCTCTGATTGCCCGACTCCTAGGTTGAAAGATGTGACCGATGCCAAGCAGATCGCGCCAGGCGGTCAGACGATTGAGGGAAGAATGCAGGAGCTTTGCGAAGCTGTCGCGAAAGACATCAAGAAGTGTGCAAACACTTGCGATACGTATCTCAGGTGAGTACACACCATATTTGAATGTCTTGTTTCCCGACCCCGTGCTTTCAGAAGAAGGGTCCTTGTCAAAATTTTCGCGGGGCCCATTTGGGAAGGGAGGCTCCTTGAGTTCGTCAAGATCTTCACGGGGCGGCGGGAAGAGTTTCAGCTCGCATTGGCTATTCACACCACCGCCGGCGTTGACGCGGCTAATCTCAAGTTGGATACTGCTAATGAGCAAACGGCAGAGCTCACTCGAAGGTAGGCTGTCCCACCGCATATCATGAGCGTCGAGGCACTGACGAGTTGGATTAGGGTGGACATAATGTTGGAACTATTCCAAGAGTTCGTCTCCCCAGAACAGAAGAAGCTCGCCGCGATGGTGGAGCAAATGAATGGAGTTGCTGCCCTAGACAGCGAACAATCGATGGAAGAGCTCGCGGACGCAGAGCTCGCCCTCGTTGCGCCCTTAGGTTCAGACAGTCGACGCGGTGGAGGTCGCCCCTTCGATTTTGTTGCACTGCAGTGCGAAATCAGAGCCAATCCGGACGAGGCCATTGAGAAGAATTGCGACCTTTTCGATCGCAAGTTCGATATCCAGAGGAGGCAGATTGTGGAGGATATCGAGCGCACAGTCAACCGAGAGGGGGATCGAATAATCTTGGCTGTGACGGCGGGCCCGCATGACCGAATCGTTGACCCGGTATGGCAGGAGTCTCCCAGCGATTACACGAGCTAAACCTCATCTGCCTCATTCAGGATATCTATAAAATCTGGAAGGACATGGTGAGTGACTGCGGCCATCCCACCACAACGTCTTCACAATATTTCAACGCAGGCATGGCGCGGGAGCGTCAAGGCACGACATTTCGTGATGTCGCTGAGAGACCACTACACCGAGAAGAACGCCGGAGAGACGGGCCCAATCAAGGGACCAGATAGCTGGGCCACCGAGTACATCAATGTCGGCCGTGCACGGAGCATCCTGGAGGCTATTGACGACGACGCTAGCGGGTTTGTGACCGTCCATGAAATCAACAATTTCACTCAGAGAAGACCCCGGGACTGGAGGTGCGCTGTTTCTTCATAGCGTGTGGGGCAATTCATTTATCCAGACCATAGTCTCCCCCACTCGATAGCATACTGGGCAATAGGTAATCGCACGCGCGCCCCCGGAGTCAAAGACTGACTCTCGTTAGGTTGGCAAATGACCTGCACGGCGTATTGCGAAAAGATTGAAGAGATCTTCGATGCTATGATCCGCTTGACGTACGAAGTCCTTCCTGAGAACAGGAAGGAGGTCAACGAATATGTCACTATGGTGTGGAGTGTCGTCACGGTGTTCGTGCAATCCATCAAGAGGGAGAAGGGAACAGAGGACCTCAAGTCCAAGTTCGAATCCTACGTCGCCGCCGAGGAGGCGAAACTCCAGAGGAACTTGGAGGATATCAAGTACGATATCGACGGTTATGATACGGCTCTGCTCATCGCCGGAGAAGGAAGAGTCGAAACGGTAATTTGATTTTTGTGCTTCCGCTTCCGGTGCGATACTGGATTGAACCCGTTTAGACCCTTTTCCCGATGTTATATCTTGCGTTGAAGAAAGATTTGGAAAAGATCAGCCTTGCTCAAAAACACGTCCTCTCCGATTACGAGCTACTTGACGCCCAGGAAACAATCAGGTATATTATCGACGCTGCGATCCACAGAGTCGAAAGTTTGAGGGGTGAGTCTGAGAAACGAGTTGTCCAGCCACATAATTGATCAATTTCGTAGGTATTTTTAAACAGCAGGACCTCGAAGCCGATGATCAGTTCAAGGTCTTCGCAAAAGGTCTGGTAAGCATATTCACTCTCGCTGCCAACAAGTACGGGTCTCACCGGGTCTCACTGGCTTCCTGCAGTACAATCTTTACAACACACATGGAGCGTTCTTCCACGGGGACAAACTCCGAGAGCTTCCGGATCCCACCCCTTGCAGAGATGAAATAATTCCGAACCCGGAATGTATCCCTCTGTCCATTCTCAACCATCCGCTCGGGATAAGGCACGGGGTCGACTTTGCTGCTTACGACCCACCAGAGCTCACGCTTTCCCCCGTGGAAGGGGGTGATCCCGTGTTAGTTACCCGTCTTGACCTCTCGTTTGTGATGCTGACCGGGAAATAGGCTTGGAGTGTATTACGGATTCATGTACACGAACGGGGAGCCCACGGATCCCATGATTAAGCTCAGCTTGATCAAAGGTGATGAAGGAAACGCATTCACTGCTACTGGGACGCATTATCGATGTGGCCAGTTCATGGACTACAAAATCACCGGGAAGTGGAGCCCTCCTTCGGAGGATGGCAAGATCCCGGTGGAATTGAAGATCATCTACACTTCGCGGGCCAACTTTGAGCTGACCGGGGTATTCGACCCAGAAGAGAACTCTTTGAGGGGAACCATGCGCATTCCAGCCTGTAATGTCACGGGCGAATTCGTGTTCAAGCGGAATCCGGAGTTCGTCAGGCTCTACCCTGCCCCTTCCGTCATTAGTGCACGCAAGCGATGGGAGTTTGCCATGACGGCGGTTCTGGATCGTGTCCTTCGAGAGGCGTGGTCTCCTGCTTATTTCCTCAAACGAATCAGGGATGGAAAACGATACAAGGATCTGTCCCTTCGAGCATATTACGGAAGGACCCTCGACGAGGACGGGGTGGCGGAATTCCTATCTATCTTTCCCGTCCTCTATGAAGCGGACGCGCGATTCTATGCCTCCTTGATTCGCATCAATCTAAGCAAAACCCCCATATTGTAAGTTCCGAACCCCAGGCACGGTTTAATAACTTCCACCACTCTGAATATTCTGCTCGTTTAAGCCCGGGTATCCGCTGCGACCATTGTGGTTCCGCCCCCGGAGGGTCGAGGATCATTTGCATGGACTGCCATAGCGAAACGACAACTGTCGACTTGTGTTCGGAACTGGATTGTGTCAACTCCACGGTCACGCTCGAGGCTCCCGAAGGCCTGAAGACACATTTGCCAAGTCATGGGATGTTCAAGATCCATCGGATAATTTTCGACAGAGACATGGGGAGGATCGAGGGCACT
>Ga0307515_10005721_pt1 | contig 25104 bp, 23 predicted proteins | sample 17_EM_MG_FD_194513 | JGI IMG/M metagenome (GOLD analysis project Ga0307515, IMG submission 194513) | Populus trichocarpa ectomycorrhiza microbial communities from riparian zone in the Pacific Northwest, United States - 17_EM | ecosystem: Host-associated > Plants > Roots > Unclassified | place... | reverse complement strand
CCCCCCGGTCCGATGCCCAGAAACCAACCGCCAAGTATAAGTCAATCCCAGAACTGTTTCTGAAAGCCTAGGAGTTCTCCTTAAGACAGCGTCGTCAGACGAGCTTATTTCTCTTGCGAGCTCGAAGCGCTCGAGCAGTGGTCTGTGGATTAATCCGGCGCCTAGGGAGAAATGAGATATCTGGGCTTTGGTTCTGCCGTTAATACTTAAAATAATACGAGACGAGTTTGTTTAGGGCTAACAGACTGGAATTGCTCATAAAACAAGACGGCTCGAGACCCTCCGCTAAGAGGTTCGTTTCTGTAGGTGATGATCTATGATCCAGGTCACACAGTAGCTGACGCGTGGGAGTTTTGGGTTCTGCTCCCCCCTATATTGTACGCTGTAGCTAGCTATGAATTCTATATAGTCATAGCCAAAATCATTGAATTAAAAGAAGCAATCTCTTTGCTAGGTAATCATGGTGCTAGAAACACCAGACATAGCAGGTTAGGTTCGAAACCTGTAGCGTTCAATCGGTGCTGTAAACACCAACCGATCCGAAATCTTAGGAACCTATTCACTCTTTTGTTCTTGTTTTATCCCACGGGAGTCAACTACCTGGGGTATATGCTCCCGCCTACTAGGTCCGGTAATAGCAAGTTACATAGATTCGGCGTCCTTTTTTTCTTGTGAACAAGCCTCTTCGCCTATTCTTCACCTCTAGAATCTAGACTATAGCGTTACTTGCTTTTCATCGGGACTGTGCCAGGTTTCGGTTTGTATTTTAACATAAAATAAACTTAGCCAAGCGAGCTGAGTATGGTGCAAGAAGCACCATCGAGCAAGATTCGAGGCCGCAGTGCTAATTGGTACTCTAAACACTAGCAACGGGCTTGAAACTCGATACCTTTCACCTCCACTGGAATCAGTTCCTTGGGGTGTATGGGATGTTTCCTGTTTCCCCGGGATGAGGTATGAATAACAGAAAGCTACTAAGATTTAACGCCTTTTTCTTAACGCAAACCAGCCTCTTGATCCAAAAATCCATCTAAACAATATCACAATAATTCTCAGATTCTAAGTAGAAACATCCAAGACTACAGAATATATAATCCATCAGCGTACAGATAAATTCTACATTGTATTGTTAAAATTAAGAAATTAGCATGAAACTTAGCTAGCAAACATGGTAGAAACGCCAGCGAGTAGGTTCGAAACCTCTAATTCTCAGTTAGTGCTGTAAACACCAAGCAGGTTCAAAAATGGTGCTAGAAACACCTAAGTCCTAGGCTCAAAACCTGCAGTTGTCACCGTTTTACATCCAGCGTATGTGTCAGTCTAATAACGCAGTTGTTTGACAGATAGTGAGTGAACCTCCCATAAAGTTTTACCCACCCACCGGTATAAAAACACCAGACCCATTGATTCTTATTCATTTCCATCCACGCATATAACTATAGCCCCTAAACGTTCTGGAGCTCGAGACTGCTCTAGTCCTCAAGCGTTAATATCACAATGGTTTGGCGCTCGTGCTTCGCTAAATTGCTACTCTATACACACTACATGCTCTGAAGTGAAACTTCAGGGTATTAGGCCTTGGGGGAAATTTTTGCAAGATATCTGTTACCCTACCTTAATTTTATGTGTTACCCTACCTTCATCATGATTGTACAAGTACAATACATTGGTGATCACTCACTCCTTGTGAGAAATTTTGATGCCTTCACTTTTGCTTTGACGTGACTCGCTTTTTCGCCTCTCGCCCATTATTGTATACCCATATATAGCCATATCATGCCATATCATGAGGTTTCCACCATATGACCCCCACCCCCACCCCCTCCTCTTCCTGTTTTTATATTGGCCTTCGTCTCCTGCTTTCATGCCAAGACTTTTCTACCTAGCCAACTTGCTCATTCACACTTCAGAACTAAAGGGAGAGCGGAGCGAGCATGCACATTTGTTAGGCGAATGGGGGCTAAGGATCACGAAGGCCGGGTAAGAACGTCTGGGGCGAGACAACGGATTAGTATGAAAACTTAGTAGATGAGCATGGCATTAAAAACATCTAGTAAGCAGGTTCAAACCCTGCAGTGCTATAATATCGAAGTTGGAAACTACACGACGCTATAAACGCCAGGCCGTGGATTCAAAACCTACAGCGCTTAATCTTTACTGGAATCCTTTGAACCTTAGCTTATGTCCAATACAGATTAGAGTGGTAGATATTATTATATATATAAGAACCGATAGCTTGGAGTGGCTGGTGCTACAAATACTAGATGCTATAAATATCGGGGTTTGAAACCTCACCCTAATAATCGCTGGGCCACGGGTTCATGGTGTTATAAACATCAGTGCTGTAAACTATATATTGGGGCTCAAAATGCCTCAAAACAGGCCATGGGTTAAAAACCTGTAGTACTCTTTTGCTCAGCCATAAACTCACTCGATTCTACCAAATAAACAAGTTAATACTATAGGCTTACCTACTGTACTATGTCTCGGAGCTAGAAACATTCAGCTGCAGCGGGCAGGTTCGAAACCCGCAGCACTCATGCTCGCAGGCTCGAAACCTAAGATATATACTGTAAAAACCTGGCTTTGTTTCCAAACACAATTACTCTCTTATTGCACTGGAGCCAACCACACGGGGCGTACGGTCCGCACTTTTGGTTGAAGCCTTTTTCTTTTTTGTGAGTTACGGACCAACCGCTTCTTGCATCCCCGAAATCCCTTCGACTGGTAATGACTACTGGGTGTGGCTACACGCCCTGAAGAGTAGATTTTATTGGTTAGTTTAACGTTACCGACAATTATAGCATACTAAATACTAGTGGGGCGATAGGGATTTCACTCAGCCGGTGGCATTTTTCACTTGAGTTGTATCATAATGGTTAGAATCATTGAATTAGCAAGAAGCTTGTCTGGCGAGCGTGGTGTTAGAAATACCTAGCGCGCAGGTTCGAAACCTGAAAAACTCAAGTGCTATAAACACTGGATCACAGGTTCAAAACCTGTAGTGCTCGGTTAATGCTATAAACACCAGCAAGTAGGTCGAAACCTCCAAAGCTAAATCGGTGTTGTAAACACCAAGCAGGATAGAAACGTGCGGTCACTTTTTGCTGTTGCTTTATTTCACCGAATCGGGGGGTTTATTGTCCGTCACCAATTAGCCAAGCTACCTATAGCCAAAAATGGTGTGTAAAACAGAAACCTACCGCAATTTGACACCTTTTCGCGTGAATCAGCTCGGCAGTTTCTTTCGTCACCGGAATCCGAGCATTAAAGCTATTCCATCCAGATAGCTGATGCATTCCCCCTCAGAGCTGTACCATGATGGTTTTTAACTAGTCTGTAGACTAGTTAAAAACATCGGGATAGGAAGAAACTTATCTGGCTGAGCATGGTGCTAGAAACACCAACAAGTAGGTTCGACACCTGCAGCACTCATGGGCATTGGCGCTACAAATACCAGCCAACAGGTTCGAAACTTTGTGCTTATAAACGCCTAAGCCCTAGGCTTAATACCTTCGGTTATCACATTTTGCTCTGTAAAGAGGGTAATGGCTGATGTACGTAAGTAAAAGAGTAAGGGCGCCCAACAAGCGACCACGATAGCAAGCCATGTAAGCTATTCGGAGTACATGTATATTCAAGTAGTGTTGTCCACGAGATGAGGTCCCAGTACGGCCCGACTCTAACCTCGAATAAAGCGCCCAATGGCTCGAAACATCGCCAAAAAAGGCTTGGGAGATCGTTAATAACATTATGGCCAAAACGAAGAGACGGGATATAATTACCCTCGCGAATTTGAGACGTCCCGGATACGGAAATCCCTCGATATCTTCTATGCCTCAACTTAGAGACCAAAGGATTGTTCTGAAACGGTTCCTTGGAACTTAAAAGGAGTTGCTGTTTCGGTGACAAAGTAGATTGAACCTGTATCAAGATATTGCACTATTCAAACAAGCATTAACGCGAAGCTGCCATGTATGAATTTCGTGTACTGGATGATGGCCGGAAACGATTGGACAGTTTATCATGTTTTTGAGTGTAACGTTTGACATTAAATATTAATGTTGATAGTCTTTGATAGTATAAAAGTCGAGGAAATACCTACAAACTGCGCATCGAAGTGAAGAGATAACTTAAAAAAGATAACTTCCTCCTATCATAGTGGACGTTCTAGTCGAGGCTTAGTATTGAACACATTGGCTTAAAGGCGATGAACGTCGCTTTATCACGACCCTCACTTTATCCCAAACTTCATGAAAAATATTCATTCTATTCAATCAATCAATCATCCTATCTACTCCCTCCTCTCCTGCCTCCTCCTTACCCTCCGCTAATCCTACTCTGATAGTAAAAACTCGGCAAACAATTGCAAAGAAAAGCATAAGTAATCAATACATCGCACACATAATCACATCCCCATGAAATCTCATCACATACTCCACCTCTCCTTTTTCCTCATCCCCCCAAAACCATCGTGTAAATGCATCACAAAAAGAAAAAATGTAAACACCATACGCACATGACTTCCAAAAACTCAAAAACTCAAAAATTCAAACACAAAATGCAGATATGTAGCGTTTCTAATCTTAAAAGATCCTAGCTCTTCCGTTCGTCATCGCTAAGTTAAAGCCCAAGGCTCCTACGCCTTAAGTCTCCTCTCCTCGCATCCGACACAAACGGGGACCTCCCGACCCTCCGTTCCCCTGACAAAGAATCGCCCATCGTCAAACGTACTTCCGCATTCCTACTCTAATTAGAATACCACCTTTCTCGTAGTCTGGGGAGGGGGGGGTACCGTGCAACAAAAACACTCCTCATGCCACTCCCCGCCGAGCGCCTTCACAACCGTCTCGGTAACCGATTTCTTACACTTCTTACACCTCCCACTGTACCGCTTCGTATAGCATCCAACACACCACGCATACCCGTCCTTCTCTACAAACTTCGAGTTCTGATCAAATGGGTCCCCGCACTCTGCGCAATAAAAGTGACCTTGGTGCCAGGTGCTACCGCAGGCAACAACGACTTCGCCCTCGATGGGAGTTTTGCAGCTCTTGCAGCGCGGAGAGAAGAGTTCGTGGAAGTCGAGGTGGCAGTAGAAGCGTATGCCCGTGCCGTTTGAGTGGTCCTCTATGATTCCTGCCCTCTCGAGGCGTTTGGAGCGGTGTTCTTTGGGTTCGGGGTAGAACCCTACATGCTCGAGGGCGGTTTGGCAGTGGTCGCAGCGGAAGCAGTCGGGGTGGAAGCGGAGAGAGCCGGCGGAGACGATGCGGCCTTGGATGGGATTGCGGCAGAGGTTACAGGTGGCTGTGCGCTGAGTGCGGCTGGTGGTTGAGTCGGACGAGTAGACGGAGGAGGCGCCGCCGCGGGGCTGTGGGAGAGGCCGGGTTCTTGAGCGTGTTGAGGTATCGCTGACCGAGATTGTGGGTACCGGTGGTGACCTGTTGCTGACACCTTTATCCGAAATATTAATGGTTGGAATTTCTGGTGCTGAGCCCGAAATGCGGATTGTCGGCGGCTTTGGTTGGTTGTCATTGTCGCCTGGAAACGATATTGTAGGGATTGTCGGTGCGGTATTGGTTTTGGATACAGTAATTCTCGGCGCGGACATGGGTGGAGTGCTGGGGGTAGTAACGAGCCCAATTACTGGTGGTGGCTGTTGTATCTGAGATCCGTATTTGGTGGTGTTTTTTCGCACGGGCGTGGTTTCCTCTGGAGGGGTCTGACCTCGGGGCCCGTTCGGACCCTCAGGCTTTGGCAAGGGCCTCCTACCTAACCCCTTTAGAATTTCCGCTTCGGTATCGTCCTCTTCCGAACCAGAATTTGGCGGCGAAGGCAGCGGGTCAGAGTTAGTCGTGTACTTTGGGTGGTTGTTCTGAGTTGGCTCTTGCTTCCAAGGCTCGACGTATTCTGGTCTCCGGGGGTATGGCGCACCGTACTCTCTGCGCCCATTGGGTGCCTGACTGGGAAAGGTCGATACCCTCTCCAGGCTAGTCTTCGCTGGCTCTCGCTGTTCAATTGTAGACTGAGTTCGAGACAGAATGGGGGAGACCCCGTTCTTGTTGATTCTGAGAGGAGCAACAGTCGGGAGGGCATCCTGCACCGCCGCCTCCTGCGTCGACATCGCGTCAAAATGCATCGTCAATTCCTTCTTGATCTTGGGAGCATCCGCCGGCTTTGGCGGGTGACACGGAGGCATCATAATCGAGGGGGAATCACGACCAGAAGCGGCCGACAGCGATGCAGGAAGTTTCCAAGAGACTCGTTTCTTCCGCTCTGAGTTTCCGGATGAGGAACTAGAACCGGATGATATCGACTGCGTCCTCCCGTGTAGCCTGGAAGTATACGATAATCCGCGGAAGCTGCCTGCAGGTGCTGATTCTCGTTTCTGCTTTATCGTTGAGGTCCGAGAAGGACTTGTAGCATCGTTTGTCCTCCCATCTTGTCGGTCCACTCCATCCCAACCCCTATCATCGTCCGTAGTAGCCCTCGAGGGCGACCTCACAAACCCTAGGATCGAGGAAGTGGTACTGGATCGCTTGTGTGTGGGAGATGAGTGTTTTCGAATAAGCTTGCTTTCTCGTCGGGTCAGGGCAGGCGGGGGGGTAGGACTGTGGAGACTCGGGGGTTCTGCTGGGTCGACCACAATTGGTTCCGTCGCAGGCGGGGGAACAGATGCCGAGGTCGAGTTCCGGAGCAGAGACCATCGTGTCTTTGCCGTAACGGATATGGGGCGGGAACCTGTGGGACGTTGTGGACGGTTGTTTCTAAGGTCGGCGAGGTATTGTTCTATCTGGTGTTAGCTGGAGCCGACGAGGGATGATGGATGTCGGTTGGGGTCTGCTCATACCTAGCTGCTCCTTGGTCATGTACGATTTCCTTGCTTCAGCCATTGCGGCGAGCGGACTCTGAGGTCAGAGATGAGGGGTAATCTGGAGGTGTCACAGTTGAGTGGATGGTCTCGTGATGACTTTCGTTGATGGATGTATGCGGAGAGGTTGGGATTGGGCCCTGTGAGAACTGATCAAGTGAATAGACGCTGCAGCAGATGGATGGGGGGTTGAGGAATTGGAGCAAAACAAACAAGCTACGAGGATGCGGGGGCGTTCGGAAGATAAATGAACTTGCGGGTATTGGTGTCTGCTGTGCTGCAGCGGTATCTCGGGAGGTGGATCGAGCAAATCTTCGAATAGCCACAAGACAACGCAGTGTTGCGTCGAGACAAGCAGTGCCATATCCCTGCCCATTCGTTGGCTTGACAACACAGCCAGCGCTAAGGTGCACGTGATACAGGGGCACTAAAGGAGCTTGGCATCGCGAGGTAACCTCAAGCTTAGCATCTACGACGCCAACCATCACCACTCTACATTCCTACCGACAACCTTTCCACGCCCCAACAATGTCGGACTCAGGTACCTACTCCATTCATGCCCCAGTCTGCCTACCCATCTAACCTCCTCAGACCTCTCCTCCGTTGGCGACGGCTTCTCCTCTCCCGCACCAGCCCAACCTACCACCGCCGCCTCTCCCGAAAAACCCACGGGCAACCGCTACGACACAATGTTCGGCTCGGACCACGAATCTGAGGACGCACCACACGGTGACAGCGATGCAGAAGACCGCAAACGCGATATCAAGACCCCCCCTCCAGACGCTGACGACGACGAGCCCCTCGACGACCTCTTCGGCGACGAAGAAAAAGTTGAGCTCTCCGACGCCGACCTCGCCACTCCCCGCGATAACTCCCCTGATCCCGATGAAACCGAACGCTTCGTCGAGATCGCGCTCCCCCGCCACCCCGGCCCTGCCCCAGGCGCTGACCAACACTTATACCTTATGAAAATCCCCAGCTTCCTCACTATGGAGCCGCAGCTGTTCGATCCGGAGAAATTCGTCCTCCCCTCTGTCGACCCCACTGATACCACCTCCGCATACACAAAAGCCACAACCAGCATCCGCGTGCGCCGCGACCCGAAGGGGAGCGGCCAGCTGCAAAGTAACGCGCGCATCATCCGCTGGTCAGACGGAACAATGTCACTCCAAATCGCGTCCTCGCCAAATCTTTACGACCTCCCCCGCAAAGACCTCACCACACCCCCAACAGATACTAGTAAATACAGCGCCGCACAGAACTCACATATATACCTCCTGGACCCACATGAGACGGCGGGCACCCTCCGCGTGGTGGGGCACGCAACACAATCCCTCAACGTCGTCTCTGCATCTGTAAATCTTGCATCCGACCATGCGATCCAGCGTCTCCACTCCGAGTTGGCGTCCGCAATCCCCAGCGCCGCACGATCCACACCCCTCGAGATTTCGGAACTCAAAGACCCCGAAGCTGAACGGAAGGAGGCGGAGAAGATCGCGAAGGAGCGAGAGAGGGCGAATAAGAAACTTGAGGCGCAGCGACGGAGGGCAAGGGAGCGGGATCCCCTCGAGGCCGCCGCGAGGAGGAGTTATGCTAAGGTCACGGGCACTAGGAGTAAACGTGACTCCCCGCCGATTTCAATGGGAAGGGGAAGGGGACGGGAAGACGAGTATGATCTTGAGGATGAGTTTATTGAGGAGGGGAGTGAGGAGGATGTAGAAGGGGGTGTTAGTGATGAGGAGGAGGAGATTGAGGATCGACGACCTAGGAGGAGGGCCGGAGAGAGTGAGAGGGAGAGGAAGAGGAGGAGGGTTGTTGAAGACGAGAGTGATGATGAGTAGGCGATGAGTGGTATCGACTACTTTGGGGCGATATGAAGAGCCTTAGAATTCTTTCACCTTGCTCAGAGGATCCAGCCTTATGCTGCACTACGTCCTCTTTATTCGAAGAGACGAGCAGTGATGATGAGTAGATTGGTAATTGGTAACGGAGGGCTGTATATTAGAACGGTATATCGGTAATCCTAGGACGGCTTGGGGAAAACTGTTAAGTCTGCATGGCTAGAGTTTGATTGCATAGGACAATACCAAGAGGACATAGCTGATCACTCGTAGGGCTGTTACTGTAGCCCTGCCATTGAACCCTAAGCCCTAAGCCCTATCTCAAGTATCATCACTCTTGTCCAGGAGGGAGTAACTGCAACGTCATACGAAACGGCCAGGTTTATTGAGCTTGACACCTGTTTGTACTTACGCCAGGGCTGTAGTACCCAGAAGGTAGAGTATACCATGTTGGAACACCAGTATGTGAGGATGATCTACTCTACTTGGCTTCATAACATGCTGTTTCTTTTTAACCCGTGAGGAATGATAGAAAGGGTCCGAGTCTTCCAAATAAACAAAAGCCCATGCTTTTAGCGCTATAAACGTTAGTCAAGTGCTAGAAACACCAAGGTTCGAAACTCGTATTGCTCTCTTTTGTTCACTTAGACATGTAGAAGGTACGTTTTTCCCTCGCCATCACTGTCGCCAAATTAATTGGGTGGGTATATCGTCGTCTGGCAACTGTTTGTTGAACACCTTGTTTCCAATAAATTTATAAAGAACTGATGCCGTGGGAATATAAACATCAAGGTTCAGAACCTGTACTCTAGCTGCAGTCATTCTTTTGTTTTTATCCGTCGTTCTGGGTAGAAACGAGTGATGTTGAATAATCAGAAGTACATAAGTACTAGAGGGTAGACCAAAAGGTGGGAATCAAGAGGAATCCAAAGCTAATTCACTCCCGTAAGTACCGAAACTAAAATTAATACAGCCACGAGTCCCTTTGTCCAGATATAGGCACTCCATACGGCGCTGCATTTGTAGATAGGGTGCTATCTGGTGGAACCACTCTTTGGGAAAATCGAAAGACCAAAGTCCAAAGACGTTTGGATCGATGCATGGAGTTGTCCGATATTCCCACTTGTTACCCGAAGTAAACACACACCCCTAGATTTCGAAGATCGAGGGCTGGTTGCATTCTGGCTCTGGAAACAAAGGTTTCTGTTGGTCATCCTAACAAGCCTGATACCAAGTGTAGCGTATATCGCTGCAGATTGAAGGTTCCATTTCTAATGATAAATACTTGTCTTATTCCTTTTCCACCCACTTCTAACTTGATAACATTTAATAGGTGGTGCCGCGATAGAGCGGATATGTTATGCGCTTCGCTCCTCTCAGACACAAGACCTGAAGTGAAATAGGAAGCCAGTCACAATGTGCAAGACGCAACAGTACAAATCCAATCAAATCCACGGAAGACTGACTTGACGGATTGGTGAGCAGATAGATAAGTACTTAAGCAGCTAGAGAGCAAGCAGGAAGAAGAAGAGGAAGAGGGAGAGGCAGAGGGGCTCTTAGACAACCCCTCTGAGCAGACCAAGAAGGGGAAGAAAAAGAAGAGCTGCAACGATCTTGTCGGGAGGGTGGAGATAGAAAGGAGTTGGAGATGTGGTAATGTGAGAGGAGTTTGTGGAATTCAGCGAAGAAAGAGGATACTCAAGTCACATGATCAGTCATGTGACTTTCACCAAAGGTCAGGTGATTCGAGATGTTAGGTTTCATTTCAGGCACTGCCAGCTCAAGCATTGATCCCCGAACGTAGCGGGAAAAAGGCGTCTAACCGAGACTACTTCGAACCTAAACTGTATTTTTCCTGTCTAGGGCAAAGACAGATCAAATCGGCCGGGCAGGTAGATTTCCCATCATCGCCTGTTACTGTGACAAATTCACGCCATGTCACTCTTTTTTGGATGGCGTAGAACCCGCTGAAAGGACATGCGCACCCAGAGAATCGCTGAGATTTGTGTGCAAATAGAATATCGAATCAGCTGTTCGAATGTTCTTATGGAACACGCACGACTTTGTAGATTCACCCTTCATTTATACTGCGAGGACAGATAGAATAATTATCAGCACCTTCCATAAGGACAACCTTGAGCAGTTGTCATATCACTCTTCATTAGTAAGAGAAACAAAAAAGGTCCCACCGCGGGACTTGATATATTGGAAGCTATGCAATAATAACTGAGTACCTACTGCTCCCAACGACTGCTACTACGCCAGCCCTCTCCATAGTTTCAAGTAAAGTCATAAATTCATTAATATAACTTAAACCGAGGGAACACAACGCTAATAGCTAAAGCAAACAAACTAAAGTAAAAGCAACTCGATAGTAAAGAACCTTAGAAAACACAATGACATAGTAGAAGTAGATGAAATTGAAATAAAAGTAGTCCGGCAAAGAAGGGGCCAGAGAAAACACAAATGCAATTGGAGAATCAAAGCAAACGGAAGTGAATAGCAGATGCACAGCGAATCGAAGTAAAAGTAACCTGTCAAAAGAAAGGGAGAGAGGTAGTGTCCATGGGATCAGTTATCTCGGGTGATTTGAAAAGAAGCCATGATTTTTTGTTTAAAAGACTTCCCTCGGCAGGGCCTTACAAGCTCTTGCGTGCTTATTCTTATAGTCCGCACGACCCCCGATCGGCTTCAGACAGTAGCTGCATGCAGTCTTTCCACCATGAACCGATTTTTCGTGTCGGCGGCGGTTACTCGAGGTAGGGAAGACTTTCTTGCATCTATTTTTGCGACAACGGTGCTTATATGTCTGAGCGCTTTGCGCTGGTGTGGCTTCTATGGCTATGGCCCTGCTATTTGAACTGCATTGTGACGCTGTTTGTAGGCCTGAGGATAAGCTGGCGGAAGCTCCGTTCTGAGCCTCTTGGCGGTCGGGAGAATCGGTTAGGAGAAAGGTCGGAGACATTTCGATATCCAACCCGGGGTCACCGCTCATATCTACGGACATGCGATAGTTGTCCCGCAGAACTCTCTTAGATTCGTGAGCACAGGTTGGCAGTCCCATATTGTACAAGTGCGATGCACAATTAGCACAGAACCTCAGTACGGTTTCGATTGCATCAATCTACATTAAATCATTGGTATTAGCCCTCGAACTGACCTATTGCGGGCGATATTTAACATACAGGTACCATTCGGATTAGATCCATCCTTACATCTTCGAACGTCTGATAAAGACCATTGCGGACACTATCGATGACTTTTCGGAACGCATCCCCTCGAACAAACTCGTACGATGAGTCCAATGCGGTGTCTTGTAACGTTTCAGCAAACTGTGAAGCCCTGTCTAGTTGGACAACTGACAGTAGAAGTAATGGAAATAATGGTTTCAAGCCGGGGATGTGAATTTCTTGGTAATAGCTTGCGTTAGTTTCATCACTAGTGGGGTGTTATACATGGGAACATACCCAGCAGAAAATGAACGATGATTCCGCTGATTATTATCGCGCCATCAACCCAGTCGGCGATGAGATGTATTCCAGGTTCTAGTGAAAATTGGTTTTCCGTAACCCCCATGGGCCTAAAAACGCCAGGGACATCGACGAGGAGATTGTTGTCGAATATCAGAGTGGTGGCGGCGGCCTCAACTGATAGGTCATACGATAGAACCACAAACCCGTCCTCATCCATGAATTTCTCTAAAATCCTTCGAGTAGTTCGGAACTCATCTATGGATTCTGCTGAGATAAAAAGCGAGTTAAGCATTCTTATCTGTTTTGGAAATGCGGCAGGCCCCTCAGAACTGCAGAATCCAGTTTCTCTGCAGTGTTCTCTCCATGAAGGCCAACATAGGTCGATGAAATAACCGATTTCGCCGCCATCTTGGCCAACCCACTGTGCCACAGCCTCATAGAACCTGCTCGTAGGGGTTGAATCGTAATCGCGGTTGTGCATGGTATCGATGGAAGCTGCTAGCACAAGAGCAGCTGCACTCTTCCTTGCCGTTGGAATCTGACCAAGTCGGATGTCTTGAACAGCTTCGAGCGCGCACTTCCAGGTTATATGGCTAGAAGTAAAAACTCTCTTTATCTTATCTGAAACAGTCGCACTATCTTGCAATTTTCCTTGGATGGTGCTCCAATGTACAAGAAAGCGATCACGCATTGCATTCATTTTATCCCATTTTTCCCAAGAATATTCTTCGAGGATTCCAGCTGTCGTCTGTAGTAGAGCTTGTCTGGCTCCTTTCCAATCGTTAAATGGCTTGACATGCTCCCTGTGTTTCCAATACGCATACCAAAGGGAGTGGGTGACGTAATTTTCCACCAGAATCCGACAGGCGTCATTTGCTGCCCACTTGCCCGAGCTCGAAGGTTGTGGGCCTGGGCATTGGAGTAGTTGCAATATAAATGGCTCCCAATACTTTCGGATTACCTTCGTATGGGCCGATCCTTCTCCAAATATAGTATTGCTGTACTGTCGATACATTGCTCTGAAGATATCAACTACAGTCGTATATGGGCAGTCGTTCGATACAGTCTGCAGTAGTCCCCCCAAAAAGCCAACTAATACAGAATCCTCGTGAGTATGGCCCGGCAAGGATAATGCATACTGGTTTGCAAACTTCGATTGGAAACTCCGGATATACAACTGACGATTGTTAAAACTACACTACAGGAAAGGGAACTTAATAGCATACATCTAGTTCCGCCTCTTCTTTTAGGGCATCAGGCAAACCTAACTCTGTTGGGGATATAATCGCTGACCCCACACTCCAATCGTTCCCGTCGTCTGTTTTGTTTGACTCCTCTACCTTATCAGGTTGTCAGTCATAACCTTGGTGAATTGGCATAGTGTAGGGTTTATACCACTTGTGGAGGCTTCTGTCGCTGCTCGAGTTGTACAAGTTGCTCACCCTGCTCGTGCCAGTCGTGCCGCTCACGGTTCTGGAATGCCTCTTCCTGTTCTCATGTCAGCTGTGATTAGCTAACTTCCATAATTGACTGGGTGTGAGTACGAACCTGCTTCTTCGACTCATTCTTTCCGACACCAGTTTGATCTGTATGGGGTTCATCGCCCAAGTCAAGCTGATATGTCCCAAATTCCTTGCTGATATCATTCGAACCTGACTGCTTCGGGGTGTTTATCGTGTTGCCATAATTATAGTTGCGGTGGGGTCCTATACATGCCCGCCAAAATCTCGTTGCAGCTGACAATAGAGGATTCGCTGTCCTGCAGTCATGGTCCTGAAAATGAAGGTCGCGAGGGACTTCTCCCCAGTCTTCCAGCGAGAGATCCAATTCCTCCATTTGAAAAGTGTTTCTGTTGCCACAGTATCAAATGTTTATCAAATGTGACTATGTAACAAATTCGGTGCACGATATGCCCTCTTTATATATCGGAAGAGGTTAATAAGGCTCCCATAATTACTTGCTAGATATGGATTAGTGGGTAGGAATGAGGTTTTGTTCGAAATTCGATACGAGGAAAATAGCAATGCATGCGCTATCGTCCACGTTGAACGCTCGGTACAGGCGTTTGGAGTAGCAATAATAGGCGCTACCGATCAAGTATCTTTGGGTGGTTACTGCAATAGGTACTTCAAAGCGCAGTCTGTAATATTATTCTAAGTCTCGGCGAGTATCTTTTGGGTGGCTGACTCCGCAGGGTTGCTTACATCCCCTGTACCGAGCATCTGGGCATCCAATTAGCATCTGCATTCCTACGATCGGCGCGCCGGGAATCTGACAGCCTGCTGCGGCTGAGCATGCAAGAATTTTTTTTCTACATTGCAGTTTACACATCGTGAAATCACGAAGATTCTACGGAAGAAATAAAAACGGCTAGATGCGGATTGGTGGTAGGAACGAGGTCCTAGGCGTCCAATCAACATGTACATTCCTATGATGATGAATCAATAGATGCGCTAATTTTGTTGGTTTTGCCCCCTAAGTACCTATAAACATTTTTGACAAAAGTCGCTGACAATCGATATCAGGCTTCTCAAATGTTTGAGGAAAAGCAATCTGGTCAAAATTAAAAGAGCATAGATTTTGCCTCCAATGGCATATGGTTTAACACGTCGGAGGAGAGGTGTTATTCATTTCGGGAGCTGTTCATGTTTAGTTGCGGTGCGAACTTCATAAGGTTGTTGTTCAGAGAAGCATCTTACTTACTCGAAAGTGAGTAGTTGTGAAGTTAGTGTGAGATTGTGGTTGTGATTGTGGTTATGAGGGTGATGATTAATGTAGAAGTCGTGGTGTTGCATCCATACACCCTGTCTGGAGGTGGGCCTTCGATGAGACGCCTCATCTGTAGATGGGGTCACTTCTACACATTGGGACCCTCTTGCAGATTTTGCACAGGGTTGGTGATCCCTGTCTTCACATTAAGGTTAATGAGGACCGCAGCCATGGAAGGGAGTATATGACTTTACTGCACGACAATATGGGGCTACCTAATTTTCAAGACCGTTGCCTAGATTTATGCGCGACATATCTGCTACTTACGCCCATCATAGAAAATCAGAATTTCCCAGTGGACGGATGCAATCGAATGGTGACAGGGACCTATTGTCACTTCAATACGCAGGTTGCAATAATTTTCAGCTCTTAGAGGGTTCAGATGTATAGGAATCGTTTTACGTGAGAAGATACATAACTAAAGCTCTGACCCCATCTGCAGAATCTCTATGTGTAGAAACGACCCCATCTATAGATGAGGCTTCCTATCTGTAAATGGGGCGCCCGATCTAGAGATGGGATAATTCCGCGTATGGGATGCAACATGGAGGCCCAGTGTACTCTACGTGGCGGTCTTTGGCTACCTGCCCTGTCAGACTCTCTTCACTCGCTGTACAATAATTTGCGCGACGTAGTCTGGCTTGTGGGAGCATTGGCGACCGCAAAAACACCCGTTTCACACTACAAGCACACCCCGAGTTGTTGTTTTCTAATTCAAAATTTCTTCCTGTAAAGTACCATTGAGTGCTTTTCCATGATGACCTCCATGACGTCACCTCTAGCGGCCGCAACCCGCATCATCCATCTCCTCACTGGCCCATCATGGCATCTTCCAACCCCAACTCCAAGCCCCCACGCTGCAAGCGCAGACGACGCCGGCGCAAGAAGAACAAGCAGCAGCAGCCCGTCGGCACCAATGCGATCATCGATCTCCTCCAGGACGCTAATCTTCCGAAGCGAGGCCTGTGGACTGCTGGACAGCGGAACGTTGCAAAGCGGGTCGCAAAAAACTTAGCTGAGCGAGAGCCGAGGATGGAGGAGATTTTGTTGTTTAGGCCTGGAGATGTGATTAGGTGAGTGTGTCTCTGAAGAGAAAAGGGGGGGGGTTAAGTTTGTTCAAGGCTGTGACGAATGAATGGTGCTGGCACGGGTGCGCCATCAATAGATTCTGATAGTCTCGGAGTGTGTTGTTACGTTTGAGACTACGATCCTAATGTCTTCGGAAGTATTTAAGTATGAGCATAGCTGTTGAGAAACGAAAGATGGTGAACTATGTCTGAAGGAATCTTGGTAGAGGCGAGTGGCGGTTTTGACGTGCAAATCGATTGATATCTGCTGGGAGAGTATTGAAGGTGGGATCCGAGGATCCCGGTCTGTTGGCATAATTTCTTCCTTCTTTGAGAAGTTTCGTTAGTAAGTATGTGGTGATGTTTATGGCACTTTGTTGCAGAGTTTCTTTGACTCTTTGATGCGGATTATTTGGGATTGACGTGCTCTGAGAGAAGGAGCTGTAGGTTTTATGATAATGATGATTATTTTCTGTCTTCATGATTGGGTCGGTATCGGTATGGTATAGCTTGTGGATTTGTTCATTATGTGACTCCGCAAATCTATTCGAGCGCAAAATTAATGGCTATAAATGAACCTTAGGATGAGAGCTCAGAACTAATTGAATCAGCGATGCAAGATCGCTACTGTACAGTAGTATCTAATGTGTTCTTCAAGGTAACAGTGATTTATTGCTGTGATATATCTAGCTCTAATGTTGGCTCGAGTAGTGTTGACGCCTAGAAGCATCCTCCTCGTCAACTGTTTTCTTTAACTGCCTTTAACCAAAGATCGCTCTCACGTAGGTGTAGTTTTCGTTTTACTAACGCAATGAGACAGGGAGTCGGAACTCTTGCGGTTCAACACAGCCCTCTCTCTTTCGATCCCAATGCGATGTTGTCTAAGCAGTAGTGTAGGGCTCATGCGGGGCGTATCCGGTTTGATTCATCATGCGGTCAAATCAGACTTCCTTTACAGGAGTCTAACACGATAGTTTTGAGAGCGTATAGATCCCAACCCCATTATCAGATATCTAGAAGGAAAGAACCAATAGTAAGCTCAACGATAAGAAGAGAGCCGGGATTCACGATCCCCCGCCTAACCAACGCACCCTTGTACAAAATGTCAAGTGCAATCCTGGGGACTTGACGGATCGCCTTGCGGATGGTCCTTGTGCGCGAAATTTCTAGAGCTGGCAACCTATGCATTCAGTATCTGGTCGTCAACAGGGTCGTGGATAAGCCCTGCGGATAAGAGTGGATGGAATCCGTTAACCGGGCGAAGAGTTGAGCATCGATCCAATGAGATAATTGAGTGATCGGGCATCGACACAGCATTCGGTAGTGTTTCATAGGAGACTTTTTTGGTTGCAGCTGTCGAAGAGACTTGAGAACTTGAAACGATTTTGTTTCAACAGAAACACGTCATGGCAAGTTCCGTTTCAGTCGCTGCACGTGCCATGCATGGAAGCCAACCCTGGTTGGAGGCTGAGCATCTACTGCTACGTCTGACAAACTTCACCTGGCTGACCTTGAATTGAATCGAACCATCTCCCCATCGAGACTTTTGAAGCGGTATACCATCCCTTGTCTTTCTCTTCGCACCACCCCTCAGCTCCGCCGAGTATCTCAACTCTCTCCTGTGCCGAATCCCATCTCCCGAGGCGTTCGTCGTGACGTCGCCCGAGCTGTGGAGAACATGGTCGTCCAGTCGCATCAGCTCCCCTCCACCACTAACCCCGACGACCTGGTAGCGATCAAACCCTCAGAAGACCATGTGAGATTAAATCACGACCAGAAGGAAGATGTCTCGGTAAGCGATGTACCGGATCTGGCTCCACTCATTCCCAACAAGTTTCAACCATCTGAAACGACGTCGGAGGAACCGAATACGGTTGACAGCCCATCGACCCACCGCAACCAAGATTTGTTGTCTTCCGATATCGGCGATCCCATCTCCACCCCGGCTCTGCAAGCTAAGACCGACGCCGAGTTGGCGGCCTTGACCTCAAATCTTGCCGTCGCTTCCCTCAATTCGAATGGCCTGGGTGTTGACGAGAAGCGGCCGTCGACTCCAGTGAAGAATGCTACAACTTTATCACCGGCTGTTGCATCCCCGCCGCCACCATCTCCACCCCCGAAGGATATCCCGCCAAAGGATTTACCTCCCAAAGATATACCATCGAGGAGCCCCATAGTTTCGGAAGCTTCTTCAAACGGCCGACTTTACCTTGAACACCCGCCCGTCACACCTGTGCCTAGTAGACCGAGCTCGCCTTTGCAATCACACACGCCAAACATTCACAGTGCCAGCAAATCGCAACCTTCGTCCGACGACGAAAACGATGGCACTAGTTCCGTAATTCACGACTTGTTCGAAAAGAGCCATCGTGCTTCGATCGTCGGAGAACAGCTACAGCGCATCCCCTCTACTGCATCAATAGGATCTCCTTTGATGGCATCGCCTAATCTACACCCTCCAAGAAGCTCGTCACTAATAGGAGAACCCACCACCGAGCCCACCACCTCTTCTCAACCAGTAGACGTGGAAACGCATAAATCCCAGATTACGGAGAAACCGCTGCCTACACCGATTTTAACGACCCAACATGTCGACAGCGTGCCTGTTATACCGGCTACACCGCATCGACCTCCTCCTCCCGATGAAGACCTCCCCTTCGACTTCCACCGCTTCCTCTCCCAGCTTCGACACCGGTCTGCTGATCCGGTGGCCAAGTTTCTGAGAAGCTTTTTGCACGAGTTTGCAAAGAAGCAGTGGATGGTGCATGAACAGGTTAAAATAGTACGGGATTTCCTGACATTTATATATGCTAAGATGGATCTGTGCGAGGTCTGGCGAGAAGTGGGAGATGGGGAGATGGATAATGCTATGGAGGGAATGGAGAAGCTCGTCATGAACCGGTTATATGCGCAGACTTTCTCGCCAGCCATACTACCTCACGATGGTAGATCACGGGTCGACGAACGTTTTCCGGGTAGACGTGGCCAGCACCAGGAGGATGTGGAGCGTGATGAGGTGTTGACGCAAAAAGTGCGGATATATTCGTGGATACGCGAAGAGCACTTGGATATTGGAGACACTGTCAGTGGGGATGGTGGGAGACGGTTCTTGGATCTAGCTATGAAGGAGATGTTGAAGATTGGCAGTTATAGGGCACCACGGGATAAGGTGATATGCGTTCTCAATTGCTGCAAGGTCATTTTTGGTTTGTGGACGATGGTACACGACTGGTGGCACGGCGTACTGACAGGCTAAAGGGTTATTACGACACTGTAAAAGCGATGAGAGCGCGGACAAGTTTGTACCTCTCTTGATCTTTGTCGTCCTCCGAGCGAACCCAGAACATCTGGTCAGCAATGTGCAATATATTCTGCGATTTCGAAATCCCGACAAGTTGTCGGGTGAGGCGGGATACTATCTTAGTTCCCTGGTATGTCCATCTTTCACGCCGCGAATGGATACCACGCTGACGAAGTTTCAAGATGGGGGCAATCCAATTTATAGAAAACCTTGACCGCTCATCTCTGACCATCACCCCGGAAGAGTTTGAAGCGAACGTTGAAGCGGCGGTAGCAGCAATTGCGGAACGACCGCCACCTCCTTCTCCACCTTCACCGCCTCCAAAGCCACGACGGTCTGCAGACCAACCCAGGATCGCGGTATCGTCCAGAGAAAGTACAGATGCGCCGGAAGGCGGCGAGGAAAAGGTAGCAGTTGCAGGATTGCTTCGTTCCCTCCAGAAGCCGCTCAGCACGATTGGACGCATCTTTACAGACGAAGGATCTTCGTCATCAGGGCCCGCATTGACGCCGCAGCCGGGAAACACGCCGAGACACTCGCCTCATCCCGCCGACAACGACGACCCGTTGCTCACTGCCGTCGGTGGGCGGCGGCACCAACCAAGCACCAAGAAGAGGCCGGACGGGAGCGGTGCTACTCGGCTCTCAGCGGAAGAGGCGGCGGCACGGCAAGCTAGTGCGGAAGCGGAGGAGGCGGCACGGATCGGTAGGATGGAATACGAACACGTGGTTGAGACACTGCAGCGCATGTTTCCCGATTTGGATAGAGACGTGATTTGTGACGTTGTGAATATGAAAGAGGGACAGTGAGTTGCCCGCATACATCCACTTCGATGGGCTGCAAGACTGACATGGTGTAGGGTTGGAGCAGCTGTGGATGCATGTTTGGCGCTGTGTACATCGTGATGGATGCATGGTGGGCATAGGATATGAACTTAATGATGATGGATATCTGTGTGGCTTCTGGTTCGTTGCCGGTATTTTTTTAGTGTCGTTTCGCTGTGTCAGAGGAATGGCGACAGCTATTTCTATGATTCCTGACACGCCAGACACTTGACACGTCATGGTCAATCACTCGCAAGAGTACAGTCGTTTAAGCGGAGCGTCGAGCGTTTTAGCGAGTACCTCCGCCTCGTAAGAACGGGCTTTAGAGCGCAGCCCTATTCGCTTGCTGGCACTCGCTTGACACGCCCGTGTCAGGCAGCTGTGTTGTCACTTTAGTGGTTCCAGCCAAGTGAGAACTCGTGTGGTGCCAGCCGAATGCTTCATAATGAGCCAAGACACTTGGCGCTGCAATATCCACCTCATGCATACAGCACAGGCGCCTATTAGGGGGGCACCTTCCAAATACCGGAATTTTTTTCAAAATTGCAAATTGCTCAACAACCACACAATGGAGAGAATATCAGAGACAGCAGTATAATAGACAACTCCAAGGCCTACATGTCAATCTAAAAATCAAGTCAAACAGTCCAATTGAGTAAGATGAAAATGTGAGTGAGAGTCCATAAAGCTGGCGGATTTTTGTTCACTTTTTAACCCCCTTTTTCATCACCAATTGTAAATGGAATTCACTGGTAATACTACCAGAGCATATATGCTATGCTAGCTGTCAATTAATATTAGTCTTGGCAGATTTGAGCTGGTGGCTTATAGAGAAGCTGTTTCTTGGATGGAAATCCATATTATATTTAACTCATGGCACTATAAGGTTTTCTGAACCTGTATATAGACAAAAATACTATGATACACATGCCATTATGTGTGCTTGATACTATACCTTACACTGCATACAATACATCAGCAAAAACAAAATTTGCTTCATTAAACTTAATCAGCTTATTGTAGCCACAAACCCCAAAAAATGAAATTGAGGTTTCCCTAACATATGGCATTGCTCTAATGATTCCGAATGTTCAAGGAGTAGTTGCAATCATTTCATGAACCTCAGAAACCTCACCCCAGAAGGTGGAAATTAATCATTTCAACGCATGTTTTACTCCTTCCAGGTCACAAATTCTCAATTGCAATTTCCGAACCACAGATTACTTGTATATGAGTTCTCATTAAACTAAAATCTATCTCTGACACTAAAATCTAGGGTCCCTCACAAACACCTACTAGGCTGCAATCTAAGGGGGGCAGCACTGGAGGGCAATGTGGTGAAATAGCGGAGCTAGAACTACAGAAAGCCCATCAACACTCTGCCGCACCTCTGGCAGCATTCAAAAGAAATTCATGAGAAAGAGTGTAAGTGGGTGAGATGGTATGATACTACCTGGCCATGAGAATCCATGCAATTGTGTGGATCTACGAAATCTCAGCAAAAGCAAGTGAGAGGAAAAGCACAGAGAGATAGAGCGTGTAATTCGTTGTACGATGATAAAATGAGTTACCTTATTGGATATACCCCTGCGTCATTACAACATCTTGATGTACTTGACGAGCCGAATCGATGGAGCCAACCAGTGAGTCAATCTGAGTTGATTTGCAAATGATCGAAGATGTAACGGGCAGGGTTGGGTGTTATGTGGGTGCTTCCACCTAAGTAACAATACTTATAATAAGTATCAGCCGATACTTAAGTATGTACTAGGTATACAGCCGTAGCTTTTATTGTAATTGATTATGCGTATTCCCAAACAAAGTGTATGGGTAAGCAATAAAAATCGTAAACGCACAAAGGACAAATATGTATCGTCATATTGGAAGCCAATAAGTGAATGGCAATCAAATCGTATCGTGGTGTGATACAATATTGACAATACATGTAACTCGTATAATTAATCTCAATGATTAATACCGTAAAGTGTATTTGAATAATTAATCTCAGGGATTAATTATTATCGTGGCGGTAATATTTTGCCCGTTAATAGTGCAATCTAAATTGACACATATCTTCACAACAATCCCTCTTTTTAATTTCTTGATATATCTGGTGTTTAGATACTATCGGCAATATTACGTCCTAAGCGTAATCTCCCTTAATTCCTCATCTTTTACAGACTCAATCGTAGATGTCGATTCTAAGCGACTGTTACAATAGTAATCCGTCTTTCCGCAACGAATCCCGAATCTGTTGTGGTTGTGTATTGGTTTTTCCAGGATATCTCTTAGCAAGTACTTTCCACTCAATCTTTTGCGGTTTCAATATCTTTCTGCTTCTAGTCTGATTAATAGGTAATTGAGAGCTAGAAACTTTTGGCAGAAACTTCTTCCTTAACAGATGATTGATATAATCTTTTTCAGAGGATATTGCAAGGTTTTCTTCTGCTAAATCCAATTCGGAAATATTATTGTCGAGTACAACCTTTTCCTTAAAAACCCTATCTGGTAACGGTGTGACAACTAAATCACTAACGTACTCGGAGGGGAATACTTGATATTCCAAATAGAATTTCAGTATTTCAGTATATTGAATGATACTTGCCAGCCACCAGGTACACTGTGCAGCAAATATATTATCTTCCTTCTGGAATTGTTGTATCAATAACACGAATGTGTACCCAATAATATCGTGATCGTTTGCAAACTTTTTATCAGTCATGGGGCGGGGGAACCGCGTACAATACTAATAAATGATACTAATATACTTGGTAATAATAATAATAGTAAAATAAGAACTTGAAACAAAATGATATTTCAGCTTCGTCTTTCGCAGATAGGTATCGTTCGTAACTGTGGGGCTACCCCTCCACAAGCCAGAGCTCTTGTCATTCTTTTAAAACCTTTCTTGGACTACGGAAGTTTATGTCCAAACCTTAGCTATGATCTCATCTGTCATATCTTAGAGTACTCTTTTATTATGAGCCAGGCTCTTAGATAGAGGACCACGCATCCCAAAGGTTATCGTGTACTTGCACGATTTGTTTTAAAGTATTACACTCCCCTCTCGGGTCATCGTCCGCAATGAGATTCAATCAAACAGTAACTTCAACTTAGATATCTTGCAACTCATATATTTCGGATAGTCAAAAACCTCTCCATCGCCTGACGTGGTTATTTGGAGGGCTTTAAATATATTACTTAATAAACTAAGACACAACCTTCACCATATAGGCTACTTAGCTTATCTGCTTCAGAGACTTACATGGTGACCCACCATTGCTCTGTTTGACATTTGACTTGATGTACCACACCTAGTATTATTAAACAAGTAGTAGTTAACCTTGCTCGTTTGTTCCCAGCCATGGAGTCGGAGGTTTATCAGGGATTATTGACTTTGCCCAACGTCTTGATCAATGAGGCACACCATGCTTCGGCCGAGACCATTCTCTTTGACCGGGGAGTACCCAGGTTATTCCACTCCACAAAGGATTGGCTCGAGGTCCCACTTGATAACATATTGGCTAATATCTGCCTGGCATGTCAGTCACACTTCTGCAACTGCCGCATCCAGTCCCTGGAGCTCAGTTGAATGAGTGTGGTAAGAAATAACTGGCATCAATATAAACCCTGAAGGCTTATCGACTGGCCAAGGTTATTGCATCATCAAATCAGTTCGACCGTAGTATGCGAACTTTCAATGAATCCGCCGGCAATGAGGCTTGCTGTTAAATCGACACAAGGTATATAATGTCCCGCTAAAGATCATTACGTATGGCACCTTACTACTTCATTTGAGATGGGTGTTATGTACTTTATGGTATTATAAAACCCGTTATGTAGATCTCTAAGTGGACTAGTACCAATACCTCTATTAGGGGAGAACCCCTAACATTGGGCATAGGTGATATTGGTAACTGGAATGTGATATCGGAATTGGAACAAGTGCTCGAAGTTTGTATCGAGGGAATCAAGACAAGGCAAGAATCCGAGCTGGTTCAAAGTCATACTTACTTTGCTATACAAGAGAACGAGTAAAGAGAGAAGAAAAGGAACTTCTCCAACACCAAACAACCTCTCTTTATATACACTTCATCTGCCACCCTCAAATTGTTCCTCATGCTCCGATGTACCATCCAAATATCCAACCATGATCTTACACACCACCAACACAACTCTTTTCAATATGACCACGCCACAACATCCGATATTGCAACACCTCAGACCACTTCCTTATCATAACAAATTATACCGCCACCATCTTAACATATTCCCATCCCATCACCGCGTCTATCAACATCTCCGCCTCTCCGTAACACTAATTTCTTTGTATCCACCCAGTACATCAGCAAAATGTAATTTGGTCCAGAAGCCATACGCAAACCTCCCAGACACTCCGGTAGCCCTCACCTGTGCTTCCAAGTACTTCCAGATGCTCCCAGCCCCCCCTGGAGCTTTGCAAAGTGCTCTCAGACTCTGCAAGAGCATTCTCATGTGCTCCTGAAAGCACCTGCAGTGATGAAGGTACATTCAAGATGCTACGAGATTTGACTATTTGAATAGTCGAATTTTGGAGCTGCTACATCAGCAACAACTCTAGTTTCCGTCAGAAACACCCGGGTGTTCCGGACGGCTCTGACGGCTCTGAGGGAACCTCGTACCCTCTGACGGAGAATTACACGCTACCCGTCGCGTTGCATACGTACCACCTTTACTTTGTGGTGACATTTACGCACCATCAGAAGGACACGTGTGTTACACTCTTCGCAGGGGCTGCAGTTATGCTGAAGCCGTTTACACAACACCTGGCGATGTTAAATAATAGCTACTCCTTATCATTCAACGATTTTCAAAACTTATGCATTCAGTTTGTATTCTCATCTATGTATCTATGTATCTATCTAGCTACCTATCTACACACGGTATATCTGGACTGGCAGCACGCGGTGATTGTCAGC